>Ga0206126_10001277_pt1 | contig 30797 bp, 24 predicted proteins | sample Helgoland_Spring_5_FD_148621 | JGI IMG/M metagenome (GOLD analysis project Ga0206126, IMG submission 148621) | Pelagic subsurface seawater microbial communities from Kabeltonne, Helgoland, North Sea - Helgoland_Spring_Bloom_20160412_1 | ecosystem: Environmental > Aquatic > Marine > Epipelagic ...
TCCTTTTTCATCACATATTTTCAAGAACCTACCTAAACCAGAGTTAATTATCATTGCTGCCCTTTATCATGATATTGCCAAGGGTCGAGGCGGTGATCACTCGGTTTTAGGTGCCGTAGATGTTGCAGAGTTTGGTGAGCGTCATGGTCTTCAGGCACAGGAAATCTCTCTTTTACAGTGGCTGATTGAAAACCATCTTTTAATGTCGACAATTTCACAGCGTGAGGATACCTCAGACCCTGATGTGATCTATAAGTTTGCCAAGCATGTCGGCGATCAAAGACATCTTGACCATCTATGGGTGCTCACAGTAGCTGATATTAATGCTACCAACCCTCGCCTATGGACCGAATGGAAAGGCGCTCTGATGAGCAACCTCTATTTTGAGACTAAGCAGATTCTTCAATTTGGTCTTACCAAGCCAGTCAATCGTGATGCCTGGGTAGCAGATGCAAAAAACTCTGCCCTAAAATTGTTAGAGCAACATCATATTAGCCCGTCCCAAGCGGAAGATATTTGGGGTGATGTTGATGACCAACTATTCCTGCGTGAGCGCACTGAAGATATTGCTTTTTTCACTCGCGGAGTTATTGAAACTCCCACTGATGAGCCGGTGATTCAAATTCGTGATGTCGGGGTTGAAATTCCGGTTGCCACTCAGATCTTTCTGCATACCAAAGGGAAAAATAATTTGTTCACCATTGTTGCGGCAACAATGGATAAACTGGGGCTTACTATTCAGGACGCCCGCCTGCAAACTACCTCTGATAATCGAACGTTTGACGTTTACTACGTGTTAAACGAAAACAATCAACCGGTAGGGAGCAATAAACGACTCTATACCAGTATTAGAACCGCTCTGTCTTTGGCCATCAAAACACCGGAAAAAGTGAACTTCAAGGTAACCCGACGCACGTCGCGACAGCTGAAAAGTTTTACCATGAAAACCAAGGCTTCGTTGCGCAGTGACGATGAAACCAATACCAGTATTTTGCAGGTGATTACCCCAGATAGAGCGGGCCTATTAGCGCAATTGGCGAATATTTTTATGCGCTTTGATCTAACCCTATATAACGCCAAGATCTGCACTCTGGGCGAGCGGGTTGAGGATACCTTTTATCTTAGAACCAACGATAACCAGCCACTAAATGATGAATCTGTGGTAGAAAAACTCATTCAAACCATCCGTGAAGAGCTCGATACGCGTATTCAGGACGGTGAAGATAACTCCTTATTACAATCGATAAAAATCGGGCAATAATGGTATGAACCCCTACTTTAAAGATTTGCAGTCTTATCCCTTTGAGAAACTAAAAGAACTCAAGGCAAGTACCTCGGTAACCTCAGATCTTAAGCCTATTTTACTGTCAGTGGGTGAACCTAAACACCCCGCACCAGACTTTGTTAAAAAAACACTAATCGATGCCATTGATGGCTTGGCTAACTATCCATCGACTAAGGGCCTGATTGAACTGCGTGAGACTATTTCAGTTTGGTTAACTCAGCGTTTTAACCTCAGCAGTGCATTGGTTGACCCTGAAGCCAATGTATTACCCGTTGCCGGTACGCGAGAAGCTTTGTTCGCCTTCACGCAGGCTCTGGTAAATACTACTGAAACCGACAAGCCCTTAGTGGTATGTCCCAACCCCTGCTATCAAATATATGAAGGTGCGGCATTACTTGCAGGCGCCGATACCTATTATCTCAACTGTAATTCAAATGATGGCTTTGTACCTGATTTAGATGCAGTCCCTGAGGCCATTTGGCAACGCTGTCAGCTACTTCAGCTATGCGCACCCGGCAATCCAACCGGTGCAACCCTGTCGCTAGCCTATTATAAAAAAGCCTTCGAACTGGCCGACAAATATGACTTTATTGTTTCCAATGATGAATGCTATTCAGAACTTTACCGCGATGAAGAAAATCCCCCACTGGGAATCCTCGAGGCCTGCCAAAAACTAGGACGCGATCAATTTGAACGCTGCATTGTTTTACATAGCCTTTCTAAACGCTCTAACCTACCCGGTTTACGTTCTGGCTTTGTGGCTGGAAATGCCCAGTTACTGGACTTCTTTTTTCGCTATCGCACCTATCATGGTTGTGCCCTATCACTGCCTGTTCAAAAAGCCTCTATAGCCGCTTGGAGCGACGAGTCACATGTACTACAGAATCGTCAACTGTATAAGCAGAAATTTGAGGCTGTGGGCAGTATTCTAAGCGGTGTTCTAGAATTTAATATGCCACCGGCGGGTTTTTACCTGTGGCCAAAGACACCCATCGATGATGCAGTATTTGCCCGCGACCTGTATAGCCAAGAAAATGTTACGGTTTTACCTGGTAGCTTTATCTCTCGTGCAACTAACCAGGGAAACCCTGGTGATGGTCGAATCAGATTGGCGCTAGTACCCAGCCTTGAGGATTGCATTGAGGCAGCCGAACGCATTAAACGATTCACATTAAGTCTGTAATCAAGGATTACTGATGCTAAAAAAACAACGGGCTCAGTTAATTTTAGAGCGACTTAACAACCTCTATCCAGAGACGCCAGTTCCTCTTGATCATAACAATCTATATGAGCTATTAGTTGCGGTTTTACTTAGCGCCCAATGCACTGACGAGCGAGTCAATCAGGTCACTCCTGCGCTTTTTAAGCTCGGCAATAGCGCTGAGACCATGCAGCATGTGCCAGTTGATGATATCTATAGTATTGTGCGCCCCTGTGGTCTTGCACCCCAGAAATCCAAGGCGATCTCTAATCTATCAAAGATTCTAGTAGAACATTACAATGGCGAAGTACCTGAGGATATGGATGCGCTGGAAACACTCCCTGGTGTCGGTCATAAAACCGCCAGCGTAGTTATGTCTCAAGGCTTTGGTCATCCCGCCTTTCCGGTGGACACCCATATACATCGATTAGCTCAGCGCTGGGGACTCACCAAAGGGAAATCTGTTACTCAGACAGAACGCGATTTAAAAAAACTGTTCCCCAAAGAATCTTGGAATAGCCTACACTTACAAATCATTTTTTATGGGCGCGAGTTTTGCAGTGCCCGTGGCTGTGATGGACGAGTTTGCGATATCTGCATTAGTTGTTACCCCAATCGCAAGAACCCCTTTAAAGCCAATAAAGCTTAGTTACAAAATAAGGAAATACCATGATTCTCTATGGCATTAGCAATTGCGATACGGTTAAAAAAGCCAAAAACTGGCTAGAAATGCACAATATTGACTACAAATTTCATGATTTTCGCAAACAGGGATTAGAGCCTGAAATCATACAGGGCTGGTTAACTCAAATCCCCTGGGACAAGCTACTCAACAAACGCAGTACCACTTGGCGCAATTTAGAACCCGAAGTACAGCAGTCGGTTAATGCTGAAAATATTATCCAATTACTGGTTGAAAACCCAACACTGATAAAGAGACCTGTTTTAAAAGTAAATGGTATAATCAATGTTGGTTTTAATGCTGATACCTACCAAGGTATCTTTAACTAAATAATTTAAAGACAAAGAGTCAGATTATGAGCAATCTTTACAGCTTCGCTATTGGCGCAGGCACAAAAAACAGTCGCAATGAATGGCTTGAGGTATTTTACCCCAATCCAGTGCTTAACCCAGATCAGCCGTTGTCTGATATTGTAACCGGCATAATGGGTAATAACCTTGAAATTGAACCAGATAGCACCCAGCTAAGTGCGCTAGAGTCAGCTCTTCAACAAAATGGCTACAGCGACCTAGCCGCAGCGGTAAAAGGGTTAAAAGCGGGTAACCGCCCACTGGTTTTAGTTGCTCTTACTGAGGATTGCCCTCCCAACTCTGTGCCTACAGCCTATTTAAAACTACATTTGCTAAGCCACCGCCTGGTCAAGCCTCATGGTACTGACTTAACCGGTATTTTTGGCGCACTAAAAAATGTAGCCTGGACTGATCAGGGTGCTATTGATATTGATGACTTACCCGCCCGTATGCTCGAAGCACGAGCTTCAGGAAACCCCTTGAGCGTTAACTGTGTGGATAAATTCCCTAAATTGGTGGACTACGTTGTACCTTCTGGGGTACGAATTGCCGACACCTCAAGAGTTCGCTTGGGTGCCTATGTGGGTGAAGGAACTACGGTGATGCACGAAGGCTTTATCAACTTTAATGCCGGTACAGAAGGCCCCAACATGATCGAAGGTCGAGTTTCAGCCGGAGTATTTTGTGGTGCTGGCACGGACGTAGGTGGTGGCGCTTCGATTATGGGCACTCTGTCTGGCGGTGGTAATATGGTAATTGCTATGGGCGATAAGTGCCTGCTAGGAGCCAACTCAGGTCTGGGCATTCCACTGGGTGATCGCTGTACCTTAGAAGCTGGACTCTATATTACTGCGGGCACAATTGTGACCATGCTTGATGACAGCAAGCAGGCAACTGGAAAGGTTAAGGCCCGTGAACTTGCCGGTAAAAGCGACCTACTATTTAGACGTAATTCCGTGACGGGTAAGGTTGAATGTCTGACCAATAAGTCAGCGGTTGAGCTTAACCACGAGTTACACGCTTCCAACTAGATCACTGAGATTATGGGCGTTTATTATTAAGCGCCCATTAAACTCTGACCACAGACTCGCACCGTATTGCCATTCACTCCTGCCGCCTGCGGGCTTAGATAAAAAGATACCACCTCTGCCACATCCTGAGGCAGTCCACCCTGACTAAGAGAGCTTAACCTTCTACCTACCTGTCGTGTAGCGAAGGGTATTGCCGCTGTCATCTGAGTCTCTATAAAACCCGGGGCTACTGCGTTTATGGTAATGCCGCGCTTAGCACAGTGGGATGCCATACTATCCACCATGCCAATCACTGCTGATTTTGAATAGGCATAGTTACTCTGACCTAGATTACCGGCAATACCACTAATTGAGGCCACACCGACAATTCTTCCACCCTGATCAAGCATTTCTGTTGCCAACAACGCCTTATTAATTCTCTGAATACTACCAATATTAATATCCATCAATAATCGCCACTGCTGATCATTCATGCGCGATAACATCTTATCTCTAGTGATACCTGCATTGTGCACAATACCCTGCAACCTACCCTCTTGCTGAGCGCAGCAATCAATCAATCGTTCCGCCGCATCTTCTGCGGTTATATCCAGCGCTAAGGACAGACCATTAATTTCTGACATGCTCTTCTCGAGCGCCTCTTGAGCCTGAGGAACATCAATACCAATCACCTTAGCGCCATCTCTAGCCAGTATCTGGCTCATAGCTAGACCTATGCCTCGGGCGGCACCTGTAACTACAATAAGTTTGCCTTCTAATGGCCGTTGCCAAGAGATGTCAGTGGGTAATTCGCTAACCGGTGTGGTTAAGGAAAATACCTGACCATTGGTAAAGGCACAGCCCGCAGATAGTAAAAAGCGTAAGGGTGCTGCAAGCCCCCTGTGACCAAAACCATTGAGGTAAATTAAATTTGCTACCGCCCCTTTGCGACCAATTTCTTTTGCCACAGATTTAACAAAGCCCACTAGGCCTCTTTGGGCAATTGCATGATCAATGCGATCGATATTATCTGGTTGCTGACCAATGATCACAACTCGCCCACATCGTGGCAATTTAGAAATATTTTTATGAAAGAATTGATAGAGCTCTTCAGCTTGATCGGTATTGCGGATACCGGAGGCATCAAATACTAAATGACGATTACCCTGTCCATTTTCGCCAATCCACTGAAGATCACTGTGCTCCAGTGATTGTCTTATCTGTGTGGCATACAGTGAGCCTGTGCTAATACCCACATGGACATTACCTGATAGGCTATGGGGAGAATCGTCAGACTCCCTCCGCAATAAAGGAGGCCTAGGTAAACCCAAGGTTGAAACAATCAAGCGTCCTATTTTGGAATTTGCAAATCCAAGGTATCTATCACTCATATCATCTCCTTTGTTGGCAATCCTAGTCTTGTTATTGTTATTGGTAGTACTACTCTATTGATATTGGTAGTACTACTCTATCAAGAGTTTAACCAAAGCTAATTGACCCAAATGCCATTTTTATTTGTAGTTATACCAATGAATTGCAATTTATAATTAACTAATCTAATACTATGAAAAAGTCACAATAAAAATAATTGTCTTAACGGAATTAATGACGGGATAAAACTGATGGCAGAAATTAGAAGAGTAGCAATTATTGGTGGCAATAGAATTCCTTTTGCACGCAGTCACACTGTCTACAAAAACGCATCTAACCAAGATATGCTCACTGCTTCTTTGCAAGGGTTAGTCAAACGTTATGATCTAGAGGGTGAACGACTAGGTGAAGTGACCGCTGGTGCGGTCATGAAACATACCAAAGATTTTAATTTGGCTCGAGAAGCCACATTAAGTTCAGGCTTATCCCCTCGCACTCCAGCTTATGATGTTCAGCAGGCCTGTGGAACGGGATTAGAGGCCGCGATTCTAGTTGCCAATAAAATCGCCCTAGGGCAAATCGAATGTGGGATTGCCGGCGGTACTGACACAGCCAGTGATGTGCCGATTGGGGTTAATGAATCCTATAGAAAGATGCTGCTTGATTTAAATAGAGCAAAAACACTAGGCCAACGACTTAAAATCCTCTGTCGTTTTAGACCGCGTTTTATACTGCCACAGATACCCGCCAATGTTGAACCCAGAACCTGCCTATCTATGGGGCAACACTGCGAATTAATGGCTAAGGAATGGCAAATTAGCCGAGAAGATCAAGACCTTTTAACGTTTAATAGCCATCAAAACTTAATCGCCGCTTACGAGAATGGCTTTTTCGATGATTTAATCACACCGTTTAAGGATGTGGCTCGCGATGGCATTATGCGCAATACCCCACTAGAAAAACTCGCACAGCTTAGACCTGCTTTTGACCGTAAATCCGGTACCTTAACCGCTGCCAATTCAACAACATTAACTGATGGTGCTGCCTCAGTTCTTCTAGCAAGTGAAGAATGGGCGGCGAAACGCAATCTCCCAGTATTGGCTTATTTAACCTTTAGTGAAGTGGCAGCGGTTGATTTCTATTCCCAAAGCAAGAAAAGTGAGGGGCTATTAATGGCACCCGCCTATGCAGTACCCCGCTTACTTGAACGTGCCGACATGAGCCTGCAAGATTTTGATTTTTATGAGATACATGAAGCCTTTGCCGCTCAGGTTCTTTGCACTCTAAAGGCTTGGGAGTCTGAGGATTTTTGTAAGAATAAGCTAGACCTCGACAAAGCCTTAGGTAGTATTGATAGAAGTAAACTCAATGTTAAGGGCTCGAGCGTGGCCACTGGCCACCCCTTCGCCGCAACTGGTGCTAGAATTCTTGCCACATTGGCTAAAACACTGCATCAAAATGGCGGTGGCAAAGGATTAATTTCAATCTGTGCTGCAGGCGGTCAGGGTGTTACTGCAATCGTTGAAGCCTAAAACAGAACTATAAACATTAAAGAGGTATCAGAGTGTCACTGGAAAAAATAATTGATGGTTTAAAACAGCGAATTGGCGAAGACTGTGGTCTGGGGTCAGTGGTGAAATTTGATTTTGGCGAACAGGGAACTGTAACCTTGGACGCAACTCAAATCCCTAATCAGGTGAGTGGATCTGGTGCTGAACCCGACTGTACCATGGTGATTAGTATCGATGACTTTATGGCTATGGCCGATGGATCCCTTGATGGTGTCTCTGCTTTTATGACTGGCAGACTTAAGGTTCAGGGGGATATGGGTATTGCTATGAAATTAGCGGCAGTTATGACTTAATCTCTTACCACCAAGCGCCTATCACAACTTCTGGAAAACTGAATCACCACTGGCTTAAGTGGCTTCTTTTCAAAAACCATCTACTCCCAACAATAATTGGCATGATTACTGCTTAGTTAACTGTTAACTCTATTTACTATGTCCCAAGGGATATCAATGCGTTTAACGGTATACAGTTTGCAGAACCTGACAGCATATTCATGCACCATATTGGTGCTCGTAAGGGGTTATGACCTATGATAAGCCCTTCTTTACAGCCTATTGTTTTCACCGATCTCGATGGCACCCTTTTAGATCACTATAGTTATAGCTTTGAAGCAGCAATACCGACGCTGGATAAACTCGAGCGTCTCGGTATACCGGTTATCCCTATAACCAGCAAAACTTTTGCTGAGGTGAGCCGGCTTCGCGATCAACTAAACAATCGACATCCGTTTATTGTTGAAAACGGCGCGGCCATAGCCATTCCTAAGAATTACTTCGATACTCATCTGGATAATTGGCTAGATCAGGGTGACTTTTGGATATGTCCTAATAGTAAGCCTCGCAGTCATTGGAATCAGTTGCTAAGCAATAATGCGCAGGCCTTTGTTGGCGAGTATGAGACCTTTTCCTCTGTGGTAGAGCACAGAGGCTATAAGGGTCTACAAGAGATTACTGGGCTTAATCTTGCTCAAGCCATTCTTAGCAACGAGCGCAACTACAGTGAACCTATCCATTGGCTGGGTAGTGATTCAAGCAAGCAAGCCTTTATCAAAACCCTGACTAATGCGGGCGGCACACTACTTCAGGGTGGACGCTTCTTAGCCTTGGGTGATGCTGTTGATAAGGGCGCTGCTCTACTCCAATTAAACGATATCTATCAAACACTAAGTGGCTTTTCTGGCATGCACAGTTTGGCATTAGGTGACAGTGGCAATGACGTCAGCATGCTTGAGATTGCAGACTCTGCCGTGGTTATAAGATCTAAAACCCACGATGCTCCTGCCCTTGGCCGCCAAGATAATCTGTATGTTAGCAACTTATATGGACCAGAGGGATGGGCAGAATCTGTCTCGCTCTGGTTAAAAAATTTTTAATAAAGGGTAACAAAGACTATGGGTGATTTTCATCAAAATGGCATTATTACAACCTTACATAATTTATCTAGGCGTCCCCTTGAGAAGTTAGAATCTGAGCTAGTGGGTTTTTCTAAAAAACGTCCACTTGGACTAATCTTACCCTCGCTGTATTCAGAGCTTGAGGGGCAGGCAATGCCACTTATTATCTCTGAGCTTGAGAAGGTGCCCTATCTCAATCAGATTGTGATTGGTCTTGATCGAGCAGATGAACAGCAGTATCGCGACGCGCTGAAGTTCTTTTCTAAACTCCCACAGGAACATCGGGTGCTGTGGAACGATGGCCCGCGACTTAAAGCCCTGGATAAAAAACTTCAGGAGCTTGACCTGGCGCCGAAGGAAATGGGTAAGGGTCGCAATGTTTGGTACTGTATGGGCTATATCCTTGCCTCTAATAAAGCCGAGTCAGTAGCACTTCATGACTGTGATATTGTGACTTACAATCGCGAATTGTTAGCACGTCTGATATACCCAGTCGCCAACCCGCTCTTTAATTACGAGTTCTGTAAGGGTTATTACGCCCGAGTAGCCGACGGTAAAATTAATGGCCGCGTATCACGACTGTTAGTTTCACCGCTGTTAAGAGCGCTTAAAAAGACCGTAGGCCATACGGATTACTTAAATTATATGGATAGCTACCGTTACCCCTTAGCCGGTGAATTTTCATTCCGCCGCGATGTATTAAACGACATCCGTATTCCTAGTGACTGGGGCTTGGAAATTGGCGTGCTATCTGAAATGTATCGCAACTATGCCAATAACCGACTGTGCCAAGTGGATATTGCAGATACCTATGATCATAAGCATCAGAAATTATCGCTGAATAATGACAGTGACGGCCTGTCTAAAATGTCTATAGATATTGCAAAGGCGCTGTATAGAAAGCTTGCCACACAGGGTGAGGTATTCAGTCAGGAAGCGTTTAGATCATTAAAGGCAACCTACTATCGAATGGCCTTGGATGTGATTGAAACCTGCCATAATGATGCCATCATGAACGGTCTTACTCTTGATGTTCACCAAGAGGAACAGGCGGTAGAGATGTTTGCGGAAAACATTATGAAAGCCGGCGAACTATTCTTTAACTGTCCCATGGAACGTCCATTTATTCCTAGCTGGAACCGCGTTGTGAGTGCAGTTCCCGATATCTTTGAACAGCTAGTGCAGGCCGTAGAAGAAGATCACAAAGAGTTTAGCAACAGTTAAGACCACTAGAGAACCTATCATGGCAGCTTTATTGAACCCACAAATTGAGCATCATCTGGAAACCATTTATAAGGGCACTGAGGTTTCTGACCTAACCAATTTGGCCAGTGACTTAATCCGTTTGATGCGACTTGAAGATGTGACGCCGATTAAAAACCGTTATATCAATCATTGGAACCAAAAGGACAGTGTTCTTATCTGTTATGGCGATAGCGTCCTTGAGTCGCAGCAAAAGCCTCTAGCCACCTTAAAGTCGTTCCTTGACACCTATAGCAAAGGCGTTATTGACGGAGTTCATATACTGCCCTTTTATCCTTTTACTTCGGATGATGGCTTCTCGGTTCTCGATTATTCTAGCGTGAACCCCAGTTTAGGAGAATGGGAAGATATTGTTGCCATTGCCAATGATTACTCATTAATGGCTGATTTAGTGATTAATCACTGCTCTGCACGAAGTATGTGGTTTGAAAATTTTATTAAAGATCGCGATCCTGGGCGTAATTTCTTTTACACAGCCAGCCTTGAGGACGATTTAAGTGACGTAGTTCGCCCTCGAACTAATGCCCTGCTGCGGGAAGTAGAGACCGCTAAGGGAACTCAACATGTGTGGTGTACCTTTAGCCATGATCAGGTGGACTTAAACTTCAAAAACCCTCAGGTTTTAAAAGAATTTGTAAATATTATTCGTCAATATCTGGATTACGGGGTGCGTATCTTTCGGCTAGATGCCGTCGCCTTTTTGTGGAAAGAAGTGGGCACCAACTGTCTTAACTTAGAGCAAACCCATGAGATGGTAAGGCTACTGCGGTCGTTGATTGAGCAGGCCTGTCCTGATGCAGTGATCATTACTGAAACTAATATCCCCAACCGTCAAAATTTGGCTTATTTTGGCAACGCCAATGAAGCCCATTGTATTTATAACTTTTCACTTCCTCCTCTATTAGTGAACAGCCTGGTAACTGGTAACTGTGACTATTTAAAACAATGGATGATGAGTATGCCGCCAGCGCGCAATGGCACAGCTTATTTTAATTTTATTGCCTCCCATGATGGTATTGGATTACGCCCTGCTGAAGGACTTCTAGACGACCAAGAAATTGATAATCTAGTGACCACTATGCAGCAGTTTGGTGGCCTAGTCTCATGGCGCACAGGTGAAAATGGTGATCGCAAACCCTATGAGATTAATATTTCATTGTTTGATGCCCTACAGGGCACTAATCAGGGAAAAGACCAATATGGCCTTCAGAGATTTATCTGCGCCCATGCCATTATGCTTGCCTTAGAGGGTATTCCGGGTATCTACATCCATAGCCTGCTAGGTACCAGAAATGATTATCAACGGGCAGAGAATAGCGGGCATAATCGAGCGATCAATCGTCATCAGTGGAATTATGACAGTCTAAAATATGAACTTGCGGATCCGAACAGTCATCATCATCAGGTTTATAACCACCTAAAATCACTGCTTAAAATTCGTTGCAACCAAACCGCTTTTCACCCTAATGCCACCCAATTTACCCTGCACCTTGGTTCACAATTATTTGGTTTTTGGCGCCAGAGCATGGATAGAGTGCAGAGTATTTTTTGTGTTAGCAATGTTAGCGACCAAACTCAGTTACTCGATCTATCAGACTTAAACCTCATTGATACAGAAAACTGGCATGACTTAATTTCGGGCAATCAGTTTAATGAGGCCAATCATCTTATTAACCTAGCCCCCTATCAAACGGTTTGGATTACCAATCAGTAAATAACCTGCTGAACAATTATCATTTAATTTGATATAAGAGTGATCTTATAGGAGACTAGGCGTTCATTTTTATATTTAACAATTAGATAGGATTTACTAATGAAGATTGAAACTCAGGCAATTCATGCTGGATTTGATGATGATCCAACAACACGCGCTGTAGCTGTGCCTATTTATCAAACCACATCATTTAGCTTTCGTGACACTCAACACGGTGCTGACCTGTTTAATCTTGCTGAAGCCGGCAATATCTATTCAAGAATCATGAACCCTACCTGCGATATTTTGGAACAGCGTATCGCAGCTATGGAAGGTGGCGCTGCAGCACTCTGTGTTGCCTCTGGAATGGCTGCAATTACTGCCTCTATGCAGACGCTTTGTGCTGCTGGCGATAATTTTGTCAGTGTTAGCCAGCTCTATGGTGGTACTTACAATCTATTTGCTCACACATTCCCTCAGCAAGGCATTGAAGTGCGTATGGCATCCGGTGATGACATTCCTGCACTTGAAGCCTTAATCGATGAGAATACTAAGGCTATTTTCTGTGAATCTATTGGTAACCCAGCCGGCAATATTATTGATCTTGCCGCTGTATCAGAGATGGCCCACAGGCATCAGATCCCTGTAGTGGTTGATAATACGGTTGCGACACCTTACTTATGCCGACCTTTTGAGCATGGTGCAGATATCGTGATTCACTCGTTAACCAAGTATATTGGCGGTCACGGAACCAGTATTGGTGGCATTATCGTTGACTCGGGAACATTCCCTTTCAAAGATAACCCCCGATTCCCACAGTTTAATATGCCAGACCCTTCTTATCATGGTGTGGTTTATGCCGAGGCATTAGAGGCGCCATTTATTGGTCGCGCACGTGTTGTGCCCTTGCGGAACATGGGTGCTGCCCTATCGCCGTTTAATGCTTTCTTAATCCTTCAAGGTCTTGAAACATTGGCACTTCGCATGGATCGCCATGTTGAAAATGCCATGACCGTGGCTAATCATCTGAAAAATAACGCTCAGATTTCTTGGATTAATTATGCCGGTTTAGAATCAGATAAATATCATGATCTAGCTCAGCGTATGGCGTCGGGCAAGCCTTCTTCAATTATCAGCTTTGGTATCAAAGGTGGTGAAGAGGCAGGATCGAAATTTATTGACGCATTGCAATTGATTAAGCGTCTAGTGAATATTGGTGATGCTAAGTCTCTAGCCTGTCACCCTGCTAGTACAACTCACCGTCAGTTGAATGAAGAGGAGTTGAAAACCGCAGGTGTTAGTGCTGATCTTGTTCGAATTTCAGTGGGCATTGAGAATGTTGCTGATATTATTGCTGACATTGATCAGGCTTTAGCCGCGGCAAAATAAAAGTGGCTTAGGCTAATACAAAAAAAGCGACCCTAGGGTCGCTTTTTTTGCTTAATTGGCGTGATTACCAACCAGTTAACTCTTTAAGAGCCTCACCGATATCAGCCAAACTTCTTACTGTTTTGACGCCGGCGTCCTGTAGAGCAGCAAATTTCTCATCAGCTGTCCCTTTACCACCAGAGATAATAGCACCGGCATGGCCCATTCGCTTGCCAGGAGGTGCGGTAACACCCGCAATATATGACACAACAGGCTTACTGACATTGGCCTTAATATAGGCCGCTGCCTCTTCTTCTGCAGTACCACCAATTTCACCAATCATAACGATTGCTTCGGTAGCAGGATCTTTTTCAAACATTTCAAGAATGTCGATAAAGTTTGAACCAGGGATTGGGTCTCCACCAATACCCACACAGGTAGACTGGCCAAAACCGTAGTCTGTAGTTTGTTTAACTGCTTCGTAGGTAAGCGTACCCGAACGAGAAACAATACCTACCTTACCCGGTAAATGAATATGACCCGGCATAATACCGATCTTACATTCGCCAGGTGTGATTACACCGGGGCAGTTAGGGCCGATAAGCCGCACGCCTAGCTCGTCACATTTAACCTTGCATTGCAGCATATCAAGGGTTGGAATACCCTCAGTAATACAAACAATTAACTTGATTCCCGCATCGGCGGCTTCAAGGATTGAGTCTTTACAAAATGGTGCTGGTACATAGATAACAGAAGCCTCTGCTCCAGTTTGTGCTACGGCCTCGGCAACGGTGTTAAACACAGGAAGTCCAAGATGAACCGAACCGCCTTTACCTGGCGTTACACCACCTACCATTTTTGTACCATAATCGATGGCTTGCTCAGAATGGAAAGTACCCTGACCACCGGTAAAGCCCTGACAGATAACCTTAGTGTCGCTATTGATTAAGATAGACATTATTTAGCCTCCACTGCAGCTACTGCTTGTTGAGCCGCATCCGTCAAACTGGTCGCGGCAATAATTGAAAGTCCTGACTCCGCCAGTTTTTGTGCACCTAGTTCTGCATTATTACCCTCTAGGCGAACAATCACAGGGACGGTAACACCCACTTCTTCAACTGCACCGATAACACCGTCAGCAATGAGGTCGCAACGCACAATACCACCAAAGATATTAATCAGAACGGCCTTAACTTTGTCATCAGAAAGAATAATTTTAAACGCTTCTACAACGCGTTCTTTGGTAGCACCGCCCCCTACATCGAGGAAGTTAGCTGGTGAACCACCGTGCAACTGCACAATATCCATAGTGCCCATAGCTAAGCCAGCGCCGTTAACCATACAGCCGATGCTGCCATCCAGAGCCACATAGTTAAGATCCCAAGCCGCCGCATGGGCTTCTCTTGCATCTTCTTGTGAAGGATCATGCATTTCTTTAAGTGCTGGCTGACGATACATGGCGTTACTATCAATAACGATTTTTGCATCTAGGCAGTGAAGATTGCCTTCATCAGTAATCACCAGAGGGTTGATTTCTAATAAGGCTAAGTCACGCTCTTCAAATAATTTGGCTAGACCTAAGAAGATTTGTACAAACTGTTTAATTTGTACCCCTTTTAGACCTAATTTAAAGGCTAATTCGCGACCCTGATGGGGCTGAGCACCGGTCATTGGATCAATAATAGCCTTGAGAATTTTTTCTGGAGTTTCTTCAGCGACGGTTTCAATCTCTACGCCGCCCTCTGTAGATGCCATAAAGACAATACGACGTGTCGAACGATCTACTACCGCACCTAAATAAAGCTCTTGAGCGATATCAGTACAGGTTTCTACAAGGATTTTGCTAACCGGCTGACCGTTGGCATCTGTTTGATAAGTCACCAGGTTTTTGCCTAACCATTGGTTAGCAAAGTCTTCAATTTCAGACTTAGTGCTGACTAGTTTTACACCGCCCGCTTTACCGCGACCACCCGCATGTACCTGTGCTTTAACCACCCATTTATCACCGCCGATTTGATCGGCAGCTGCTACTGCTTCTTCTGCTGTAGCTGCGGCTATACCTTTGGAAACAGGTAATCCGTATTCAGCAAAAAGTTGTTTACCCTGATATTCATGCAGGTTCATAGTTTATTCCTGTAACGTCTTTAATGTATTGGCGCCCTAAAGGTTGTCTAGGGCGCAAAGAATAGTAATTACTTACGCTTGCGATTGGCTATGTGAATAGCACCGCCATTAACAGCTAACGCAGCTTCATGAACGGCTTCAGAAAGTGTTGGATGACCAAACACAGTCATACCTAAGTCTTCAGCGCTAGAACCAAACTCCATGGCAATCGCCACTTGCTGAACCAGATCAGCAGCACTTGGCCCTACGATATGACAGCCCAAAATACGATCAGTATCAGCATGAGCAATCACTTTAACAAAGCCATCGGTGTCATTAGCTGCCATAGCACGACCACTAGCCGCAAACGGGAAGGTACCCACGTTATAGGCATCACCCGCCGCTTTAACCTGCTCTTCAGTAAGGCCTACAGAGGCTACTTCAGGGTGGGTATAGATCACATTAGGCACGATATCATAGTTCATTTGCGCTTTATGGCCGGCAATAATCTCTGCCACCATTACGCCTTCTTCTGAACCTTTGTGAGCCAACATTGGACCACGTACCAGGTCACCAATGGCGTAAACACCCGGCGCATTAGTTGCACATTGTTCGTTCACAAATACGGTGCCGCGCTCATCGAGCTGAACACCGCTATCATCGGCAAGCAGACCATCAGTAAATGCACGACGACCCACACAGACGATTAATTTATCAAATGTCTCTTTATGCTCTTCACCAGCTACTGATTGGTAAGTGACTTCAACTTGCTTGCCTTTGATTTCTGTCCCAGTTACACGGGCACCCAAACGAATATCTAGGCCCTGCTTAGTAAATATTTTCTTGGATTCTTTGGCTACAGCCTGATCCATAATGGCTAAGAAGTCTTCCATCGCCTCAAGCAATACCACATCAGAGCCCAAACGATTCCATACAGAACCCAACTCTAAGCCAATTACTCCGGCACCAATAACACCAAGACGCTCAGGGATTGCATCAATCTCTAGAGCACCGGTTGAATCAAGAATTAGCTCACCATCGACTGGCGCAACAGGAATCGCAATAGGTAAGGAGCCAGAAGCAAGAATCACATTCTCTGCCTCTAGAATAATGACTTCTCCCTCATTGCTGGCAAACTCAACTTTCTTGCCGGCCAATAATTTACCGGTACCATACAAAGAGGTCACACCATTAGCTTTAAATAGACCGGCAATACCACCAGTTAACTGACTGATGATTTTATTCTTTCTGTCCAACATGCCAGGTATGTCAATACCAACGCCATCGGCACTGATACCATGGATGCCAAGATCATGTTTAGCTTCGTGGTACTTGTAAGAGCTATCAAGCAGGGCTTTGGAAGGAATACAGCCAACATTAAGACAGGTTCCGCCATTAACGCCTTTGCCGCTTTTATTCTTCCACTTTTCAATACAGGCTGTTTTTAAACCTAACTGCGCCGCACGAATTGCCGCTACATAACCAGCCGGACCACTACCAATTACCACTACATCATATTTATCTGACATCTAATGACCTATTTGAGATAACGTAAAATTAAATTTCTAATAAGATTTTTGCTGGATCTTCGATTAACTGCTTAATAGCAACCAAGAACCTTACCGCATCCTTACCATCAATCAGGCGGTGATCATACGAAAGCGCCAGATTCATAATTGGACGAATAACAATTTCACCATCCACAACTACTGGACGCTGCTGGATGCTGTGCATCCCCAGAATTGCCGTCTGTGGTGGGTTAATAATTGGCGTAGACAATAACGAACCATAAACACCACCGTTGGTGATAGTGAAGGTGCCGCCAGTCATTTCTTCGATGGTTAGCTTGCCATCGCGCGCCTTACCGGCGTAGTCGCCAATCGAGTTTTCAATGGTAGCAATACTCATATTTTCAGCATTGCGTAAAACGGGAACAACCAGTCCACGCTCGGTAGATACAGCAACACCGATATCCTGGTAACCATGATAAATAATGTCGTTGCCATCAATAGAGGCATTCACTAAGGGGAATCGCTTAAGCGCTTCAACCGCAGCCTTAACAAAAAAGCCCATAAAGCCAAGACGGGTTCCATTATGAGTTTTAACAAACTCATCCTGATAACTTTTTCGCAAACCCATGACTGCCGACATATCCACTTCGTTAAATGTAGTTAGCGATGCCGTAGTCTGTGTGACTTCAAGTAAACGCTCAGCAATTCTGCTACGCATTCTGGTCATGGCTACGCGACGTTCTACACGCTCACCGGCTTCCATAATTTGTTGCTCAGCGGCCTGTTGTGAATCTTCTACTTTACTCGATGCTGAGGCAACTGATGCGGGTGCGGGTGTGAAATTAACCACATCCTCTTTAGTAATTCGACCACCCTTTCCTGAGCCAGTCACTTCTGACAAATTGATACCGCGCTCTTCAGCAAGCTTCTTTGCCGCTGGATTAACCAGAGTATCAGCGTCGGCCGAAGTGGATTGTACCTGAGGCGTTTCAATGGACGGCGCAGGTGTAGATGCCACCTCAGCAACGCCCTCTTCTAAGATAGCGATAACTTCGTTACTCAGAACAACATCACCTTCGTCTTTTAGCACTTGGGTTAGGGTTCCACTGGCAGCAGCTACAACCTCGAGAACCACCTTATCGGTCTCGATATCAACCACAAGCTCGTCTCGAGCAACGGTATCGCCAGCTTTTTTATGCCAAGTAGCAATACTGCCTTCTTGCACTGATTCTGGGTAAGTTGGTGCCTTAATTTCAATGGCCATTCGTCTATTCCTAATATTTTAATTATCTAAAGTTAGAGCTTCATCAATAAATGCTTTCTGCTCTTCCAGGTGAACCGACATATAACCACTGGCCGGTGCCGCTAAACTCTTGCGCCCAACATAGCTGAGAACAATCTCAGGTTTAAGCGCGTGAATCACTCGTTTCATATGATGCTGACTACTATACCAAGCGCCCTGATTAATAGGTTCTTCCTGACACCAAATCACTGACTCCATATTAGTATAAGCGCCTAAAATTTCTTCTAACTCAGTATCTGGGAATGGATATAGCTGCTCAATACGCACTAAGGCTATATCATCGATACCACGAGCCATACGCTCTTCAAGTAGGTGATAATAAACCTTACCAGAACACAGGATAACGCGCTTTACGCCTTTTGGCTTAATGTTGTCACCAATAGCATTTTTAAATTCTCCATTCGCCAACTCTTCTAGAGATGATGTGGCTAATTTATGACGCAAAATCCACTTGGGACTTAAAATAATCAGCGGTCGACGCATGGGTCTAATGGCTTGACGACGCAACAGATGGAAAACCTGTGCTGGCGTTGTTGGAATAGAAATTTGCATATTATGCTGCGCACAAAGCTGCAAAAATCTTTCTAAACGTGCCGATGAATGCTCAGGCCCCTGCCCCTCAAAACCATGGGGTAGCATCATGGTTAAACCGGATAACCGACCCCATTTGTGCTCACCACTGGCAATAAACTGATCAATCACTACCTGAGCACCGTTGGCAAAGTCACCAAACTGGGCTTCCCAAATAATTAACCCCTTAGGTGCGGTTGTGGCATAACCATATTCAAAGGCTAAAACCGCTTCTTCAGAAAGAATCGAGTCATAAATATCAAAACGCGGCTGATCATCTGAAAGTGACTTCAGTGGAAGATGGGTTTTGCCATCTTTCTGATTAAATACTACGGCATGGCGATGAGAGAAAGTACCACGACCCACATCCTGCCCTGTAAGTCGTATAGGATAACCCTCTTCTAGCAGAGTACCATAGGCTAACAGCTCAGCCATACCCCAGTTAAGTGGCAATGCACCACCGGCCATTTTATGACGATCATCATAAATTTTAGCCACCTGACGCTGAACCTTAATACCATCGGGGATGGTTGAAATCTTGTTGGCAACGGACTGAAGCTGGTTTAACTTAACGCCGGTATTGGCCGCTGTTCTCCAGCCATGATCTAAATAAGGGGACCAGTTAACAAACAGACTAGTATCTGGCTCACTCACTAAATTGTGAACCACGTATTCGCCTCGATCTAAACTGCCACGGTATTCATTGGTTAGCTTATCGGCATCAGCCTGACTGATAACACTCTCTTTAACCAACTTTTCTGCATATAGTGTACGCACTGTAGGATGCTTGCGAATCACATCGTACATCAGCGGCTGGGTAGCGGATGGTTCATCAGTCTCATTGTGACCACGACGACGATAGCAAACTAAATCAATAACAACGTCTTTACCAAACTCATAGCGATAATCCATAGCCAACATGGCAGCAAACATCACCTCATCGGGATTGTCAGCATTAACATGTAAAATAGGCGCTTGGACCATCTTAGCAATATCAGTGCAATATTCTGTGGATCTGGCATCTTCCTGACGGCTGGTAGTAAAACCAATTTGGTTATTAATCACAATGTGAATTGAACCACCAGTTTTGTAGGCCCGAGTCTGGGATAACTGGAATGTTTCCATGACCACGCCCTGACCAGCAAAGGCAGCATCACCATGAATTAAAATGGGCACTACCTGATGGCCCTCAGAATCGTCTCGGCGATCCTGTCTCGCCCGTCCAGAGCCTATAACCACTGGACAAGAAATCTCTAGGTGTGACGGGTTAAAGCCCAGTGCAAGATGCACTTCTCCGCCTGGTGTCATCACGTTGGATGAGAACCCCTGGTGATATTTCACATCACCCGAAGTATCTACCATGCGCTTGCCTTCAAATTCTTCAAACAGCTCTGTAGGGTTTTTACCCAGTACATTCACTAGGACGTTAAGGCGACCCCTGTGGGCCATAGCCATGACAATTTCTTTACAACCATATTCACCAGAGCGATGAACAAGACAGTCCAGTAATGGGATTAAACTTTCACCACCCTCAAGACCAAAACGCTTGGTACCTGGATATTTTGAATCTAGGTGCTTTTCAAGACCCTCAGCGGCAGTCAAACGACTGAGAACGTCAATACGCGCCGCATCGCCATAGGTGGGCTTTGAGCGAACTGATTCAAAACGCTGGGCCAGCCATTGCTTTTCAGTAAACGAGGTGATGTGCATAAACTCAGCACCCAAGCTCTGACAATAAGTCTCTTCAAGGGTTTCTACGATTTCTCTGAGTGTTGCCTCAACCTTGCCCATGTAAAGTGGACCTGATTGGAATGTGGTATCTAAATCGGCGTCAGTAAGACCATGAAAATGCAGATCGAGATCGGGAACCTCTTCTCTTTTCATTATGCCCAAAGGATCAAGGTTTGCTTTCTGGTGACCTCGAAAACGATAGGAGCTAATTAGCTGGACGACTTTCACCTGCTTGCGCTCATGTTCAATATGAACACCGCCGGAACCAGGTGCAGGGGTTGGACGTGCCTGTCTGCGGCCTAAAAGTTCAAAATGCTTGACCACAGTATCATGGGAAATATCTGGAGTAACCGACCCATTTGTGCGAGGCAAAGAGTCAAAAAAGCTACTCCACTCCTCTGGCACGTTATTGGGCTCGTGCAAGTAGGTCTCGTAGAGTTCTTCTATGTAAGCGGCATTTCCACCAGAAAAGTGGGAGGAGTTTAAAAAGCGCTCCATTAAGCCATCTGCCATTGCTAATTTCCTCGGTGGGTTACACGGCATCCAGTAAATTTAACGCGCACATTTTAGACCTTTATTCAACAAACAACCAGTACTAACTAGCGAATATCCTGGTGATTTATAACTAAAAAAGATCTATCTTGGTGCTTTTTAAGTTTACAGCCAATTAGTAAGTATATTTTAAGCCAAACTACTTGGTTTGTATCGTATAAATATACATAATTTAAATAACAAAAAAGGGGCCACAGGGCCCCTTTTTGATCAAACGACAAATTACCCTAGGTGCCGCTTGCTAAAAGCATGCTTCGAATATGGCCAATTGCTTTGGTTGGGTTTAAACCCTTAGGGCAAACCTGAACGCAGTTCATAATGCCATGACAGCGGAAGACGCTAAAGGGATCATCAAGATCGGCAAGACGGTCCTCGGTACCCGTATCTCTTGTATCAGCCAAGAATCTATAGGCCTGCAACAGACCTGATGGTCCAATAAATTTGTCTGGATTCCACCAAAACGACGGACAAGCTGTAGAACAACAGGCGCAAAGAATACATTCGTAAAGCCCATCTAACTTGGCTCTATCTTCAGGCGATTGTAGACGCTCAATAGCCGGAGCTGGGGTATTATTGATCAAATAAGGCTGTATTTTTTCGTATTGGGCGTAAAACTGGCTCATGTCGATCACCAGATCACGGATAACAGGCAACCCTGGTAGCGGACGAATAACCAATTTATTATTCTTTACTGCTTCAGACAGCGGCGTAATACAGGCCAAGCCATTTTTACCGGAGATATTAACGCCGTCAGAACCACAGACGCCCTCGCGACAGGACCGACGGAATACCAAGGTCGGATCCTCTGTCTTGAGTTTCTCAAGCACGTCCAGAACCATAATATCCTTACCCTGAGTATCAAACTGAAACTCTTGCATGTAAGGCTCAGAATCAACCTCAGGATTGTAACGATAAATACTTATTTCTAACATCGTCTTAACTACCTCTCCTAGTAGGACCGGACTTTAGGCTCAAAGGCCTCACGGGTTTTGGGAGTAAAATTAACATCTCGTTTGGCTACAGACTGATCATGGGGAAAATAAACCGAATGACAGAGCCAGTTTTCATCATCACGCTCTTGGAAATCTTCACGGGCATGAGCACCACGACTTTCGGTGCGCCACTCCGCAGCAACAGCCGTTGCCTCGGCCACTTCGAGTAGATTCTGCAGCTCTAAGGCCTCAATTCTAGCGGTATTAAAGGCATTGCTAGTATCGGTGAGCTGAACGCTCTCAATGCGTGGACGGAGGGCTTTAAGTTTTTCGATACCCTCTTTCATAAATTCACCACTTCGGAATACGCCAAAGTGATTTTGCATAATGGTTTGTAACTCAGCTCTAAGCACAGAGGCCTTTTCACCCTCTTGCGAGCCATTAATGCGATTGAGTACTTTCATTGCACGCTGAATGTCGTCTTCGGTGGCATCCTTAAGATCAATACCCTCACGAAGCTGCTTCTCAATAAACAGACCCGAAGCGCGACCAAAGACCACCAAATCAAGCAGTGAATTACCACCCAAACGGTTAGCACCATGCACAGAAACACAGGCTGCTTCACCACAGGCGTAAAAGCCATCGACTACCTGCTCATTACCCTGATCATCCAAAGTGAGCGCCTGACCATCAACATTGGTCGGAATACCACCCATCATATAGTGACAGGTAGGAACAACAGGAATAGGCTCAACCACAGGATCGGCATGGGCAAAAGTTCTCGATAGTTCAAGAATACCCGGCAATTTTGCATTCAGGGTTTCTTCACCTAAATGATCTAGCTTAAGGAAAACATGATCGCCGTTTTCACCACAGCCACGACCAGCAAGAATTTCCTGAACCATTGACCGAGCAACCACATCACGACCGGCCAAGTCTTTGGCATTGGGCGCATAACGCTCCATGAAGCGCTCACCATCTTTATTAATTAAATAACCACCCTCACCTCGACAGCCCTCAGTGACTAAGGTCCCCGCACCATGGATACCGGTTGGATGGAACTGCCACATTTCCATATCCTGCACAGGGAAGCCTGCTCGCAGTGCCATACCAATACCATCACCGGTGCAGATATGTGCATTAGTGGTTGATGCGTAAATACGCCCTGCACCACCAGTTGCAAATACGGTTGCCTTGGACTTCACATAGACGGTTTCGCCGGTTTCGATATTAATCGCAACCACGCCCACAACCGCATTATCGGAATTTTTTACCAGATCGACAGCAAACCACTCATTGAGGAATACCGTTTCGTTCTTTAGATTGCCCTGATAAAGGGTATGTAACAAGGCATGTCCGGTTCGATCAGCAGCGGCACAGGTTCTAGCTGCTTGCCCGCCCTCACCAAAGTCTTTAGATTGACCACCAAAGGGACGTTGGTAAATGCGTCCATTTTCATTACGAGAAAAAGGAAGCCCCATATGCTCTAATTCAAACACCGCCTCTGGGCCGGTTTTACACATATACTCAATGGCTTCTTGATCACCAATATAATCCGACCCTTTAATGGTGTCATACATATGCCACTGCCACTGATCATTGGGATCGTCACTGGCAATCGCACAGGTAATACCGCCTTGAGCAGAAACGGTATGTGACCTGGTAGGGAATACCTTGGTAATAACTGCAGTTTTATAACCTGACTGAGCTAGCTGAAGTGCTGCCCGCATACCTGAGCCCCCGCCGCCAACGATAACCGCGTCAAAACTCATTGTTCTCATATTTGCCATCTATTTAAATTCCCCAGAGGATATCAATTGCCCAGACCACATAAAAAAGGATTAATGCAATCATTGCTAACTGTAAAAACATACGAATTGGCGTGGCCTTCGGCCCAATTAAACGAACAGTAATATAGTCGGTTAACACACACCACATTCCGATCCAGGCATGGGCAGCAATAGAAAGAATAGTCAGCAAGCTGAAAATACGCATTGCCAACGAACCATGGAGAGCCTGCCATTGTTCAAAACTCGGGCTGGGGTTGATAACAAAAAAAACCACCATAAAGAATATATAGGCTGTCATTACCAACGCAGATACACGCTGAACTAGCCAATCGGAAAGGCCGCTGCGGCCTAAACTTGTTACTGAACTCACCATAAGAAGACCCATCCCGCTAAGCTAATAATAACCACCACTGCCACAACCACTACAAGCCATGCACTACGGCGACCTGTCTCAAAGCTGTCTTCACCCACACCAAGATCCATAATTAAATGACGAATACCGGCGACAACATGGTAGGCCAAGGCCGCCAAAGCCGCCCATATAACAAACTGTGCGATTGGGCTTGAAAGACATTCTTTAAGGGACTGAAAGCTTTGCTCAGAGGCGAGGCTCATATCGAGCACCCAAAGCATAAGGGCAACAGCCAAAAATAGAACAACACCAGATACACGATGCAATATAGAAACATATGAGGTAATTGGTAGCTTTATAGTACCAATATCCAAATTAACGGGTCTTTTCGTTTTCACAATGAAATAACTCTTTAAATAGGACTCTAAAATCCGCATAAAAACGGCGATGAATAGAGCTGAATTCTTAGAACAATCTTTGAATTCAGATCGTTCACTACTTACGGCGCGTCATTATAGATAGTTCAATTGATTAATTCAATCTAAGCCAAACGGATAGCGGAAAAATTCAATTAAAATAGCACACGAAAGCACCCTATTTTTAGCACAATTAAACTGTATAAATATCAGCCAAACCAATGTTCGCTTTTTATGAGCTATTTTTTAGGGTAAAATCAGACTGTCAAGTTGACAATTTTATCTAATTACTTATAGTTAGTGACCCAGAGCTAGCAAGTCACATCACCAGTATTTCTCGAGGATCATGCATGACCAACCGTAAAGCAACTCTCTCTATAGATGGAGATTTGACCGTCGACCTCCCGATTTTGGAAGGCACCAGAGGTCAAGACGTAATTGATATCAGCAGCCTTGGCGGGCATGGTTATTTTACCTATGACCCCGGTTTTTCTGCCACTGCCGCCTGTCAGTCTGACATCACCTATATTGATGGAGGCAAAGGTATTCTGTTACACCGAGGCTACCCCATAGAACAGCTTGCGGAAAAATCTGATTATTTAGAGACATGCTATTTGCTCCTCGAAGGCAATCTGCCGAACGCTGAGCAAAAAGTGGATTTTGAAAACAACATCAAATACCACACCATGGTTAACCGTTCGATCGAAAACTTTATCAGCGGATTCCGTCATGACGCCCACCCGATGGCTATGATGTGTGGAATTGTCGGTGCAATGTCCTCTTTTTATCATGATTCACTGGACATTACTGACGAAACACATAGAAAAATTTCTGCTCATCGCCTGATTGCAAAAATGCCAACCATTGCTGCGATGTGCCACAAACACTTTATGGGTCAACCTTTCATGTACCCCGATAATTCTCTATCTTATTCAGAGAATTTCTTGCACATGATGTTTGGTACACCCTGTGAAAACTACAAAATTGAGCCTGCCATTGCCAAGGCAATTGATCGCCTGTTCCTTCTGCATGCTGATCATGAGCAAAACGCCTCTACATCAACTGTAAGATTAGCAGGCTCATCGGGTGCTAACCCATTCTCCTGCATTGCTGCGGGTATCGCTGCTCTTTGGGGACCTGCTCATGGCGGTGCCAACGAAGCTGTATTAGTGATGCTCAACGAGATTGGTCATGAAGATAATATTGCTAAATATATCCGCAAGGCTAAAGACAAAAATGACCCATTCCGCCTAATGGGCTTCGGTCATCGGGTTTACAAGAACTATGATCCGCGAGCTACAGTTATGCGCGAAAGCTGTAACGAAGTACTTGAAGTACTTGGCCTTGAAAATGACCCGCTATTTAAATTGGCCAAAAAGCTAGAAATTATTGCCCTAGAAGATGAATATTTTGTTAGCAGAAAGCTTTACCCTAATGTTGATTTCTACTCGGGCATTATCCTTAAAGCACTGGGTATACCTATCGAAATGTTCACTGCTATGTTTGCTACTGGACGAACTGTAGGCTGGATTTCTCACTGGAATGAGATGATCACAAACCCTTACCGTATCGGTCGTCCACGCCAGCTATATACAGGCGCAGACAGCCGTGATTACGTTCCGCTTAACAAGCGCTAATCTTGCAGCCAAGCAAAAAAAGGCAGCCCATGGCTGCCTTTTTTAATCTCCATATTTAATACAACCCATATTAAATACAGGGGCCGGAGTGAAATCTAAACTCAGTATCGGGCGACTCTACTAGCTGCTTTTCAATACCCAAGAACAATTCTAAACGCGTATCGATTTCTTGCTGAGAGGCCACTGTCCCCGCCAATGTTAGGTAATCCTTAAAGTGCCTACCCTCTGACTTCAGCAGGGATAAGTAGAAAGATTCTAATTCGCCATCAAGGAACGGCGCTATGCGGGCAAAGCGCTCACAGGAACGCGCCTCAATAATCGCACCCACAATCAGTATATCCACAAGCTTATCGGGATCATTGGGTCTTACAGCCTCTCTTAGCTTAACTGCGTAGCGGGAAGCCGTTATCTGGCGATAATCGATGTTGCGGCGCTTCATAATGGCGATCACCTGTTCAAAGTGACGCAGCTCCTCTCGCGCTAATCTAGACATCTTATTTAAAAGCTCAAAATTATCCACATAGCGATACATTAAATTAAGCGCAGTACTAGCCGCCTTTTTTTCGCAGTTAGCATGATCAATTAATAATAATTCAGGATTAGCCAGGGCATTATCAATCCATAATTGCGGGGTATTACAGGGAAGAAAATCTTCAATCTCTTGCAGAACAGTCATAGTTAATAAAGGCATAATTTTAAAGCCAGAATTATAAACAATCATGACCTAACTAACAGCCTAAATGAGCAAAAAAATAATAGTCAGTATTCTTAACCTACAAAGCGGCAGCTAAATGAACTCACAACCATAGCCATATCTTTCTGTAAAAAAACTACAAATTCTTGTACAATCAGCCCATACCAAACCAGAAACCTAAGGCTTAATTTAATTAAACCTTATAACCTATTGTTATTAATGAGGTATTCCGTGTTAGAAGCCTATCGCGCCCATGTTGCAGAACGTCAAATAGAAGGCATCCCGCCTAAGCCATTAACTCCTGAGTGGACCTCCGCTTTAGTTGAGTTACTTAAGAATCCACCGGCAAATGAAGAAGCATTTTTACTTGATTTAATTGCTAATCGTGTACCCCCAGGTGTCGATGAATCAGCCTATGTAAAAGCCGGCTTTTTAAGTGCCATTGTAAAGGGTGAAACTACCTCCCCCCTGATTGATCGAGCAGCTGCGGTTGAACTGCTTGGTAATATGCATGGTGGCTATAATGTGGCTACCCTGGTAGAACTTTTAGATGATGTTGAATTGAGCGAATTAGCGGCTGCACAGCTCAAATCAACCACACTAGTGTTCGATGCCTTTCATGATGTAGCCGAAAGAGCCGATGCGGGTAACACTCAGGCACAGTCAGTGATGCAATCTTGGGCTGACGCCGAATGGTTTACCGGTAATGATGCTGTACCACAAAGCATCAAAGCGGTGGTATTTAAAGCTACTGGCGAAACTAATACCGATGATCTATCCCCTGCACAGGATGCTTGGTCGCGCCCAGATATCCCTCTGCATGCGAAAGCCATGTATAAAATGACGCGCGATGGCTTGAATCCAGAAGAACATGGGGCTATTGGCCCTATGGCTCAGGTTGAAGAAATCAAATCAAAAGGCTTACCCGTTGCCTTCGTTGGTGACGTTGTAGGAACAGGATCCTCTAGAAAATCAGCCACCAACTCAGTGCTTTGGTTCTTTGGTGAAGATATGCCCGGCGTACCCAACAAGCGCTCTGGCGGTATCTGTATTGGCAGTAAGGTTGCGCCTATTTTCTTTAATACTATGGAAGATGCTGGCGCCCTCGTATTTGAGGCACCTGTAGACGATATTCATTACGGCGATATCATTGAGATTCGCCCCTATGACGGTCAAATTCTTAATGAAGCGGGCGATGTTATCTGTGAGTTTGAGCACAAATCTGAGGTTATTCTGGATGAGGTTCAGGCTGATGGTCGAATCAACCTTATTGTGGGGCGTGGCTTAACTCAGCGTGCTAGGGAGCATATGGGGCTTCCAGTGTCAGATGTTTTCCGCAAGCCAGAAACACCCAAAGAATCAACTGCTGGCTTCTCACTAGCGCAAAAAATGGTCGGTAAAGCCTGTGGTGTTGAAGGCGTTCGCCCTGGTACTTACTGCGAACCTAAGATGACCACTGTAGGCTCTCAGGATACCACTGGCCCGATGACGCGGGATGAACTTAAAGACCTTGCCTGTCTTGGCTTCTCATCAGATTTAGTCATGCAGTCATTCTGTCATACTGCGGCCTATCCCAAGCCCGTCGATATCGACACTCAGCATAGTCTGCCGGACTTCATCATGAACCGTGGCGGTGTTTCTCTGCGTCCAGGTGATGGCATTATTCATAGCTGGCTTAACCGTATGTTACTGCCGGATACTGTAGGTACTGGCGGTGATTCGCACACTAGATTCCCCATGGGTATTTCATTCCCCGGTGGTTCTGGTCTTGTCGCTTTTGCCGCTGCCACAGGCGTTATGCCACTGGATATGCCAGAATCAGTTTTAGTGCGCTTTAAAGGCGAAATGCAGCCGGGCATTACCCTGCGTGACTTGGTTCATGCAATCCCCTACTACGGTATTAAAGAAGGTTTATTAACCGTTGAGAAGAAAGGTAAAAAGAACTTCTTCTCTGGTCGTATCCTAGAAATTGAAGGCGAAGGCATTGAAAGCCTCACTGTAGAGCAGGCATTTGAACTGTCTGATGCCTCTGCTGAGCGATCAGCGGCAGGTTGTACTATTAAGTTAAGCGAAGATTCTGTGGCTGAATACTTACGCTCTAACGTCACGCTTTTACGCTGGATGATTTCAGAAGGCTATGGCGATGTGCGTACCCTTGAGCGTCGCGTACGTCAAATGGAAGAATGGCTAGAAAATCCAAATCTAATGTCTGCCGATACCGATGCGGAATATGCCGCGGTTATAGAGATCGATCTAGCCGACATTAAAGAGCCTATCGTTTGCTGTCCGAATGACCCTGATGATGCCAAGCTGCTATCTGAAGTGGCTGGCGACAAAGTTGATGAGATCTTTATTGGTTCCTGTATGACTAACATTGGTCACTTCCGTGCCGCGGGTAAACTACTGGATGAAGCCGGCTCAGTGGATTCCAGATTCTGGATCTGCCCGCCCACTCGTATGGATGCTCATACGCTAATGGAAGAAGGCTATTACAATATCTATGGCAAGGTAGGCGCACGTACCGAGATGCCGGGCTGTTCACTGTGTATGGGAAACCAAGCACGAGTTCTTGCTGGCGCGACGGTACTCTCAACCTCTACCCGAAACTTCCCCAACCGTTTAGGTGATGGTGCTAATGTTTATTTAGCATCAGCCGAGCTTGCATCTGTGGGTGGGATCCTAGGTCGACTGCCTACTCCCGAAGAATATATGCAATATGCCAGTAAAATCGACTCCATGTCAGATGAAATCTATCGCTACATGAACTTTGATCAAATTGAATCGTTCCAGAAGTCAGCTGAGCAAGGTAAAACTATTGCTGCTCAACAGATTGTTGAAGTGAGTTAAGGTCAATTTAAAGTTATAAAAAAACCCCGCATTTGCGGGGTTTTTTGTAGCTGTCTAAATAACTCTTCGCTTACATGTAAGCATTACTAGTATCAGTGTGGTCAGTGGAATCCTTTACCCCTTTAAGTTCAGGAATTTTTTCCATTAGGGTTTTTTCCACGCCCTCTTTAAGGGTTAAACTAACCGATGAGCAACCCTGACAGCCACCCCCAAATTCAAGCACTGCATAACCCTCATCAATTGTTGCAAGAGCTACATTACCCCCATGAGAGGCTAGGCCTGGATTAATTTCACTGTGAAGCAGGTAATTAATTCTATCTTCGATAGGACTGTCATCTGTCACATTAGGCACACGGGAATTTGGCGCTCTAATGGTTAGCTGACCACCAAATTTATCCTCAGCAAAGTCAACTTTGGCATCATCCATAAAGGGAATGCTGCGCTGCTCAAAATAGGCATTGAATTTATCGTATTCAACAATTTCATCTTCTTCGTTATGTTCACCCGGTCGACTGTAAGCAATACAGGTTTCTGCTTTGGGTGTTCCCGGGTCAGAAATAAACATGCGAATGCCTATGCCCTCGCAATTTTGCTTTTCGAGCAATCCCGCAAGGTATTCTTGAGCTGATTCCGTAATAGTGACGTTAACCATGAAATAATTTCCAACCTAAACCTGAGTAAAAGACTCTTCCATTTTACGATATGCGCGCCCTAAACAAAACTTTTCTTTTTGAAAAATACTGGTATGATGCGCATCCATCAAAATATTTTGATAAAGCAATATTATTAAGGTGTCAAAGCACTCTATGCCAAAATCAAGTCAAACCCCTATTCATCAATCCCTAATCAATGCCGCTGCAAAGCGTATCTTGCTGATTGATGGTGCCATGGGAACAATGATTCAACAGCATAGTCTTGAGGAAGCCGACTTTCGCGGCCAACGCTTTGTCGATTGGGGTTCAGACATTAAGGGCAATAATGATCTGCTAAGCCTGACTCAACCAAAGATTATTTTGGATATTCACCGCGCCTATCTTGAAGCTGGTGCGGATATTATTGAAACCAATACCTTTAATTCCACGCAGGTCTCACAGGCTGACTACAACATGGAGTCACTGTCTGCGGAAATTAATCGCGAATCTGCCAAATTAGCACGTCAGGCGGCTGATGAG
>Ga0206126_10001279_pt1 | contig 30785 bp, 24 predicted proteins | sample Helgoland_Spring_5_FD_148621 | JGI IMG/M metagenome (GOLD analysis project Ga0206126, IMG submission 148621) | Pelagic subsurface seawater microbial communities from Kabeltonne, Helgoland, North Sea - Helgoland_Spring_Bloom_20160412_1 | ecosystem: Environmental > Aquatic > Marine > Epipelagic ...
AGAGGTTCCATATTTAAATCAAGAGATACATCATATTTCCGGCGTTTCTTTGATTTATGTCGATGATAAATATTATGAAATACATTCGCTACTCTTACTGATTTATAAATTATATCCATAAACAATTTCCATTCATCTTCATTTATAAAAAAATGATTATCAGAACTTTTAAATAAATATGTGGGGGATTTATCAGAACCCTCAAAACCGAAACCGTAAAAGTGGTACATATCTTTTTTATAATAATCCAATGAATCAGCTATCTTATGGAAAATATAAACATACGGTTTTTTTGGATTATAAAAAGGTCCTATAACTGATGACATTATTTAATGATTAACTTAATTATAATAAGAATTATTATGTTTATGTTTCTTTTTATTTGAATTTTTAAATGTAATTCAAATAAATTTAGACCTTTTAACAATTTATAGTATAATTGTAAATTTACATATCAATCTCATAGTCATCATCATCATCACCCAATTGTTCAGTGTGAATATTGGCAGTATTGTTATTAAGAGTCAAATTGGATGCGCTACAAGGATCGTTTGGATTATCAACCGTACCAAACATCTTAGCAATCTTATCCTCTGTCTTGGAACGTTGTGGTGCCTTGGCTGCCAACGTACTCATCTCCTTGATGTCCAAGAAGACATTACAAATACCTGTACCAAAGTATCCCTGTTGTCCACACATTACATTCGATGAAACACCACGCATAGTATCCAATTCGGCGTGACGAGCAGCCCGCAAGAACATCTCTGGTGTCTCTTCAAAAGATGCCTTGGCGATAGGACCAATATTATCGTTGTTAATTCCGTGGCGGAAAATCGAAATGGGTTTGTGAGAGTAGGTCATACGATCGGCCAACATCGCCAAATGGTGACTGTTAATATATGTGCCATCGGATTCAATAACTTCCGAAAATTCATTGTAGATGGCCTGGCGAGCGGCTTCGATACCCAAAATCTTATAGATTTCAATGATGCTATTACTGACGGTCTCATTGGTATCAATGTAATCCAAACCCAAAATATCGATAAGATTTGTACCCACTGTATCCAATACCCACATGTCCTTGGAAACATACTTACCGTCTTCATACGTAACGCTCTGGGGTTCCTTACGTAGAAGTACCCTGTGAATATTCTTAACACCGCGCAAAATAATATTATCGAGAAGCTGTTTCTGAAATCCTGTGAGAACATAAATTTCATCAGACTGATCAAGTGGATTCTGCTTGATGCCCTTCTTATTCTTGATCACCTCATTCATGCGAATTCGAAAAATCAGGTTGTCAGAGTTATAATCAGAATATACACAACTAACACTGTTTGAATAACTGTTCTTCACTGCGAAATTAACATCATCCATTGTAATATTTTTCTCCAACATTGAGATCTTGTCAAACTGAAACCTGAGTACCCATTTTGACTTCTCCTTTGTTGACTTGGCTTCCTCGACACATTCATCGAATAACGATTCATATTCGTTATATTGCTGGATTATAGCACGGTCAGCATCGATAAGTGTAGTCATCTCATCGGGGTCATAGCAGATTTCGCAAGAAATGACAATATCACGGAGTTTTGTATGTTCAACCACTGTCATAATGTTCTGTGCCTTCTCGCGATTGAATTTATCTTCTTCCTTCAAGTAAATAGTTGCTGATGGGTTCTTGGTATTTTCAGTAAGGGACAAAATCTCCTCTACACGTGGAACACCACGAGTTACGTTAGATTTACTAGCCACCCCAGCAAAGTGGAACGTATTCAATGTCATCTGTGTGGTTGGTTCACCAATAGACTGAGCCGCAATCATACCCACCATTTCACCAGGAGCAACAATCGATTTCTTGTATTGGAAGACAATAGCGTCAAGAAGTACTTGAAGTGCCTTTTTGTTGAAACGCTTATTAATTAGAATTTCCTTGGGTGAAAGGAAGAAATTATACATTACTGTGAAGAGTACATTGGGTTTACAGTATGTTGACACTGAGAGGACATTATTGATAACATTCTCAACCATCTTAAAAGCTTCGAGTGGAGTAATATCAACCAACGAGTTACTCTGAATATTTTGCTGATTCTGAATATTTTGAATGATATGTGTGAAAGCAACAGGCATATGAACCATCGAACCTCGTTTATAGTTGAAAATATTGCGAACAATTTCATGCTGTGCTTTAATCATCTCGTCAATATGGTATTTACATGTTTTGGACAACTCATCCTTCTGTGAAGTAATACGACGAGATGTCTCAGGTGTATAAATAATATCACCCTTCACGTTCATTTCAAAATGAGCGTAAATATCTTCAATGGACATATCAACAAGTGGCAAGTTCTGGTTTTCAACACGCACAGTATCGAAACTGTCGCCTCCATAGCTAAACTGAACGATTTTGTTTTGGTGATTACGAACCGTCATATCATATTCGATCTTGAAATCTTCCATACCCTTAATCAACCGACGCTGAATGTAACCCGTTTGCGAAGTCTTTACGGCCGTGTCAATAAGACCCACGCGACCACCCATAGCGTGGAAGAAGAGTTCCTCAGGGGTCAAACCGCCAATAAAACTGTTCTCCACAAAACCACGAGCCCCTGGCGAATCGTCATATTTTTTGAAATGTGGAAGAGTCCTATCATCAAAACCATAAGGAATACGCTTACCATCTACGTTCTGCTGACCTAGACAAGAAATCATCTGCGAAATGTTTAGGTCCGATCCCTTGGATCCGGCATTCACCATAATGACGAAACGGTTTTCCTGTTCCAAATTCTTGCGACCAATTTTACCCGATTCGGCGGCGGCCTCATTCAAGATACCATTCACTTCTGACTCCAACTGCTCGTGATTACTTTTGCCGGTCTTATTAGTAAAAACACCCAACTGAGTCTGATGAAGCAAGTCAACAACATCCTGCTTCTTCTGTGTAATCTTTTCGACAATGGCATCACTAGTAGTCTTGTTAGCAATAAGATCACTGATACCTACACTGTAACCACTGCCGAGCATATAGTTGGTGACAATGTTCTGCAAATCATCAATGAATTTGGCGGCTCGCATATTTCCAAAGTCATTGACAACTCGCTGTAAGAGACCCTTCGTGCCTTTGCCGAAAATACCCTTATCAAGTTGTCCACGATAAATCTGACCATTCTTAATGTCAAGTACATTGTTTGATGTCGCATAATCTTCCTCATCTCCAAATAGTTTGTTCTTGTATTTAAGTGTAAGAGGTGGCATAATTTGCGATAGAATATCAAAATTGGTAATGATATCTTTCCCAACCAATTCGTTTACATTTACTTCTTTAAAATGCATGAGCAAGTTCATAGCATCACGCGGTGTAAAGTTAATATCCTCACGTGTAAGACGGAAAGCACCCAAAAGTGAGTCCTGGAAAATACCAACAATAGAGCCGTTATTAGCAGGACTAATGATTTGGTATGGAACGGCTGCCAAATGCTTCAACTCCATTTCCGCTTCCACATTCTGAGGCATATGAAGATTCATCTCATCACCATCAAAATCAGCATTGTATGGTTTAGTATCAGCCACATTCATACGAAATGTATCACCCTGTTTCAAAACACGGGCAATGTGACACATCATACTCATCCTGTGAAGAGTGGGTTGACGGTTGAAAAGGACAGCATCGCCATCCATCATGTGTCTATGAACCGTGTCGCCATTTTCAAGAACCACAGAATTGCGATCCATGTAACGCAATGAAATGTTATCACCATTTTTCTTCTCCAAAATCTTGGCGCCTGGGTACACATCCGGTCCATTCTGGATAAGCTTCATCAAGAAATCCTTGTTGATATCGTTCACAATAACAGGCTTTGTAATATTCTTGGCAATTTTAAGTGGTACACCCAATTCACGAATAGACAAGTTGGGGTCTGGGGTAATAACTGAACGGGCACTAAAATCGACACGCTTACCCATCAAGTTACCACGGACACGTCCCTGTTTACCATTAAGACGCTCCTTGATGGATTTTAGAGGACGACCTGAACGCTGAGCAACCTGAGCAACATTAGGAATGTTGTTATCAATCTGTGTAGCAACATAATATTGAAGAACAGTAGTCCAATCATTAATGACACCAGCATTAGCGTTAGCGTTGATTTTCTCTTGAAGTGTACTATTGGCTTTAATAATATTCACCAAAATATGACTAATATCATCTTCACTGCGCTGTTGTGAATCGTGTTTAACCGAAGGGCGCACCGCAGGAGGTGGGACAGCGAGTACCTGACAAATCATCCATTCAGGGCGGGAGAAAGTTGGGCTAAATCCCATAAACTGAATATCATCATCTGAAATACGCTTAAAGATTTTGAGTACCATTTCACTTGACAGACGAATACTGCGTGAAGCGGCATCAGTTGTTCCTGGAAGATTATCCCATTCAGCATAGAGTGTAGCCAATCCGTCTTTACGGATCTTTTTAGGCTGCATACAGCCACACCCATCATCAATGGCCTCACCACATCGCTTAATCTTACTTGCGATTGAAAACACGTAGTTGAACTTCTCATCCTCATTCATATCTTTCACCAAAGCAGCATATTTATCCTTTGAAATAAGAAGCTTGCTACATTTGAAACATGTCGATCTAAGAATTCGAATAATAGAGGACAAATACTGATAATAATAAACGGGACGTGCCAACTTAATGTGACCAAAGTATCCAGGGGTCTTCATGTAGTTAAGTCCATCCGTTGGACAAATAATACCTGGTTCTAACACACCCATACGAGGGTCAAAAAGTCCATTAATAACAGGACGATTATTAACATAAGTATCGCGAGATGTAATTTCTGCCACCGAGGATTTCAGGATTTCCTCAGGAGACAACATACTAAACTGGATACCAATGATTTTGGAATGGCCTTGCATTCTTTCCTTCTATATATTGATAATATTTATTTAGATAGATATTGATTAATAATACTTCAATTTTAATAAAAATTGAAATCAAAAAAGAATCTCTTCTACCTACAACATACATTCATTCCAACGATGTCTAGCGATCAAGAAATTGCAGGTTATAAACTCCGTTCTCGCAAAACTCTTCGTAAGAAGCGAATTTCACTTGGAGATTCATCTTCTTCTGAGGAGGATGAGGTAGAAATTGTTGTTGAGGGTGAGTCTGGTGATGAAGATGTTTTCGATGAGACCACATTCAAGAAAATGCTTCATCAAATGTTTCCCTCTAAGGATTTGAAGAATAAAATTAAGGAAATGGATGCGATTACTGAAAAAATGGATGAGACCGATGCTAAAAAGGGTAGGAGTAAATCTAAGTCACATTCAAAACGCTCCATTAAAAGGCGTGTTGGTCGTCGTCGCGTCATTGAAGACTCGTCATCGGAGGAAAGCGAAGGAGAGTTTGAAACAGTTGATGAAGATGACGATAGTGATCTTGAATATGAAGATGGAGAGCATGCAACTATTAACATTGTACTGACAATTAATGATGATATGTTTGGTACTGATGACAGTGATGATGAAGATTATGAACCCGATTCATCCGAGGAGGATGAACCGGCAAGTGAAGCAGAAGAGGAGGAAGAAAGGTCGGTTAAGTCAAAGATTAAACGTTCTCGTAAATACAAGGCAGAGAATGGGGGGGTGGAGGCTTGCCCCCAGGAGGAAGAACCATTGCCAATTGTGGACATTGAGAAGGAGAGGGCACTTTTGGAAAAATTGGAGGCAGCAGTTTCTCTTCTTGAAAAGGATGAAACCACAAAGGGTTCGGCCGTTTTCGCAGAGATGAAGACATTTGCCAAGAATCAGAAGGCTCGCGTAGAAAAGTATACAAGGAAGTCGGAGAAAAAGGACAAGAAGAAGAATTTGAAGGAATTTAAGTCGCTTCTTAGTACTCGTCGTGAAAACAATGAGCTCGTCTATTTCAGCAAATTGCCTCTTAACGAACAGACTCTATTCATTGAAAAGATGAAAGACGCGAACAAGTACACAAAGGTGGATAAGCCTTATCGTTTCAAGCTATTGGAAATGGATCTTCCAGAGCATATTAAGGGAATTGCGTTGAAAAAGATGACTACATTTCAGAAGCTTGAACCGGGTAGTAGTGAATACAGCAAGATGAAGCAATGGGTGGATGCCTTTATGAGTATTCCATTCAATGTTCATCGCAATTTCGAGCTGTCGCTGGAAGCGAGTGGTCCAGAGAAGTGTGGTGAATTTATGGAAACTTCAACAAAAATCCTCGATGATGCTGTATATGGACTCAATGATGCCAAGATGCAGATTATGCAGATGATTGGAACGTGGATTTCCAATCCCACTGCGATTGGTTCGGCGATTGCTATCAAGGGTCCACCTGGTACCGGTAAGACGACACTTGTGAAGGAGGGTATCAGCAAGGTGCTTCAACGTCCATTCAGTTTCATTGCTCTCGGTGGTTCAACTGACAGTAGTTTCTTGGAAGGACATGGCTATACGTATGAAGGTTCTTCTTGGGGAAAAATTGTCAGTATCCTGATGGAATGTAAGTGTATGAATCCAGTGATTTATTTCGATGAGCTAGACAAGGTGAGTGAAACGCCAAAGGGTGAGGAAATTATCGGTATTTTGACCCATCTCATTGACACGAGTCAGAATACGGAATTCCGTGATAAATATTTCTCAGAAGTGAAGTTTGACCTCAGCAAATGCCTATTCATTTTCAGTTACAATGATGAAAGCAAGATTAATCCGATTTTGCGCGACAGGATGTACAAGATCGAAACAAAGGGTTATGATGCTAAGGAGAAGGCGACCATTGCAAAGATTCATCTGTTGCCATCGATTCGAAAGCAGATTAAATTCACCGATGAGGAGTTGGTCATCAGCGATGAGGTGATTGCGTATATTGTCCAGAATTTTACAGGCGAGGAAAAGGGTGTTCGCAATTTGAAGCGGTGTCTCGAAATCATTTTCACAAAGATGAATTTGTATCGCTTCACAGATACGACGACAGACTTCTTTAAGAAGGGTATGCTGGAAAAGGTAGAGTTCCCATATACACTCACTAATCGCGACGTGGATAAGCTTGTTTCCAAGAAGGAGATGAATACATACTTGGCTACAATGTACACATAAACAGTTATACCATATAAAAGTGATATAAATATAAATTTTTTTGTTGAAATAATGATGGGTGTTGCAGGTACAGATATGGCTATTTTTTATGACCGTGACTCACAAAAAAAATTAGGGATTGCTGTTGCTTCATTTTATGTTCTGCGTCAATTGTCTATTTTTAACTTGATGTTTTTAATGTTCCTTTTTTTCTCAGGAAAAAAATATTATGAAAATATGAAAGAAGGAACAAACCGTCATCATGGATTGGAACAATAGTAAAGAGAGAAAGACGTAACCTTAAAGTTTTCTAATGGCTAACTGATAGCCCATGTGAATAATATTATTTTTTTTCGTGTAATATTATTAGTAGATTTGTATTTATTTATATACTCATCTTATCAAACTTCTTGTTGAACAACCAAATATTTTACAAGTTTCTACTTGATTTTGGAATGAGATAGATAGTATTTAACTGCGAATAATTTATAATCACTACTTTTACGGTAGGCATTATATTTAATATAATATATTTTTTAATTTAGACAGCCATAATTTGTATGTTTTTTCGTTGTCTAAATGATGATCAGCAGAATTAGAATTTAAGAATTCATCTTTTACTATACCATCTTTTCCAAGTATATCATTTACTATTTCAATATAATTATAACCATATTTACGACAATTTATTTTCAACAAATTATTATAGTCAATTGTTTTTTTAGTTCTTTCAAGTTGTGAAACATCTACCTCGCTCCTTGCACCACCCAAAAATCTTTTATCAGTAGAATCTTTAATAGTTGGTAAAATTGAACCACAAATTATAATATCTTTATTAGTATAATTTTTAGTTGCTATTATATTATCTACAAATGTAAATAAATTATTAACAGAATTATTTATTTGCTCATCTATACTAATATTATATCTTTTAGACCTAACCCATATAACAAATCCACAATCAACTTCACCTAACATTATAAGAATTTTATCGGCACGAGTAGAGTTAATTTTTTTTTCAAAAATGTTTAAGGCATCTGTTTTGCTATTTGGATTAACAGCACCTTGTGCTGTGGCTCCACCAACAATACGTACATCAAACACAAAATTATTTTGTCTGCTATTACAATAATTAAATACGCCAGCATGACTATCACCGCAACATAATATTTTCATATTATATTTATATATTTATAAATATATTTACAAATATATTTATTTAAAATCGGCGTTTTAAATGTTCAAAGGTGTAATTCATACATTCTATACGCATAGTAATTATTATATATTATTAAATACTATGTAATTAAAAACTTAAAACTCAGTTGGTTGCGAGGTGCGGTTTCCGCCACGTTGGTTTAAGTAAGACATCTGTTCCTCGGAAACACAAGCACATCCAGTGGAGGAAGAGTAAGTCGATGGACAGCACTCTGGTTTGAATTCGTTCTTACCTAAATAAAATAATTTCTCCTTTTCGGCAGGAACATTGTATTTAGATCCGTGCTTAACGTGATCTTCGTTTCCGATGTTTCCAGCGTATTGCTGAGCTTTGGATGTCCACGAATCCATAATTTCGGCATTGTTATTAACACCTAATACGGCCGCATTGTGTAAGTTAACAAAAGTTTCCTTAATAGAAACCTTAGCGCACGAGGCAACGGTCATTGTGGCAATTAAAAAACCTAATGCCAAGAAAATCAAAGCGTTTAAAAGATTAATCTTGAATCCTAAAATAGTTAATTCCATTTATATATAATTAGTATATAATTTTTTATTTATAAAAGTCTTTAACATCCTATTATAAATAAAAATCTATGCTTTTGTTGTAATCATCAAGTTTTGTATCTTGTATATAGAAATGGCCTTTGTCTGTCAAAATATGACAAAAACATTCGGGTTTATTATAGTCATCATCTAGGTTCTCGCATAATCCTTTATTTTTAATTTCGCCTAAATTTTGAATATTAGTTAAATTATATGTTCCCTTAAAAATACCATAATCGTATAACTCTTTATTGGGTAATATTTTCACTACCCCTGTTATTCTCTCTCCATGTTTTAAAACATCGCCTACTTCTAAATCTTTCATAGCTATGAAACCATAATTTCTTGATTCGATAATAGTTTTTGGATGAAACCCATTTTCATGTTTAATATATACATCCTGTCTTTTATCACAATTTAATTTAGTTAAAACTTCATCGGTTATTTCGTCCCAGTCTAAGAAAGTATAGTCGCCAATATTAACTATCTTATTTGTTGTGTTTAAGCAATAAATAAATTCATCTTCGAAATCATTTTCTGGAATTTCAATAGCATGTGGATGGTTTTGTACAAAAATCCAATCATCATTGTATTTAACTTGATGTGTACCACTTACAACTACATTTCCTAGATGATACATTGTTTGATTTTTGGCAGATAATTTAAATATAGCGGTTACTTTACCACCTCTTCGCAATTGAGTTCCTAATGGTAAATTTTCAATCGTGTAAAGTGTACCATCAACTCCACGAATTAATGTGTCCTTCTTAAAACAATGTGATAATCCTGTCATGCCCATAATTTCGTGAATAGCAGATGCTATCATACCAGTTGGTACAGCCACGGCGGTATACACAGCTGTATAAGTGGCAGCCATAGCAAAATCTAATGTAGCAAAAAATACCACAATCATTCCAGTCATCCATGCTAAAATATCCATGATTAAACTATAAATTAAATTCAAAACGCTTACAAGTGTGTAGAAGGCACCAAACGCGGTAAACATACCTGCTGTCATTGTTGCTTGACTTTTAGCCATTGTATCTTTTACTTTAATAATTAATTTTTGAAATGGAATAAGTACAAGCAAAATACGCTGCATAATAGAGCGTGAAACATCTTCAACTCCATCTCTAATAACATCGAACATTTTGCGAATATCATTAATTGCTTCACCTAATCCAGAAAATACCTTATGAATTATATTTACGACAGCCTCAAATGGTTGAAGAGCTAAGTGTACCGATTCTTTTACAATATCAGCTAAACAATAATTAAAATTCTCGGCAGTGAAATCAAATTTACTTTTACCCTTTGGTGCATTAATAAATCCAGCAAATGGCATGACTACGGGAGAACATCTATCTTTCGCCCAATTGGCTCTAATCTTACCGATATGTCTTTTAACGTAGAAATATGAAAATATAACAAAGAATACGGTTATGATAAATATCATCGTAAATACAGAGCCATTATATTTGTCTAGAAATCCTTGTTTTTCATAGAGTTTATTAAACCTGTCCATGAAAATGACTAATAGTATTGTATTATATCCATATTATTTCTTGGCGACTTCGTCGTCATCCCAATCCCAAAAGATATAGTTACCAATTGGAATTCTTTGTGTAGATGTTCGCAAGCAATAAATAACAGGGGAAGAATATGAATCTATAAAAACGGCAGCTGGATGATCTTTCACTGGAATTACTTCATCTTTGAAAAATATCATATGAGATCCTGTAACAAAAATATGTTTTTTATCTTCGCCACCATTTGGGAAACAGTAGAATTTCTCTCTAATATTTCCTTCATGATCAGTGTTTTTCAATTGAATAACTCCCTCAACTACATCACCATTTTTCAAAACATCACCGAGTTGTATATCACGCATTTCTCTCAAACCTCCATTATTTAATCGGAGTTTTGTTGAAGGATCAAAGCAAAGCCCTCTAACTAGTTCACCAGGAGGACCCGCCCATGAAGCCTGCATAGCATCAACGGAACCTTCCATAATAAATAAAAGTGACGCCATAACCCCCATAAATTTGCCCATTGTATCATTTACACGAATAATGAGTTTTTGTATTTCTATCAATGTATTTAATAACACGCCAAATATAGTTTGAATTATTTCTGTAATAAAATTGCGAATGGTATCCATCATTTTTCGCACATCATTAATTGCTGTTGTAAAATCACCGCCTAAACTTCCAACAACATTAAGGGTTTGTTCTAACGGCATTACCAACATATTCATGAAATCTTTTAACATTGAATTAATACAGATACTGAATGTCTGTGATGGGCTTTCACCGAAAAATCCGGCAAACGGCATAACCATTGGATTACATCTATATTTTACCCAATTTTTTTTTATATTTTGTATCCCTATGGTTAGCATTGGAGCCATAAATAAAATAATAAATGTTAATAAAATAATAATTGTTAATGTAATATCGTATACATTCATAGTATTACATTAACTATTTATTTTTTTTTGTATGTTTTCCCTTTATATTTTTTCCTTCTATTATTACGTTTGGTATTTTTTTTCTTTTTTCTACTTAATAAACCTTTGAGCTTTGATTTGAGTGTTCCGCCTTTTTGTCCGACTAAACTATCATATTGACTTTGAGCTTTGCCATTTACCAAAAGTTCACTTGCTATTTTTGCTAAATGATTTCCCGTATTTGGTCCAGCAGGTATTCCGCCTAGCGTAGGTGCCTGTGGAATAGTAATTAACGAATCGGCATCTCCTCCATATATCAGTCTTTTTTTGCTTGGTGTATTGTTTTTAGCACCTCCATGTGTAGTATTCAAACTATTTTGTTTTGCTGTATTATTTAGGAAGGAGTCATATGTAAACTTATAAGGATTACCCGTGTGTCCATATGTTTCCACAGGTGGAATAATACTATTAAAATTAATCTCCGGCATAATTATATATATAAAGAGAAAATAAGTATTTCATAAATAGTAAACTATGGCAATGAATCCAAATGAGCGATTAAAGTTACAAGAAATGATTAAAGCGAATGATGTTGTTGATCAAACGGAACGCATTCGCAATCTCAAACACAGTTCTCCAATTTATGCTGATGTCTCTACATATATTCAATTGACTAAAAAGTACCCTGGTAGCCAACACAAGGAATTTTTTAAAAAACTTTGTCTCTCAAAATGTTCATTTTTATTTAATCATTACACAGATATTTACAATAAAATGGTTAAAAATGAATTAGATTTAAATATCCTACTTGAATTTGTAAATGTGTTGGCAGAGGTGGAACGCGGAGATTTGGATCAGCATGAAGCATCTTATAAAATTGGTAAAGTCTTAAAAGAAATGTATATTGATACTGCTATGAAGAGGGAAGAGAAAATGAAACGCAAAGAAGCCCGTGCTAAGGGTGTTAAACCTGTGGACGCACCTAGGGATGGTAAGAAAATATCGTATCAGGCATACAAGTCTAAGATGTTAAATAATTGAAAAAGATATTAAAGATATAATAATATATATAGATTAATAATAGAGTCAAAACCTGACTATAATGGTCCAAGCGAAAAATTGTTTAGTCATTGTGGAGTCACCAGCAAAATGTAAAAAAATCGAAGGATTTCTTGGACCTGGTTATAGATGTGTTGCGTCTTTTGGTCACATAACAACTCTACAAAGTTTGAAAGATGTGGATGTACATAATCATTTTAAGCCAACATTTAAAATGATTGAGAGTAAATCGAGTCATATACAAAAACTCCGCGCAATGATTACTAAAAGTGATGAGGTTATTCTAGCGACGGATGATGATCGCGAAGGAGAGGCAATTGCCTGGCATATTTGTCAACTTTTCAAATTGTCTGTTTCTACAACGAAGCGAATTATTTTCCACGAAGTTACGAAGACGGCGATTCAGCGTGCCGTATTAGCACCCACTACCATCAATATGGATACTGTTCATGCTCAGCAGGCGCGACAGATTATCGATATTATTGTAGGGTTCAAATTGTCACCACTTCTTTGGAGTCAGATTTCGCGCAACAGTAAAAATGGATTGTCGGCTGGACGTTGCCAGACACCAGCATTGCGGATTATTTATGAAAATCAAAAGGAGATTGATAAGTCACCTGGTAAGATGGTATACAATACTACTGGTTATTTCACACAACACAACTTGGGTTTTGTCCTGAATCACAATTTTATTGGTACCGAAGATATGGAGCAATTCTTGGAAGATAGTGTGGAACACAAGCATATCTATTCGTGTGGTAAGGTACGAAACACTACCAAAAATCCACCTAAACCTTTCACTACGAGTCGTATTCAGCAAACAGCCAATACTGAAATGCGATGTAGTCCAAAGGAAACGATGTCACTATGCCAAAAACTCTATGAGAATGGCTTCATTACCTATATGAGAACGGACAGTGAAACATATAGTAAAGAATTTCTGTCATTAGCGAAAACCTATGTGGAGAAGAAATGGGGTGAAGACTATGTGCGTTCGGATCTAGAAACGATGGGTGAAAAAATCAAAAAGAAAAAGAAGGACGAAAAGGATAATAACGCACAGGAGGCACATGAAGCTATCCGTCCAACAGATATTAATCGCACTGAACTAGTGAATGATTTTAGTCCGAAAGAGCGAAAAATGTACGCTCTTATTTGGCGAAATACGGCCGAGAGTTGTATGGCAGCAGCGAAATACAATGCGCTTACGGCTGTTATTACCGCACCACAGGAAAAGGAATATCGTTATTCAACGGAACAAGCAGTTTTTCCTGGATGGAAAGTGGTGGCTGGATATGAGAAGGAAAATGCCATTTATGCCTATTTGAGGACACTTAAAAGTGTAGAAGGTTATAAAAAGATCGTAGCAAAAGTCACTGTGAAGGAGTTGAAGTCGCATTATACGGAGGCGAAACTAGTTCAAATTTTGGAAGAAAAGGGAATTGGTCGTCCATCGACATTCGCATCACTCATTGAAAAAATCCAGGAACGTGGTTATGTCAAGAGAGATAATGTGGAAGGGAAAAAGTTGAAATGTATCGATTATGAATTGGAAGGCGAAGAAATGAGTGAGATTGATAATGTGCGTGAATTTGGAAATGAGAAAAACAAATTGGTGATCCAAAGTGTAGGAATTATGGTGATTGAGTTTCTACTTGCCAATTTTGCCCAGTTCTTTGATTATGATTATACAAAAACAATGGAGAATAATTTGGATAAAATTGCGAAGAACGAACTTGTTTGGCATCATTTGTGTAAAGGGTGTCTTGAAGATATTGATAAGACGCCCTGTATTCAGGAAAAGAAGCAATACCGTATTGACGATAACCACGTGTATATGATTGGTAAATATGGACCCGTTATAAAATATACATCAGATGATGGAGAAACGACAAAATTCAAGAATGTGAAAAAGGATTTGGATGTTACAAAGATTGAGAAGGGTGAATATAAATTGTCGGAACTATTGGAAGAGCAACATACGAAATCATTAGGTAAACATGAGGACCAAGATGTTTATATTAAAAAAGGTAAATACGGTTATTATGCCCAGTGGGGAAAAACAACACAATCCTTGGCACGTATTGAAAAAGATCTATTGGATTTGACATTGGATGATGTAGTTGCAATGTTAGGACAGACTTCAAAAGATATGGTAAGAACGATTAATTCGGATATTTCAATTCGCAAAAGTAAATACGGTCTTTATATTTACTACAAAACAAATAGTCATAAAAAGCCAGAATTCATATCGCTTAAAGGGTTTAAGGATAATATAGAAGATTGTGAGACATCAGTGATTTTGACGTATGTTGATGAGAATAAAAGTAAAAGAAGGTAAATATGCTAATAAAAAATATTTATTTTTATTTTATTAGTATAATATAGTTAGAATTATGGTTTCTATGCCTAACATGTCGGGAGTTTCGAATGTAACATATTTAAGTTATATTACTTATGCGTTAATTATAGCAGGTTATTTAGTAACAATGTTTTTACCAAGTGCTTCTATTCAAGGATATAGTACGGTTGTTGCTGGCATGTTTTTTTATATGATGCTTCAAATTGTTCCTTTAACAAAAGAGGTTAATGTTTCATTGTCCATGTTTTTACCATTTTTACCAGTAATAGGTGTTTTAGGTATAGTTATATGGATTCTCTCTATCAACATTAAATACGCAAGTAATATTAAAAAAGGCAACGTCACTAACGATTACAAAACATTTAATACATTGGCATTCTTATTATTGCTTATTCAGTTAGGACTGTTATCTAGGGAGAGAACTATGCCATATGCGTCAACATTGATGGCATTAGTTGCTTCATTCCAAGTGACCATCGTTTTTATTATGCAGATGAATTTAGAATACTTTATAACAGATGGGTAATGAATTAATTATTCGAATTCAAAGTAAAATGTATTATGTGTTATATAAGACGATTTTAAATATATAATATGAGGATTTATTTTATTTTCCAGTAATGAAAAAGCATTTGTAGATATTGTTCGTTCATTCGTTAGATTTTTGTTTAAATTTTCATATAATGCTGTAATAAATCTTTTTAAAAGTTTGTTAATTTTTTCATTGTAATATGAATCATTTTTTAATGGTACTTGTAAATACACGGTGTTTAATGTAACTATATCATCACTATATGAAAAAGAGGATAAATCTGAATTATAGAACCAATTATTTGTGTTAAATATAATGTAAAATGGGCTAACTATTTTCATAGTGGATACTAATAATATTAATGAGTAATTTTTAATATTATTTAATTGTATATAAGAAGATGCCATCGGCTAGAAATTCTGCTGCGTTAAAAAGACCTGCTTGGATGAAAGGTGTGGTTAATTCTGTTTCCTTTACAATGAACCGTTTTGCTCGTAGAGCTGTATTGAGTCGTAGTTCTACCGTTAACGATAACAATGATACTTGTGTAGTAACATTACAAGATATAGCAACATTTAATACAGGGAATAACCGTTGGGAATTAATTGAAACTTATACCCTTCCAAGTAACTGTACACTTACCATAAATGAAGATGAAATATTATTCATTGATACTGGTAATAGATTAACTAATAATGGTACAATAAATAATAATGGTCAAATAGGAAGCAATGGTATAATAAATAATGATGGTTTAATAACTAATGATGGTGAAATAATTATAAATATAGGTACAATAACTAATAATGGTACAATAGATAATAGTGGTGCAATAGGTAATTTTGGTGGTACAATAAATAATGAAAATGGTGGTACAATAAATAATAATGGTGGTACAATAAATAATAGACTAGGTGGTGAAATAAATAATCAAAATGGTGGTACAATAAATAATCAAAATGGTGGTACAATAAATAATACTGGTACAATAAATAATCAAAATGGTGGTGAAATAAATAATCAAAATGGTGGTATAATAAATAATGAAAATGATGGTACAATAAATAATAATGATGGTACAATAGATAATCAAAATGGTGGTGAAATAAATAATAATGGTGGTGAAATAAATAATCAAAATGGTGGTGAAATATTTAATCAAAATGGTGGTATAATAAATAATGAAAATGATGGTACAATAAATAATGAAAATGATGGTACAATAAATAATCAAAATGGTGGTGAAATAAATAATCAAAATGGTGGTGAAATATTTAATCAAAATGGTGGTATAATAAATAATCAAAATGATAGTACAATAAATAATGAAAATGATAGTACAATAAATAATGAAAATGGTGGTGAAATAAATAATCAAAATGGTGGTATAATAAATAATGAAAATGATGGTACAATAGATAATGGTGGTACAATAAATAATAGTGGTGGTACAATAACAACTAATAGTGGAATATTTAGTAATAATGGTACAATTTATAATCCTGATGGAAGTGATGACTGTGCCGCAGGTACAATTAATGGTTCAATCGTCGGTGATGAGATACTGAATGAGTGCCCCCCATAAATTAATAAAAAATTAATAATTAAAGCCAAAGTATGAATTACTTATTATATGTCTAAGTTTGTTGATATATTAAAAAATACACCTATATCATCAAATAGTAATTTAGAAAAATGTGTACCGAATGACTTTCAAAATATTATACTTTATGGTCCTGAAAATTCGGGAAAATATATACAGGCACTCCGCATTGTAGAAAGACATAGTCCAACTTCTATTGCTTATGATAAAAAATTTATTGTCTCATATGATAGTGATGAGTATGTTTATCGAATCAGTGATACACATATTGAAATTAATTTCGAATTTTTAGGTTGCGTTTCAAAAAACTTATGGATAGAAATTTACAAACAGATATTACTGAGTGTTAAAAAAAAGAAGTTTATCATTCTATGTAATAATTTTTGCGGTATAAATAATGATCTATTAGAAATATTTTACACGTACGTGAATAATGAAAATAATAATATCAAGTATATTTTTTTGGTAAAAAACGTAAGCATGTTTCCGAACGAGTTAGTAGATCAATGTTTAATTTTTCCATTAAAACAAATTCCAGTAAGTAAATGTTCGCATATAAATATTCATAATAATTTTGCCGATAAGTTATTTGACCAAGTAAAAAACTATAAAAAAATACAGATAAAAGATTTGCGCAATATTTTATATGATTGTTTAATTTATCAATGTGATGTCTATGAAATTCTGTATCAAACAATGAAACTATCTGTACAACATGCGAATCCAAATAATGTAATAAAAAATAAGTTATTGAATGAATTCAGTACAAACATGAAATTATTCAATAATAATTATCGCTCAATTTATCATTTAGAAAAAATTATTATTTCATTTATATCGTATCTTTATTATGACTGTTAATATTTAAGCTGCTGCCTTCTTCTTCCGCACGACCTTCTTCTTAGGAGCTGGTGCGGGAGCTGGCTCAGGCTCAACAACCTCAGTTTCATCAGCATCCTCCTCATCAGAAGACTCAACCGTGGTGCTAGCAACAGTATCACCAACACCGCCAACATCTGCGTCTGCCTCCTCGGCATTGCGGTCAGCACGAAGAGTTGCCTTTGCCGAGCTGTTGAGTACAACGTGGCAAGTGCGGTTGCCAAGAATAGATGCCTTGGGCTGAACCACTGCCTGAACGAGACGCCAAGTCGTACCGAACTTGCCATTGGCAAACCAAATGCCACCCGACTGGATAACAAGCGCAACATTCTGCGTCTTCTGGACAAGGTCAACCGGTGACAGCTCAGGACGCTGAGGGTCTGGGAAAATCATATTGCGATCGAGATCGTAAATCTCCATCTTGAAAGTATCCTCGTAGTAGGGACACTTCACACGTAGAGTCGGAGTCCTAGTATAGTCAGGCTCTCCCGTCTCCTTATCCTTAGGATACTTCAACATAGGAGTGAAGAGAGCGTCTACGACAGCATCACTCATCTTCGCCTTGCCAAACCAATCCTTTGCGTTCTTGACCGCATCAGCCTTGATACGAGCCTCGTAGTCCTTCAACGCACCCAGGAATGCGCTAGTATCCTCGTTGAAGTTAGCATCCTGCTCGCGAGGGAATTGGAGGGAAAGATCGTAACTCTCAACACGACCGGTCTGAGGGTTTTCATAACCACTCACGCCCCACGTCATCATAAGTGGAGTAGAGAGGTGAAGAGATTTATTATCAGCAGCACTCTGAATTCCTACACTCTTGCCACCAGACTTGTTAGCCTTGGGCTTCGTGTACTTGAAATCAGTCGCAGCGTTGAAGGTCGCACCATTGTGAACGTTAGAGCTCATTGTAAGTGTATAATATTACTTTATATACAAGGGCTGTCTTTAAATCAATTTTTTGCGAAAAGGATACAAAAACAATGTCCTACCTTTATATAGGTGTAAATATGACTTTTTCGAATTACTTATTGAAAGACCTTCCTAAGTTTGAGTGTGGAACAATTCGTGTTCTTAAAGACGATTTTTTTGTTCCAAGAATTTCAGAGCATTATCTTCTTTTTAAGAATAATTATACATTGTCACAATTAAAACAAATTTGTAAACATTACAAATTACCAAGAAGTGGAAATAAGAAAACATTAATAACGATTATTTATAACTTTTTGTATTATTCGGAGGCGGCAATCAAGATTCAAAAAATGGTGAAAGGCATGTTACAACGGAATTTGGATAAGATGCGTGGGCCTGCTGTTTTCAAGAGAAAACTCTGTGTAAATGATTGTGACTTTTTCTCTCTGAATGAATTAATAAGTATTCCAATATCTCAATTTTACAGTTTCAAGGATGAGGATGGGTTTATTTATGGATTTGATATTCTCTCTCTATGGCAACTTTTTGGGCAAAAAAAACAAGCGGAAAATCCTTACAATCGCAAACCATTTCCGGAAGAAACACTTGGGGTTCTTAGGCGGTTAGTAGCATCAGGAAAGAATATGAATCAGAAGATCAATGTAAAGTTGAGGAATGAAACCGTGAGTAGAGAGAAACAATTGGAACTTAGAATTGTCAATGTGTTTCATTTTATTGATACGCTGGGGAACTACACAAACCATAAGTGGTTTATGGAATTAGATAATGTCAAGATGTACAGATTTTGTCGTGAACTGCATGATATTTGGAATCATCGTGCTCAGTTGAGCGAAGAAACAAAACAACGTATATCGCCGAATGGCAACCCATTTAGGAACATTCAAATGAGTGCTGAAATGGGAATCTACGAAATTCGTAAAAATTGCGTTTTGGTTATTGAAAATATGTTGTATGATGGAATTACTGACGATGATAAGAGTCTAGGGGCATATTATGTATTAGCTGCGCTGACACTTCAAAGTCAGGATGCCGCCGCCGCGTTGCCTTGGTTATATCAGTCAGTTGCATGAAAGCATTTATAGAGCGATAAGTAATTAAATTATAATTAATAATTATACACAAAAGTGATTTAAAGAATGGTCTCCATAGTAGTGTATAATATGCCTCGTAAAGCTGTTCCTGTTCAGACTTCTTCTGCGAAGACCACTACTCCTGCTGCCGCCACTGGCGCCAAGAAGGCCCGTAAGCCTCGTGCCGCTTCGGCTACCAAGACTGTTGCTCCAGCCACTACTGCTCCCGTAGCCGATAAGGTTGTTGCTACCGAGACCGCTCCAATCGCCAATGGTCTCCAGGACGAGTTCGCTGAGTTCCTTGGTAAGCTCAACCAGCTCGCCTCTCAGTTCTCGTCGCTTCGTACCGACTTCCGCACTCTTGAGAAGAAGTGGACCCGTGAACTCAAGGCTGCTCAGAAGACTGTTGAGCGCCGCAAGCGCAAGGTCGGAAACCGTGCCCCCAGTGGTTTCGTCAAGCCCACTCTTATCAGCGATGAGCTCGCCACTTTCCTTGGTAAGACCTCGGGTACTGAGATGGCCCGCACTGAGGTGACTCGTGAGATCAACCAGTACATTCGTACCAACTCCCTTCAGGACAAGACCAACGGCCGCAAGATCATCCCTGACGCTGCCCTTGCCTCGCTCCTCAAGCTCGGTTCGGCTGATGAGCTCACCTACTTCAACCTCCAGCGTTACATGAGCCCTCACTTCGCCAAACTTGGTCAGGAGGTCCCCGCTGCCAACATCCAGTAAACAAATTCATATCATAATAATAATTTAATAAAAATAAAATATCATCTTATTAATAAAAATAATATGATATGAAATACTTATTTATACAATTAAGTTTTTACTTCTAATTCCAATAAAAAGGAATAATCGGCATTATTTAAATCCAGAATATTATTATTATCATCATATAATTTAATGTGTAACTTACTAAGCGTAACAGGACCAGAATAAACGCGTTTATATGATTCAGTTACGTCTGTTTCATATACAGTGTTGTTATCATCCGCATATTTTGTTGTAATACGAGCAAAAATATTGTTCATTATATTATTAGAAGGATAACATGCTTCGATAAATGTCACATCAGATTGGTTTAAAAAATCATTAATACTTAAAAGATAGAACGGTGATGTATTTGGTAGAGCAATTGGAGTATCAGCTAAATAATATGTATCAGAATTAAATGTGGCATCATCGTATGTGGATGTACCCTTAACATTACCAGTATTATTTTCACAACTTAATCCAGGAAAAGGATTCTTGGCAAGATCCGTATTTTTACTATAATACGATTTTTGGAATCCTAACTTCCAACCAAATGTATTAAATATATAATTGTCTACGTCAACATCGAAATTCAGTTCGTAATTTGTAATTGGGTTTGCTAAATTCACTGACTTAAACGCAAATCGTTGTAATCCTCCTGTGGCAATTGGCGTGATATAATCCAATTCAATATCATTAATACCAAGCGCTGACAATAAAAGCTGATTAACAACATAAACGAGTTGAGATGTTAAATAACTTCCTGCTGGTACCTTTATGGTGTAAGGAACGGATGTACCACTAGAAACATCAATAATTTGAAAGCTATTATTGTTTTCTTTAACATTAAATGTATATTCTGTGTTTGGAGCATTAAAAGTTTTTAATTTCATCGATAACACATTGCGAATTGATGTTGGCAATGTCACCAAAAAATCGGTAGAACTAGGCTGTTGTCCTTTAATATATGGTCTAAATTTTGTGTTAATATTCAAATACTTTTGATATATGCGAGACATTTATGTATATACACTAGACAGATTATTTATATTATGTTTCTTCATAAATTCTTCTACTTCTTCTTTAAGAATACGTGAATTCATAAACTGAACATTGCTCAATGAGTAACTTCCTATTGAAAAGAGTTTTGCTGAATTAATCAAGTTTGACTTATCGTTTTGATCGATTGACCTTATATGAATTAACCAATCATAGAATGACTGATTAACACGGCGTTTTCGCAAATACTTATAAAATAATCCCATTGTGGTAAAAATTGTAAATCGAGAATGATTGTAATCTGTTCCAGAAAGTAAGCAAACACTCTTAAATTCAAATTGCGTCATATTTAACTCTTTCAAAATATCACGCAATGTATACAATGTACATGACCTGCTATTAAGTGTAAAATTGCGCAACACACGTTGACAACCATACACAAACATATCCATATCCTCACTCATACATGCCCATACATGATTCTTCGCCACTAGATAAGCACATAATTCATCTGCTTCTCCTGTTGCTTCAAGATAATTTCCTCCCATTACATTAATTAGTTCCTTCACACTTCGAATATCAGCATTCGTAATCCTAATACATTTTTTCTTTTCATTTTTCAGCATTTTTTCTAGTCTCATTTTTTCTTCATCATCCTCTACAACACTCAACTCTTGTTCTAACTTGTTACATTTTTCTTTTGCGATTTTTTTCGTTTCGTCTCGCGCATTGAGCGCTTCATTTTTCTCCTCAGGAGGAGTACCATCAAAGATATAAATGGGTACAATATGATTTTTCCTAAACAATTCCAACATTTGGAACATGTTTTCAAGCAACGCGTCATCACCCTTAAATTGATATAGGAAAATACTCATATCAATAGCAATTCGTTTATCGCGCATATTACTAAGTGGAATTTCCTTTATCCCTTGCTTACAATGCTCTTTCAAGTACTTATTTAGCATCTTAACACCCATCTATGTTTTAATTTATAAGATAAAAAGACATATAGAAAAGTATCAATTTTTATTTCAAATTTCACATATACTCATTCTAAGATTTTTGTCATGATACATGTCTAAATTTATCATGTCTACTTGTCTCATATTGCTTATTTCAGCCAGTTTTTCTAATAACTCACAAAAAGAGTGGAGTTTTCTCTCTTCATCCGGAAATATAATCATGTTTCGCATATTATCATTTGCCCAACATAAAAAATCTCCATAATTGCTTAGCAATACTGTTTTCAGTATATAATATTCAAACACATGACTACTCTGTTTGTATCTCTTTGCTGATTTTCTCTCAAACAATGAATCATATGATAAATCAAAGTGATAGAGTATTTTTTTTGTTTGCGCCATGGAATGAAATAATTCTATCTGAGTTAAAAAATGAAAGTAGAGAGAAAAAGTATTTATATTATCATCCTCATCTAAATCTAACGCAATAATGGCAGTATTAATCAACTCAGCCCATGTCTCAGTATAAGTTTCACTAAATAACGCATCATCTATATTGGCACCGATTGGGAATACATTAAATAAATGCGTTGCCATTTTACTTTGATCCATAAGGCTAAAATCAATGCCATAATTATGTAATGTTTCGTGGATTAGCACTTTGAACCATTCCTCTTTTCTATAAATCACAATCTCACCATTTCGTTCACATACATTACTAAACGCACTATTCACATGTTCTACACCGATAATATCACCAGGCAATGACGGAAGTGCTTTTTTTTCGTTGCTTAAATAGATATGAATATTTAGAGTTTTAGCACAAGCATCAGAAGCTATATCATCAAGAAAACCAAACCATGTTTTCAAATGAGAGAGATAAGTATTTAAATTTTCTTGTTTAGAAAACACCGAAAAATTTTCACTATCCATAATGAAAAAAATATCTATTGTGCGATTTGGCAATTTAAATACTACTTTAATAATACGCTCTGCCATTTCTTCAACATTTCGTACAGTTTTTTCTGGAAAATAATGAACACTCCCATTATTGTATTTGGCTAATGCCATTTTCACATAATTGTTGACATTTAATATATTAGTATTTATTTCTACCATATGTTCTATATTTCCCCTGTTTCCCTCTGCCTTTTTTAACATATGATATAATTTATGAATACATGTTTCCGCACGCGGAGTTATTTTTGGCATCATCTTGGAAAATAATGTGGATGGAATTTTTTGTACAAAAAGGTCCATTCTATGGGTTTTTGTTAACTTATATTTACATTAGATTTTTTCTCAATCTCATAAGCTCAACTGCCTTTGTAGGTTCCGTTCGTGGTCTATATATTTGAAGTGTAGCATCTTTTGTAGCCAAAAGTGCGTGCTTTAATTCAGGATGTTGTACGAACTTGGCCTCTAATCCTCGATATAAAATTTCTTTTCCGCGTTTTCCAGCAAAATCCATATCAGGTTCTACATCCTTAAAAGTTTTAGCTCTTTCGATAGTTTTTCCTAATTCACTGCGTGAATCCAAAGTAAATTGATAATATATTTCCGGATTGGATTGTTTATATTTATTTCCTTGATAATAATGTTCCACAGATTGCCACTGATGTCCATCTATATCAAAAGGTGCTATCCATTCGTTCGATAATTTTTTTCGCCAATCACTTATTGTCGCTAATTGTCTAAATTCTGATTGCCTCTCCTTTGTGATTCTCTCTCCACTTCCCTTTCCTGGAAGTGGTTTCGCATTAGAACGTCCATAAAAAGTAAATACCGTTTTTGGATCACTTTCCATTACTTCTAACACAACGTTGATATCCTTCTTATCGGTCAACCGGGCATCTACAAATTCTGGGATCAAGGCATATGGCCCTGATAATCTTTCTAAACATTTATCCACAATAAGATCACGAATAGCATATGGAAGTTGATCATATGTAAATATACCATGTTCTTTGTATGTAATTAACTTGTAATGCCATCCAGTATAGTCCATTGTAATATAATAGTCTGGTGTAAATGTACCACTTGCTTCTAATTCATCATCATTAAGTTGTCCACATTGAAGAACATTATCCAAATCTCCTTGTTCAAAATTTTCTTCTGATAGAAGAATAAACTTAGTATTTAATGACCTTTCCAATGTTGTAATAGCCCATGTGTCCCCCCAAAAACGACATGTATTTATGACAGCACGAAACTGTTGTAATGATTTTACACCCTTCATAAATTTATATTCTTCCAGCATATTCGTTGAAATCCGTTGCTCTCGCTTAATGCGTTCAAACTCATCTTTTAATTTTTTTGCCTGTTGAACAATTATTTTTTGTTCTCTGGAATCGCGTGTTAATGGAAGTTTCTCACGCAAAATATTATTTTCAGCTACAATTTCAGTCAAACGTTGTTTGTCGGCAGCAATAGATACCGATGTTTCAGTATAGAGCTGATAATAATTCATAAAAACATCCTCCGTTACTGCGTCGCTGAGAAGCTTTCTCAAATCACCAACTGTATATGTTTTTCCTATTTGAGTGAAGGCATCACGTATAACAGCAAAAAGACAATCACCGCCACCTTCATTATCTATAATGTTGTAATTTTTATTCTGCATAAATTTTTGAATCCATAGGCCTGTTCCTACTTCCTGTTTTTCCTTTTCTTCTTCTTTTCGTGACGCTGGTGGAAGTGGAGGAAGTAATACATCCTCAGCATCCGAATCGCCTTCCTGGGGAGACCCCACCTCCCTGTCTTCTTCGCCTTCATCGGCATCCGTCGAATCAGTAGATTCTGAATCTGAAACACCAGTTTGTGGTTCAGGACTGTTAGCATCACTTAAATCGATATTAGCAAATAATAAAGGTCCATTCATTTTATCTAGTTCTAAGTCACCATCCTCGTCTAATACATTACTCAAATTTGATGTTAAAACCTCATAAATAGCAATAGGTCTCATGGACCCACTTTTCACTACCAAGTAGACATTATAATATGATATATCATCTTTCGTTTTCTCTCTTCCCAATACAATTTCAACATTTTTCCCTAATATTTCCAACTCATACACATCAGAATCATGATTTACATCGTCTACATGAATATCGATAGGTTCTTCATATGATATATCCGGATTTAAATGCGATTTCACCATAATATATAAATATATATACTGATTATATTTATATATTATGCGTGATTCAACATTATTAGCAATGTTTTTGTTATATTACAATCGTAGATATTTTTCATGGTATTCGATAAAAAAATACCTTGAATGTATACCCTCTGTGAGAGAAAAGTTATTAAAAACATACATATCACTCCAACAATCAGTAGAAATTCCAAATTATAGTACTATAAAATCTATACCAATTTATGGATTATCAGAGGATAATGTTATGAAACGTCTTGATAAAATAAATGAATATAAAGATAACTATGAAAATAGTAGAATTTCAGGGATAGTTTATTGTGATGATAAAATCCATAGAGAAAAATTAATGAGACTATTTTCACGCTATGCTCTCTCTAATCCTCTTCATCCAGACATTTTTCCAGAAATAAGAGGGATGGAAATAGATATAGTTTCTATGGTTTCAAATATGTTTAATGGTTCCAAAAACACATGTGGAAATGTAACCAGCGGCGGCACTGAAAGTATTTTATTAGCTTGTTACACTTATAGAGAATATTCAAAGAAAGAATATGGAATTACTTCACCAAATATTGTAGCTTTTAAATCTGTTCACCCTGCCTTCGATAAAGCATGTCATTATTTTGGTATAGAACTTATAAAGAGAAAATCATGGGATAGAATGAAATGGTCTATAAATCGTAATACTATTTGTGTAATTGGTTCCGCACCTACATATGCTTATGGTATTGTTGATCCTATTAAGAAAATAGCAGATTATTGTCAATACAAAAAAATTGGCTTTCATGTTGACTGTTGTATGGGTGGATTTCTTATGCCCTTTTTGGAAAATAATCCTGTTACATTTAAAAATCAAGGTATAACATCCATATCCGCTGATACACATAAATATGGCAACTGTTTCAAAGGATCATCTGTATTACTTTTCTCTCATCCTTCAATTAAAAAACATCAACATTTTGTTAAAACTGATTGGGAAGGTGGTATGTACGCCACTCCTACATTGCTTGGATCTAAATCAGGGGCTTTAATCGCTTCAACATGGGGCAGTTTGATTTACACCGGTACCAAAAAATATACACAAATAGCTGAAAATATTCAGAAACACGTGAGAAGAATTGTTGGAATTTTTGGAAATGACAAAAATAAAAATATTCAAGTTATAGGAAATCCAGATGTAAACATTATAGCTTTTTCTTCCAAGACATTAGATATTTATAAAATTGTAGCAGAAATGAAAAATAAGGGATGGGATTTATCTGTATTAACAAATCCTACCGCGTTCCATTTTTGTATTACATCTATTCATTCTGAAAAAATAATTACACATTTTATAGTGGATTTACAAAATTCAATTGAAAATGTAATTGAAAATCCAAGAAAAGAATTATCTGGCACATTGGCGATCTATGGATCTTCGGCGAAGATAGAAAATTCTATTTTTACCGAGGATGTCGTCAACGAATATGTTGGACTTCTCTCTAAGGAAAATATAGTATAATAAAATTTATTATATGATAAAAATTATTATATTTACTTCTTCTTTTTCATGTTCATATACATATAAATACCACCAGCGAGTAATAATGTAGTTGGTATAGTATAGATAGCAACTGTTTTGGCGTCTAATTCTTCATAATTAAACCATGAGATATCGTCTGTTTTTGTTTCCATATCAAAGTCCATACTTATATCAGTTGGAAAAGAATCATCTGTTGGAAGAGAATCACCTTCATCTTCTTCAAACGAAGTAACCATATCACCGCCAAAATCTCCTACTGCCGAGACAACACCTACCGATGATTCATTAATAAAGGCTGGTCTCTCACCATCAAATTCATCTTCGTATTCATCTTCAAATTCATCTTCTATTTCGTCATCATAATATCCCTCGCCGCCACCGCTCATCATATCATATGGCATGTCACCACCATGATGACCACCATGATGACCACCATGATGACCACCATGATGACCAGTCATATCACCACCAGTCATGTCACCACCAGTCATGTCACCACCAGTCATGTCACCACCAGTCATGTCACCACCAGTCATGTCACCACCAGTCATATCACCACCAGTCATGTCACCACCAGTCATGTCGCCACCAGTCATATCACCACCAGTCATGTCACCACCAGTCATGTCGCCACCAGTCATGTCGCCACCAGTCATGTCGCCACCAGTCATATCGCCACCAGTCATATCGCCACCAGTCATATCACCACCAGTCATATCACCACCAGTCATATTTTCCTTGGTACCATAGTTGAAATAACCTATGGCAAAAATTAATACTAAAACTCCTAAACTAGCTAATATAATTTTGTGTGTTTTTGATAGAGTAATATTTTTCAAAAGTTTCATATATATATTATTCCAATAAAAATAATATATATTAGTTTTACTATTAACTAGGTCCCCCCAGATTCATGGGCTCGTTCGTCATCATAAACACATTTTCTTCCAGTGAAAGTTCTACCAGATGGAAACCACCCAAAACCTGTTTTACATTCATCCATACAATGTCCATTAAAAAGATACTTGCGATTTTTACAGCGTTGACATTTTTTTCCATCAGGACCGCATCTCATACAGTTTCGATCCTTACTACAATCAGCTGCGTTAGTATTTTTACATGTTCCATCACGAGTTAAGAACACACCACTAAAATATGGTGGTACTTGTTTACAGGTTACACATTTTCCATCATATCCACACTTTTTACAAAGAGGATCTTTACTACAATCAGCAACTGGTCCCGTATATGGTGGTGTTGGAGTCATTGGTGTTGGAGTAACAGGAGCAGGAGTGGAAGTTGTAGCAAGACATTTTCTTCCAGTGAATATCCTACCAGAGTTTTCATACCCAGAAGGACATGTATCGACACAAAGTCCATCAGCTGTTAAATATTTTTTGTTTTTACAACGTTCACACTTGCCATCAGGACCGCATCTCATACAGTTTCGATCTTTACTACAATCAGCAACTGGTCCCGTAGATGGTGGAGTCATTGGTGTTGGAGGTCCCGTAGATGGTGGAGTCATTGGTGTTGGAGGTCCCGTAGATGGTGGAGTCATTGGTGTTGGAGGTCCCGTAGATGGTGGAGTAACAGGAGCAGGAGTGGAAGTTGTAGCAAGACATTTTCTTCCAGCGAATATCCTACCAGAGTTTTCATACCCAGAAGGACATGTATCGACACAAAGTCCATCAGCTGTTAAATATTTTTTGTTTTTACAACGTTCACACTTGCCATCAGGACCGCAATTCATACAGTTTCTGTCGTTATTACAATTTAATGGGACAATTTTTGATACATAGCTTGGATCTCCCAACCAAGTGGTAAAATATTTTTTTTTTAAAATCCCTGATTTTTTTTCAATAGTACCACCAACACCTGGGTTTATTATTGCTGTTATAGGTTTTCTATAACTAGTCTTGTAAAACATTCGCTTACTCTCATTTGTATCATTAATATAAACATCATATAACCAAAAACTTGGAAGAAAATAACTATGCTGTTCAAATATCATATCATTTAATCTATTCTTCTCTTCTTCCGTTGTACTTACACCAATGTTATTGCTATTTCTCACATACATTTTATATGTTCTCTCTCCAATAACTCTTGTATCTATTGGGGAATACTTAACTACGCCTATACTATAATTAAAAAATTTATTTTGCCACTGGGGAAGTAGATTCTCATTTAAATATTTGATAACACTATCAGTTTCGCTTGTAGTTCCAGTTCCAACTAAAAGTACTGAATGAGAAGGAATAGTTCTCCATACGCCAATCTCTTCATTACCTATCGTAACATTTCTATTCCAAGATACATTTTTAAGATCATGGAATATTGTATGAATTTTATCTAGATCAGAAAGTTCATTTGTAAGTTTTTCGTGATAAACTCCTATCTCATAACCTCGCGAAGAAAGATTATAATGTAAATCACTAGCAGGAAGAACCATATCAGATGGATATAACCCATTATCACCTTTTTTAACTGACCAAATCATTACAGTATTTTTAAGATAATTAGGATCATCAAGAAAAACAATAACCTTTATATCACCATCAAGATTATTAACATTGTATGTCATGTCCCATGTAACTCGCGTTCCGTTATCTAATAATTTAACATCTCTAATATTAATCTCATATTTATCATCACCATCAATACCTTCTCTAAGAGTATTTAAATTAATAAAACTTTCAACAACATTTTCTCCTAAATTACCATTCTTGTTATTTATTTTAGAAACAGAAGTGGTAGCAATAACCTGTTCATCGTCATTTGATAATTTAGCTAGTTCCATATCCATATCAATATCCGTTACATTGTCTTCATTATTAATATTTAAATAAGGTGGTTTTATTTCCATTTCAACTCTTGATTCGCTTTTCCTAAACTTATAAAAATAAGCAATTCCAATAATTAAAGCTAAAAGACAACCAATCACTAAAATAACTTTGTGATTATTTGATAGTTTAATGTTTTTTAAAAAGGCCATATATATATTATTAAAACAAAAATAATATACGTATTAATCTTTAACGCATTTTCTTCCAGCGAATATCCTACCAGAGTTTTCATACCCAGAAGGACATGTATCGAGACAAAGTCCATCAGCTGTTAAATATTTTTTGTTTTTACAACGTTTACACTTGCCACCAGGACCGCATTTATGACAGTTTCTGTCATTATTACAATCAGCAACTGGTGCCATAGGTGGTGGAGTCATAGATGGTGGTGCCATAGGTGGTGGAGTCATAGATGGTGGAGTCATAGGTGGTACCGGCGCTCCCTGTATGCTAGCACATTTTCTTCCAGCGAATATCCTACCAGAGTTTTCATACCCAGAAGGACATGTATCGAGACAAAGTCCATCAGCTGTTAAGTACTTACGATTTTTACAACGCTGACATTTTCCATCTGGACCGCATTTATGACAGTTTCTGTCATTATTACAATCAGCAACTGGTCCCGTAGATGGTGGAGTCATAGATGGTGGTGCCATAGGTGGTGGAGTCATTGGTGTTGGAGTAACAGGAGCAGGAGTGGAAGTTGTAGCAAGACATTTTCTTCCAGCGAATATCCTACCAGAGTTTTCATACCCAGAAGGACATGTATCGACACA
>Ga0206126_10001280_pt1 | contig 30771 bp, 26 predicted proteins | sample Helgoland_Spring_5_FD_148621 | JGI IMG/M metagenome (GOLD analysis project Ga0206126, IMG submission 148621) | Pelagic subsurface seawater microbial communities from Kabeltonne, Helgoland, North Sea - Helgoland_Spring_Bloom_20160412_1 | ecosystem: Environmental > Aquatic > Marine > Epipelagic ...
CCGCTTAGGCAACCCACTACTTTTTTCGGGACCAACATGTTGCCAACCGCTCATCCAGTCGGCAGCGACGAAAAAATAGGGGGATGACAGGCTGCCGATCTCGACAGTAAAAAACTGGCATAGAATAACCGGCAGCAAACGCCACCGCAGAGTTCGCTGCCAGCACAGGCGCTAGCTGTATTCGTTGTCTTCCCACCAGGGGAAAAATTCCGGCATATCTTTTGAAACTTTATCGGGGAACTTGGGCGATCGTTTTTCCAGAAATGACGTAACTCCCTCCGCTGAATCCCCTGAGCGACCCCGGGAAAATATCCCTCTGCTGTCAATTTTATGAGCTTCCATCGGGTCATTAGTCGCCGCTAGTCGCCACAACATTTGACGGGACAAGGCAACGGAAACCGGAGAAGTATTTTCAACAAATTCTCTGGCAAGCCTTCGAGCTTCAGGCATTAAGTCCTCGGGCTTGTGCAAAGAGCGCACCAGCCCCCCTTCCAACGCTTCCTGCGCACCAAATACCTTCCCTGAAAAGGTCCATTCTAACGCTTTTGACATGCCTACTGCTCTGGATAGAAACCAGCTTGAGCAAGCCTCTGGCACCATTCCGCGCTGCGTAAACACAAATCCAAAGCGGGCAGTTTCTGAAGCGATTCGAATATCCATAGGCAACTGCATCGTGACACCAACACCTACCGCTGCACCATTAACCGCAGCAATCACCGGTTTAAGACATTGGTATATTCGCAATGATAACTTGCCGCCACCGTCTCGCACTGCGGCATGAGACCAGTTGATCGAGCCGTCGGCGCTTATTGCGCCCTCCGCTCCCTCACGCGACGGATTGGCCCCCTCTTCAACCGGTTGTTTCGACAGCGCTTCGTAGTTAAAGGTATCAGCGCCTGCCGATAAATCTGCACCTGCACAAAAAGCGCGATCCCCGGAACCCGTGACGATAATAGCTCTTATCTCATCGTCAGCGTCCGCCCGATCGAATGCATCGATCATTTCCTTTAGCATTTCATTGGTGAAGGCGTTCATTTTTTGCGGACGATGTATGGTCAGTGTAAGAATAGCGTCTTCAACATCATATTTTATTGTGTTGTAACTCATGGCTTTAGTTTCTCCTACCGTCTTTTGGTCATTGTTATATTTTTTTGAAGCAAGAATTTCGAGTGTTTAGGCACTGATAAGATGGTACCCTTTTTTACCAGAAGATGACGAATTTTCTAAGCACCACGACAATAAACTAAACAGGCGGTCACTAAACCCGGTGAGTATAAATAAGCAGTTGATGCGCTTAATCCAATGTGAGTATCTGCGCTTAGAAGAAGAGACGGGGGTCATTCGAACCGGCAGTAAGGAAATAGAACGACAGCTACAGCAACTCCCCGCTGAACAGGCCATTGTAGAGCGAGCGAACCGCCTACTTTCAATCACCGAGAAAAACAGCCTGCAGGCTCCCTCTCGACACTACCGGCAGTTATCAATCGCACTGCTCGGCTTTTTTGGAATACTGGGAGGCTTAGCAACGGTTGAAGTATTTTCCGGCGTCGAACAAGCATCCGCCAACTTTTTCTGGATTCTATTAGCCCTGCTCGGCGTCAACGCTATCTCAATGTTTATTTGGCTGCTTCTTATTGGCTGGCCAAACCCCGCCGATCAAAACGACTCTTGGTTGATGTCGATACAAGCATGGTTAAGTCGCAAAAGCAGCCAAGACACTAGTGCACTGCGAGCTTGGCAGCAGGCCATATCGACCACCGGCGGTCAACAATGGCATCTGTCAGTAATATCCCATGGCCTCTGGCTAGCCTTTCTAAGCGGAACTTTAGTCATGGCGTGGCTGCTGCTTTCAATGCGGCAATTCGACTTTGTTTGGGAAACAACCATTCTCAGCGGCGATGCGTTCGTCAGCATTAGCCAATGGCTAGCCACTTTGCCTAGCCTACTCGGCATTCAACTACCGACAGCTAGTCACGTGATGGTAAGTCGCGTGGGCGAATCACCCCAAGACCCGGACGAGCTGCGTATATTATGGTCAAATTTATTACTGTCAAGCTTGGCAATATATGGTTTGTTGCCCCGAGCTATGGCTTTGTTATTCGCAATATTCGCCCGCCGCCATCACTGGAACAACGTCTTACCTGACGTCAGTACACCCTATTATTATCAACTGAAAATGCGGTTGTCACCTGACACCGTAGCTGAAGGTATTGTCGATGATGATGCGGAAACCTGTCATCAGACGCATAACTTCTCGGCGTCGAATACGGCGACCATCGCAAAGCTACAGCAACTGGATGACGTCTGTCTTGCAGGTCTTGAGTATGACGGCGAGTGGCCCCCCGCGTTATCAGCAATTGGGCTGGATGATTTAGCCCCGATAATGTTCAGTGTCAACGCTATTGATCGGTCAAGTCGAGAGCAATTGCTAAGCGAGGCCGGTAACAACAGTATCCGCAATATTGTTCTAATAGCCCGCTTCGAAGCTGCACCCGATCGCGGAATTATTCGTCTCATCCGGCAGCTCAACAGTAAACCCGCAACCTTGTGGTTATTGCTGATTCAGCACCGCAGCCAACCAACTTCGCAGCAATGGCATGATTGGTTATCCGCGGCTACTGATGCACAGTTACCACAACAGCAAGTAGGTCGACTCAACATAGGGATAGGCAACGATGGAGCCTAAAGCGAATCTACCTCTGAACATCGCTGTTGTCGGTCATACCAATGTCGGCAAAACATCGCTTATCCGCACGTTGACACGACGCAATTCCTTTGGCGATGTCTCGTCCAGTCCAGGCACTACCCGACACGTCGAATCTCAAGTCCTAATGGTGACCGGACAAAAAATAGTGCGCTTGTTGGACACCCCCGGGTTTGAGGATTCTATCGGCCTATTTGATACCATCGAAACGCTGGATGACGGTCGCGAGAAGCTGGGTATAGACCGGTTGGCATTATTCCTTCAATCAAAAGAAGCCGCCTCTAGTTTTTCTCAAGAAGCCAAAGTCATTAGGCAGCTATTGGAATGTGATGTGGCGTTTTATGTGATCGATGCTCGAGAGCCAGTGTTGGGGAAGTATCAGGACGAGTTACGAATCATTAGTCTTGCGGCAAAACCCATTTTTCCCTTATTAAATTTTGTCGCATCGGACAATAGCCGTGTAGATCAGTGGACAAAATTACTGAAAGCACTAAATTTGCACACCTCTATGCAATTTGACTCGGTTGCTTATGATTTTTTCGCCGAACAACAACTCTACAAAAAAATGCAGACTATGCTCGCAGTCGGCTGGCAACAACCCTTAGAATTATTGATAAACCATCGTCTTGAAGCGTGGCAAGATCTTTTAATAGCAGCCGCCAACAGGGTAGCAACACTGTTAATCGAGACCGCCTCTTATCGACAGGCGATCACCAAAGATACCTCGCTTGCGAGCAGCGCAAAGCAGCTTCAGCAAACCATTAGAAAAAAAGAAAACACAGCGGCGCTCGATCTCTTAGCGTTATTTAAGTTTCAGTCTGACGACTACGGCGCAAACCTATTACCGGTTTCAGAAAACAGCTGGAAACTCGATTTATTTGATCCAAAAACATTAAAATTATTCGGTATAAAGGCTACGAGTACAGCGGCAAAGGGAGCAGTGATTGGCCTCGGTATTGATATGGCGGTGGGCGGCGTCAGTCTCGGCGCAGCGGCGGCGCTGGGCGCATTACTCGGAGGACTTTGGCAAACAGGCAAACAGTTTGGTCGCGAAGCCATTGCCTATGTTAGCGGCGAGCGATACCTCTGTGCAGAAGATAACACCCTGATATTGATATGGCGACGAAGCACCTCACTAACCTCGGCATTGCGTCATCGCGGCCACGCTGCGCAGAAGCCCGTCATGATAGCAAAGCCACAGTCAGAGGCTAATACCGAAGAAACTACCGCCGACCAACAAGTGATGCTGTCACTCAAGGTAGCGCGCAATCATCCGCAATGGTCCAAACGCCAGGGGCTCGTTGAATTCGCCCCTACCGCCAAACAAAGGTGTATTGCGGCGTTAACCACAATCATCATTGCTCAATGGCGGGAAACATATAACATTCAGTAAGCCGGCACCCCATCAAGCCTCTTGTCTTGCTATTTCTCGCAGTCGTTTTTTATCAATTTTTCCCGTTGCGATTCTAGGCAGTGGATCCACACTAATTTTCAAATAGCGGGGGACCTTAAACCGCGCAATACGTTGCACGAGGAAATCGTGAAGCAACTGTTCCGACAAGCTACTACCACCGCAGTAGATTGTCGCACCCACCTCTTCGCCCAGTCGTTCGTCGAGCACACCGTACACAGAGGCTTCGAGGATTTGATCATGCTCTAGCAAAGCGGCTTCAACTTCAGCACAACCAATGTTTTCACCGCCACGAATAACCAGATCTTTAATCCGGTCCACTATGTAGAGGTAACCCTCTTCATTGAAAAATCCGACATCGCCGGTTTGCAACCAATCGCCGGTCATCGCTTCAGCATTGGCATCGGGACGATTCCAATAACCTTCAAACAACGTTGCACCCTTGATTTGCACCTCACCGCGCTCGCCTGTGGACACCTCATTGCCCTCCTCGTCGGCAATCCGTACATCCACAATAGTGGCAGCTCGCCCAGCACTGTCTGGGTGATCGAGGTAATCGTGACCACCGATACCCGTGCCTATAGCATTAGTTTCAGTCATACCCCAACCGGTATTTGGTAAGGCACTGCCAAATGCTGTGCCAATATTCTTTACCTGATCAGGGGCGCGAGGGGCACCACCACCGCCAACAACGGCTAAACTGCTCAAATCAAAATCAGTCGTCTTCGAAATTTCAACTAAATCGCCAGTCATTGCCGCCGGTCCAACAAAAGAGGCTATTTTTTCACGGTCAATAAGTTCCGCCGCAAAATTGGCATCCCATTTATACATACAAACGAGCTTACGCTGAGCTCGATAGCAGGACAACATCACGGCATGTGAACCCGTCACATGAAACAACGGCACACCTTGTAATGTTGCGAGTTGATAGCCCGTATCTTCGGGGGCTTCAATATTAAACTCAGCGGCATGCAGACCCGTTTCAAACTCCCAGGACAACAACGCTGAGATAATATTTCCGTGGCATGACAAAACGCCTTTCGGATGACCTGTAGAGCCCGAGGTATAAAATATTGTCGCTGGATCCTGAGCGGTAAAATTGTCAACAGCGGGCATGTCTACCGTATCAACATTCAATAACAGCTCAGCAAGGTTAGCAGTACCACTGGCTAAAGCTTTCGAAGGGCGAACCGCAATGACTTGAACGTCGACATCACCACGCACTGGCTCTAAGCGATCCAGCCGTTCCTGATCAGCGAACAGCACCTTGGCGCCACTATCATTAAGACCATAAGCCATCTCGTCGGACAACCAAAGAGAATTCATTGCTACTGCTATAGCACCAATCGATGTAATCGCATTAAAGGTCAGTATCCATTCCGGATAGTTACGCATTGAAATGGCAACGCGGTCGCCCTTTTTAATACCATAATCATCAATCAGCAATCGTCCAATCTGTGAGGCTCGCACCCATGAGTCCTCAAAACTGTAGCGCTCATCTTCATAAACAATAAAAGTTTCGTCACTGCGGCTTTCATCATACAAATGCCGTAATGTCTGCGGCGCATTTTTAAATACCCGACACGGGCGTCCCCAAAACTCTCCGGGCACAATTTCATAGTCTTGCCCAGGACCGGTGGCAGCCGCTGCCAGTTGCTGGCGACTAGGTGTTTTTACTTCTGTCATGTTTTGCCTTTTTTATTCTCAGTGTAATGCGCTAACTTACTGTGTTTTCACCCTAAGTATCAAGAGTTTCACAGAAATATTGCGAGTAAATAATCTTCTGATTAATAGCCTCTGGTCAAAGACACCTTACCCTAACCGCAGAACAAACTAACAACACATGCATGCCTCCTTGAAAACCGTTAAACTAGCAAGCTTTGCCCCTCTCAAACAGGTATAAATAATGAGTAATGTTCAATTACCCGATATGACATTGGTAGAAGCCCTGCAGACACGTCGATCGGTTCGAGGCTTTACCGACAAAACCATCCCAGACGACATTTTGAAGGCAGTCTTTACCCAAGCGCAGTTAGCACCTTCTAACTGCAATACTCAGCCATGGAAAACGTATGTAGCCTCAGGTGCCTTGCGTGATTCGATCAGCGAAAAGCTGATAGCTAAGGTGATGGGCGGTGAAAAACCTAACTACGACTTTGACTATAACAATACCTTCGAGGGAGACTATCGCACCCGTCAGGTCGAGTGTGCCGCGGCGATGTACGGTGAGATGGGTATCACTCGCGAAGACCGGGAGGGTCGCGGCCGCGCGGGGCTGCGCAACTTCCAATTATTTGACGCTCCCTACGTTGCTTTTTTTGGTATGGAGAAACAATTTGGCGCCACTATCGCACTGGATGTAGGCATTTACGCACAATCACTGATGCTCATGTTAACCGCTTATGGGATTGGCTCCTGCGCAATGGGAAGTATGAGAAACTATCCTGAAGTGGTCAGGGAAGCCTTTGACATTGACGACAACACAGGCATTTTGTTTGGCATGACATTTGGCTACGAAGACAGCGCCGTACCCGCCAATAACACCCGCGTGGGACGTGAAAGCGTTGACGATGTTGTGGTGTTTAAATCGTAAAATTCTGCAGGAATTGACAAAAAGGAGTAAGCCAACGGCTTACCCCTTTTTTGTTTAAAACTCTTTCACTCTGTCATCGAGGAAAAGACCCCTTAACCGCCAAACTTATAGGCGACATCGAGTCCCCAATATTTCGGATACAACAATGTTCCAGTTTGTCTAAAGTTGGTGCCTTCATTACCCGTATTAATTTCACGGATGTTGCGTTCGTCGGTAACATTATCAACAAATAATCTTGCACGCCATTTCTCATCAACGCTCCTCCAGGCCAAGCTGGTGTCAACCTGATAGCGAGAAGGAATCAAATCTAATTCATCTTCAACACCGTTAGATTGCATTTCACCGGTATAAGAGTATGTCGCTCTCAAAGTAATTGCGCCCATTTCAGTCTGCCACTCATAACCGCCCCATACTGTCGCCTTATGCTTAGGAATCCGCTTTAACTCGGAGCCATTAGCATCTCGCTGATACAACTCCGGGCTAGTCGTCGCATTCCCGAAAAGAGAACCCGGTAAATCTGGATCATTTTGATAAACCACCAAATATTCATCACTGTACTCAGTCTCGGTATAACTGTAGTTAGCACCTATCGACAGTTCATCCGTTGGGTACCACAATGTTTCAACTTCTAGGCCGGTATTAGTGGCACCAGGCGCATTTTGGACAATGTTCACCGAACGCCCTCTAACGGGATCAAAGACGTTCAAACGATCCTGATAATCATCATATTCATAACGGTATATTGATCCGTTTAACTGTAAGGTGCCATCCAGGTGCAAACCTTTGTAGCCCACTTCATAAGAAATAACCGTTTCTTTATCGTAAGAAAAAGGATCATCAATTTCGGTAACGATACCCGACGGCCCTGTGGCAATACGAGCGTCGGTGACACCTAAGGAATAACCTCCCGCGCGATAGCCGGTGGTTACTGAGAAGTACATCAAAATGTCGTCGGTGGGGGTCCAGTCAAGATTCACCCGATAATTCACATCATCCCATGAGTCATCGCCGCTGGTGGCGGACGTCTGCGCCAACGGAATACCACCAAGTAGCAAGGGCGTTGCACAGGCGGCGTCGTCAAGGGCACATACCGGAGCTATGCCGTCAGCGGTCCATGTAGCGCGACCATATAATACGTTTAACATAGCCAGTGCTGTTCTACCGGTGGTGTCATCGTAGCCGGCCTGCCCCGTCAAACCAGGAAGAGCTCCCAGCGTATAATTGAGAAAGCTTGGATTGCCATCTGCACCAATATTTTGTGGATCTTCTTCAAATCGCAAACGTCGTTTTTCCACCGCCGTTTTCTTATCTTCAGCCCACCTCACACCTACCGTTAAACTGAACTCTTCATTAAATTCATAGGTACCCTGCGTATAAATCGCCGATGATTCGTTTTCGATAGAATTGGCTTGCACAAAGGAGTCACCTCGAGGATCACCAGCCCATTTTGACAGCACAGAGGTATGGTCAGCCACTTCATCAAAGGTTGGCGGTGTATTTGGGTAGGCCCCAAAAAAACTACCATCGTTACCAACTCCAACCCCAAATCCGGCCCAAAATGCTGCCGCCCCCGGGCTCAATACATTGTCATCAAAATCAAAGCGCTGGGTGTAACGCTCAGTAGTATTGCTCAAGGAGTAGTCCTGACTTCGACGCTCATCAAAGTAGTAAATGCCCGTGGTTGCAGTCCAGCTATCACCCACCGCCCAATCCAATTGCATTTCGTAAGAATCACTTTTGACCGTCTCAAGTACGGTTTGACGATATTTGGTGAAATCAGCATTGGAATAATCAATATCCTGATTGTAGCTGTAGTCAAATTCGGTATGACCATAAATAAACCTGAGTGAGGTTTGCTCATTAATGTCCCACTTCGCCTCAACATGGCCAGACGCGTGATCAAACCTCTCCGCATTACAGCTATTGAGCGTACTGGGGAAGACGCGGCAATCACCGCCCTCGTTATTGACCGCCACCAAATTATTGGGATCTGATTTTGACCCGCTAGTTTGACCGGCTAACTGGTTCTGATTAAAAGCAGGGTTGGGGTTGTAAGGAAATTCACTGGCGTCGATGCCAGCTCGGCGATTTAAGGCCCACTTTTCTTCGCCGGTAATGGGGTTAGTATAAGACCATGCACCAACCGTACCCGCCGCAACTTCACGTAAGCCCAACACACCTTCATTGATACTTCTTGTGCCTCGAGTAGCGCCGCTGCCTTCGTTGATAAACACCTGACCACCCACTGAGCGGTCGGATATGCGATCGTTGACCCGCGCATTAATTTCGATGTCATCCGTTGGCAGCCACGTTAATGCGATAGCAATATTCTTGTCGTGAGTAGAGTCGATGTCGTTCCCGGCAACATCTTCCATCCAGGCGTCACGGTCACGCTGGCTGGCGACCAGTCGACCCGCTAATTTGTCGGCAATAAGAGGACCGGAAAGCACACCGTAAAACTCCTCCGTACCATAATCGCCAAGCTGCGCTCGCACTTCGCCTTCAAAATCAAAGGTGGGTTTTTTGGTGATGTAGTTGACCGCACCACCGATGGAATTACGACCGTAGAGTGTGCCCTGCGGACCCCTCAATACTTCAACGCGCTGGAGGTCATAGAGGCCACTCTCTGACGAAGCAATACCAAAATCCGGTGAATATACGCCGTTATAGTAAGTTGCTACACCAGGATCACCACCCAATGCCCGAAAATTACGCCCCACACCGCGTATCCGGATATCATAAGTATCTCGGGTGGTTGCAGGAATATAATTGATCATTTCATCCGCGCTTTGAATCCCTAGTTCGTCAAGGTTCTCGGCGGTAAATGCAGTGATAGAGATGGACGTATCAGATACCGTAGCTTGCGTCTTTTCGGCGGTGACAACCACTTCCTCGATTTTACGCTGCGCTATTGCTGAGGTGGAAAGGATGCTGGCAATCGACAGAGCTAAGAGACCTTTTGCAGAGAGTTTAAGGGCCATGAGTGAACCTCCATATATTATTAGTATTATTATTAGCGGTAAAAAAACGGTTATTTTTTGACCGATTTCATCAACATAACGTGATGCTGGGGCCTTGTAAACAGATACTTTTCAGCAGAAATGTCGCATTGGATGAATATTGAAGATCCCATCTATGCAGCTTCTACGGCAGAAACATGGGGCCCGAGAATAATTTATAGGGCCGCTGAAGATCGGAACAGGGGGCGTCTTCACCGCTCTCCGTTTAGAGAAATGCATAAAAAAACCCCAGGGCTTACCTTCATAAGCGCCTGGGGTTTTAGAAAGCATTCCCGCTGGCGCGGGAACCGTGAAGCCGGTTATCTTAGCTATTGGCAAACCGAGTGGTGTGATAATCAGTGCTGCCGAAAGAAAACTGAATAGTCGTTAAACGCTTGAAGTAGTGACCCACATCCAATTCGTCAGTTACCGCGATACCACCGTGAATCTGTACAGACTCCTGACCCACCAATCGGGCCGCTTTGCCAATACGGCTCTTTGCCGCCGACAAGGCTTTAGGCGCACGACCATCTAAACGATCCATTTCCATCGCCGCCATCAAAAGAATTGACTTGGCTTGCTGCACTTCAATGAACATATTGGCCATACGATGCTGCAGCGCCTGAAACGTCGATAGCGTTACCTTAAACTGCTTACGGATTTTGCTGTATTCAACGGTTTTGTCCAGTGACACTTGCATGGCACCAACGGCTTCGGCACAGACTGCAAGAGCGGCTTTATCAATTGCAAATTCTATCGCGCCTATGGCACCGCCGATTTCGCCCACAATATTTGCGACCGGCACCGAAACATTTTCGAACCAAATGTCAGCAGCCCGCTGACCGTCAACATTTGCATAGCTGCGGCGACGTACACCCTCAGCATTGGCATCAACAACAATCAAGCTAATACCATCACGATCTGTTGTAGCGCCAGCGGTGCGAACCGATACAACCAGCTTTTCAGCCGACTCACCGTTTAATACCACGGCTTTGTGGCCATTGATGGTGACGTGGTCCCCATTCATTTCCGCCGTGCACTCAACATTGGCTGCTTCATAACGGCTTTGTGGCTCTGCATACGCAAAAGCTAATTGCAGCTTTCCTTCCATCATTGGCATCAATAATTGGGCTTTTTGCTCTTCACTTGCCGATTCGGCTAAAACTGCACCGGCCAAAACTGTATTCGCAAGAAACGGCTCTACCAACAGACCTTTGCCGAACTCTTCCATCATAACGATAAGATCGACCGCACTACCGCCAAAACCACCGTCTTCTTCTTTAAAGGGTACTGTTAACCAACCCAGCTCAGCAAATAGCTGCCAATGCTCAGCACTGAAGCCTTGGCCGCTTTTTGCGATAGCTTGGCGGCTTTCCCACTCGTAGTCTTGACTGATAAATTTACCGACGCTGTCTTGCAGCATCTGCTGTTCTTCACTGTATGAAAAGTCCATGTCTATCTCCCGCTTACAAGCCTAATACGGCCTTGCAAATAATATTTGTTTGAATTTCGTTACTACCGCCGTAGATAGTTGCTTTGCGGTTGTTGAAGTATCTCGGTGAGCTGTTGGCCGCTTGCTCTGGCCCGATCTTAATTTCCTCGTAGTCAGCAACAAATTGCTCACGAACAAACGGCAGTCCGTAATAACCCGCCATTTCAACATTGAGTTCATCGATCGCTTGCTGGATTTCAGTGCCCTTAATTTTCAGAATAGACGACTCCGGTCCCGGTGCTTTACCTGTGCTGACCGCTGCCAGAGTACGCAAATCTGTGTATTCAAGCGCTAGTAGTTCGATTTCAATATCGGCTACCTTTTGCTGCCACATGGGGTTCTCACTCAACATGGGACCACCATCACAGGTCTCTGCTGCTTTTGCTTTGATTTTGCTGAGACGTATTTTCGAATTTGCAACGCCAGCAATACCCGTGCGCTCATGCGTCAGCAATACTTTTGCATAGGTCCAGCCTTTGCCTTCTTCACCAATGAGATTCTCTACAGGGACTCGTACGTTGTCAAAATGCACTTCGTTGACTTCAGGAGTACCGTCTAACAGATAAATAGGAGACACTTTAATGCCCGGGGTTTTCATATCAATCAACAAAAACGAAATCGAAGCCTGGTTTTTCTCTTCTGCAGCACCGGTGCGAACTAGGCAAAAGATCCAGTCAGCGTGCTGCCCTAAAGTTGTCCAGGTCTTGGTACCGTTGACGACATATTCGTCTCCGTCGCGAACCCCTGTAGTTCTCAAAGATGCAAGGTCAGACCCGGCATTAGGTTCCGAGTAACCCTGACACCACCACACATTACTGGCCAAAATATCTGGCAAAAAACGCTCTTTTTGTTCTTCGTTGCCATAGGTATAGATCACGGGTGCTACCATTGATATACCAAAAGCCATGACTGCAGGCGCTCCAACTTTGGCGCACTCGTTACTAAAAATATACTTTTGGGTAGAGGACCAACCGGTACCGCCGTGCTCAACAGGCCAGTTAACCGCAGCCCAGCCTTTATCGGCTAGAATTTTCTGCCAGCGAACATGATCTTCCTTTTCCAGCTCATAACCATTATTCGTTTTGTTACGGATATCGGCGGGGAATTCATTCGCCAAGAAATCAGTTACTTCTGCCTGGAACGCGAGTTCCTCGGCGGACAAATCAGTATTCATTGCAATTCTCCTTGCATTCTATGTACTCAACTTTCATTTGAAACTTATAGTCGCTTTAACACCGTGGTAAATACGCCACTAATTGCTAAAACGACCACTAAATTTTTTCAGAAATAGAAAAATTATCGAATTAAAAACCGTTAAGACAGGCAAAGCGGTCAAGTTGATAGCTGTAATCACCAAAGGTTTGTTGCGCGGCCCTAGCACGTTTCATATAGAAACCCATATCATACTCATCGGTCATACCAATGCCACCATGCATCTGGATGGTTTCGTTGGTTACATTCTCCGCGATTTCACAGAGCTTTGCTTTGGTTGCAGCTGCCATCAGCGCCAAGTTGTCGTCATCGTTGTCAATCGCTTGCAACGCAGCCAATACCATCGACTTACCCAATTCCAACTCAGCAAACATATCGGCAGCACGGTGCTGTAGTGATTGAAAGCTACCAATTAATGCCTCAAACTGTTTGCGTTGCTTTAGGTATTCAATCGTGGTTTCAAACGACTGCAAACATAACCCTAACAGCTCAGCCGACAGACCGATATTGGCAATACTAAGTGCTTTTTCAAGTACCGCCATGCCGCCATCCAATTCACCAATCAAGTCGCCTTTACTCACGGCAACGTTATTCAGAGTGACCTTACCCGCATTGCGGCTGTCTACCATAATCACCCGTTCACAACTCAAACCCTGCACATCACCGTCAACCAAAAACAGACTAACACCAGCCGTGTCACCGGCCTCACCAGATGTCCGTGCAGCAATGATCATTTTGTCTGCCACATGAGCATCCAACACCATTACTTTCTCACCACTTAAGCTGAAACCCTCGCCATTAGCTGTTGCTGTCAAAGCAGTGTGCGCCGGACGATGGTGTCGGCCTTCTTGCAGAGCTAATGAAACCAACAACTTTCCTTCAGCAATCGCCGGTAACAGCGCTTGTTTTTGGGCGTCATTACCAGCAAGGTTGATCAGTGTTGCGCCCACCAATACCGAAGACTGCATCGGAGATACCGTCAACTGGCGACCCATTTCTTCTAAAATTAACCCCAAACCTACATAGCCATAATCCAGGCCGCCATAATTTTCAGGGATTGCAATTCCCGCCCAGCCCATTTCGGCCATCTCTTGCCATAGATCCCGGGAAAACCCATCTGCATTGCGCTCGTCACGCAACGCTCGCAACGCGGCAACGGGAGCTTTTTCCGCTAGGAAGCCGGCAGCGGCATCTTTTAACATCGATTGTTCTTCGTTTAATACTAGTGGCATCGTTTTTACCTATTCTCAATCCGTTCGACTCGCTAACACGTTAATTAGCAACTTGCGCTCCATCCATCCGGGCTCGATGTATGGAGGCGTCTAATAATTTAAAGTTATTTCAGGCCCAATACACGCTTAGAGATAATGTTCAGTTGGACTTCAGTTGTGCCGCCCTCGATAGAATTACCTTTGCTACGCAGCCATGTTCTGGACATTAAGCCATCTTTATAGCCATCACCTTCCCAGCCGAGCGCTTGCTCGCCCTCGATGTCCATCATCAGCTCACAGCGGGTTTTGTTCAGTTCCGTACCATAATATTTGAAAATAGCGGACGCTGCGCCGAGGCCTTTGCCTGATTTAGTTTCGTCGCCAACTCGCTCCATTGTTTTTGAGAACGCTAGAATATTCAATTCCAACTTAGCGATGTCGGTACGCAACACGGTGTCGGCCAAGCGGCCATTTTCCAGCCCTATTGCCTCAACAGCAGACTCGCAGAATTTTTTCTTAGAGCCGTGCCCCAGACCACTGATCATTTCACGTTCGTGGGTTAACAGGTATTTGGCTATTGTCCAGCCCTTATCGCGCTCGCCCATCAAGTTTTCTTTCGGTACTTTTACATCGTCAAAAAATGTTTCGCAGAACGGTGAACGACCACTAATTAGCAAAATTGGTTTGACGGTCACGCCTGGCGTGGTCATATCGAACAGCAGGAAGCTGATGCCGTGGTGCTTACTACCGGTATTGTCGGTACGAACCAAGCAAAAAATCCAATCCGCTTTATCGGCACCCGAGGTCCATATCTTGGAACCGTTAATCAGAAAATGATCACCCATATCTTCCGCTTTAGTCTGTAGGCTGGCCAAATCGGAACCCGCTCCCGGCTCGCTGTAACCCTGACACCACCAGATAGCACCACTGGCAATTTTCGGCATATGCTGGCTTTTTTGTTCTTCACTACCGTATTCGAGCAAGGCTGGCCCAAGCATCGATATTCCCATACCCTGAAGAGGCGTTCGGCACTGTAACCGTGACATTTCCTCCCCGAGAATTTTGGCTTCATCGCGGTCAAGACCACCGCCACCATATTGCGTAGGCCATGTCGGTACCGTCCAGCCTTTAGCCGCCATACGATCCATCCATAACTTCTGATCAGGGTGCTTAAAGGTAGGATTACGACCTCCTCCAACGCTGTCGGACTCGTCCGCCATAGGTTTACGCATGGATTCGGGACAGTTTTCTTCCAGCCAGACACGGGTTTCGGTGCGGAATTGATCAAGATTAGACATATTTTTTCCTCTCTACCTCTAAAAAGCTTGGCGCGAAGACTACTTCATAAACTAAAATATCGCAATCGACACCCTAAATACATGTCCATTCTGTAATTGAGAAATTAATGTTTAAGCTGCCCGCATTGCTATTTCTGCTATCACTGACCGGCATCACCGTATCAGAGCCATGGACCTCCTCAGTGCACCCCTGGGGGGACCCAGATTTGCAAGGCACCTGGACCAACGCAACAGTGACCCGGCTGGAGAGGTCTGACACCCACTCTCAGCTTATTCTGTCTGACTCAGAGGTGATAGCTGTAGAGCTTGATGCTGTTGGGTTTCAGGAAGATAACGACACCCTGCCTGACGGTGATCTTGAGGCGGGCGTTGGTGTTGGCGGCTACAATAGTGCCTGGATTGATCCCGGTACCCGAGTGCTGCGAGTCGATGGGCAGCCACGCTCGTCAATAATTGTAGAACCCGCTGATGGCAAACTGCCCTACAAATTCTCCGGTCGATTCGACTTCTTCAGAGAACTGCTCAAAACCCAATTGCGAAACAACCCTGAGGAACAACTTTTGGGGGATCGCTGCATGGTCGGTTTCGGCTCCAGTGGGGGCCCGCCGATGCTACCGGTGCTTTACAATAACAATTATCAGATCGTGCAATCGCCGGGGCACGTGATGATCATGATTGAGATGAATCACGCCGCACGAACCATTCGCATCAATGGCGATGCGCTGCCAGGGTCTATAACCCCCTGGCTCGGAGATTCAGTCGGACACTGGGAAGGCGACACACTCGTTGTAAAAACACGGGGATTTCATCCTCAGCAAAGTTTGCGAGCCGCGATCAAACATCAACTGCTGATGAGCACGAACAGCGAGGTGACGGAACGATTCACTCGCATCAGTGAAACAGAACTAAACTATCAGTTTACCGTCGAAGATGATGACATCTACAGCCAGCCCTGGAGTGGTGAAATCGCGTTACGACCAACAGATGGTCAGATTTATGAATACGCCTGCCATGAAGGAAATTATGCACTGCCTGGGATTCTAGCGGGAGAGAGAGAAACGGGTGTCGATGGCCTCCGCTGGCTGATCAACTTACTGACGGAGCCACAATTTTAGCCACGCACCTAACCGTAAGCCATTTCCAACATTTCTCTCACGCTTTGGATCTGGACTGTCCAGTAGATGGCTGAAAAAATGAGAATTGTCGCCGATGCAGCCAAAGCAGACACCTGCAAATCGTCCATTGCTACCTTTTTTTTATCACTCATTACTGCCCCTCTGACCTTTAACTTGTTAGCGGGCGCTTAGCACTACGCCCGTGCTCACCCTTAACCTGAAAAACCTATCCAGCGCCCGGCCCCCGCAACGCTGAACCATACTACCAGCGACGACAGCGCAACGGCACGACGAACCAGCGGGCTAATATCATCAAGACTTTTTGCCAACAGCGGCTTTTTAATACCATAGGTAAACAAAATTCCGACCGATAGGGCAAGCATCTTGTACCAGTAGACCTCTAAATAGTAAATTTTCATGGCAACACCACAGGCCATAAAAATACCGGTGAGTAATACCACCGCCAAGCTCCGGGAGAATATCGTATGGGATTTATCCAGTACCTCCCGCTCGTCCATTTCAGAAAAACCCAAACCCAAAAGACGACCATCACTCACTATAATAGCACCACCCATCAATGCCATTGCCAGCAGATGAAAGGCCTGAACGACGGCAAAAACAGCCCCCCAGGTTGTCCCAATCACCCCAAACCATGTGGTTCCCATCCACTCAAAGAAGGGTTTAAGCCCCACCCATGCGTCGACACGAAGACTTGAGAATAAAAATGCCGTAGCCAGCAATACGACAGCGACGGTAATTATTGTTCTGTAGTAAGAACCCAGTGAAGCAGTGGACATTGGGCAACTCCTTTAGTTGACGTAGCGGCGCAACCCTGCGGCTGCACACTATTTTTATTGACCGATTTTTAAAATTGCGCTTGGCCGTCAATACAACCCGCCAGCACGCCAGCCAAACCCGACTGTCCGTGAGCGCAGTCAAACCAGTCGTAGGCAATCAACCGACCACAGATGACAATTAAGACCCAAAAAATGATTGAAAGCACCGCACCTAACCGCAGGCCAATCGGCGCCTTGGCGTCGGTGTCCCATGATGAAATAGAGCGTTTCATTCGCCAGTGAAATAATAAAGCATTCACCGCCGCCGCAATCAACAACACCACTTTTATCCGAAGCCACAAGCTTTGGCCGGAGCGCACCGGAATCGCGTAAAACAACATAAGGCCAGTGATGATCATTACTGCAAAGCCAAAAAACATCGGCATGCTTAGTTTTTCAGCAACTTTTGACGCAGGAACATTGGGGAAGGCATAACCCAGCATGCGAAGATCAATAAGAAATAGCATGCCAAGACTGACCATTAAAAACAAAACGTGAGTGGACTCAATCCAGTTGTACATATAAAAAGACTCATGCAGCAGCGTGCTTGATTCCAAAGAGTCTAACCACACACTAAAGCTGTACACGGCCTGATTGATCACAGTCGTTTATCTCCGATTTATTCTTAGACTTTTTCCGGCTCAAGATCAGTGGCTTTTGTGCATCCCTGCGCACCGTTCGCAACACCATTAACAAGCCATAGGCGCTCGTTATCATCTCACGTTATTGCACTATTCAAACTCATAACGCTGGGTAGGTCCGTCGGTCATTTCAACCGAATAGTCGAAGAAGCCAGCCACGGTTAGTCGAAGTGTCATATCCCCCAAGCCACGGTTTTGGAAATACCAACCATGAATGCCGGTAAAAGGTGCTCGTAAAACGCCATTGTCAGATCGCTGCCGACCCTTGGCAAAGCTTTGTTCGGCAACAGCTTTGTCGTCAGCTTCACTGTGCAAATCAAATAGCACGTCCTCCTGCGCTTCCCAAGAAAATATTAGCGCACCGTCTTCGAGCATATGGTATTTGTATTCTAGGGCTTCGAACGGCGCTAACTGAAATTCAATGACGTCTTTGCGCCATTTCGCCGGCTGTTGCTGCAGCGCCGACACCTGGCTACCTGAAAGCCCTATTAAGCCTAGCTGCTCACCGGTTCCCAATGGATCGAACCCATACTCCGCCGGCAATACCGCGACAAACAGCACAGTGGCTGCAATCAACATCGACGCGATTGTTGCCAGCAATATGGGCTTCTTACTCGGGGCTTGATTATCGTTCATACTATTGTTCGTCTCTTTTTTACACCAACAAGAAGCCAGTGATCTGATAGCCAAACAGGACAAAACCGGCACCCATTAGTAGCGTATTTACTGCAAAAGCCTGTCGCTGAAACGATGGCCGGCTGCGCCAACTCGACAACACTAATAAAATAGCCGCCAAAGCGCAGAGCTGGCCTAATTCTACGCCAATGTTAAAACTTAAAAGATTAGTTAGCAGTCCGTCACCGTCCTGAACAGAATCCTGCAGCTTAGTAGCCAACCCCAAACCATGGCAGAGACCGAATATAAAAACAGCAGCCCGAGTATTCAATTCCCACGGCAGGAACGCCTCAAACCCTTTGATATTCTCGAACGCTTTGTAAACAATAGATAGACCAATAATAGCGTCGACCAAATGGCCATTAACTTGCCAGCCTAATAACACACCTAACAAAAGCGTAATGCTGTGACCAACCGTAAACAGAGTGACGTATAAAACGATGTCGCGAGGGCGGTAAAGAAAAAATATGACCCCTAATAAAAATAACAAATGATCATAACCGGTGAACATATGTTTGGCACCGAGATAGAGAAAAGGACCCGGTGCAGCACCGCTAAGACCCATTACAAACTCGGCATTCTCAGCCGAAATATCATGCCCCCACGCTGCTGATACAAAACCGAGCAACAGCAATGAGCCGACTAACCTCACCAACATCTGAACAGGCATTAATCGGAACGCTCCGACTCGACTAAATATTGACTATGGCAAGCTTTGCAAACTTGATAGATGCGGCCACCAGCATCAAATAAAGCATCACTGTTCTGATTTTGCGCCGCCGTAATGGCCATTGTTGCGGCCGCGGTCAAACCCGCTGAATATTCAACCCAATCGGCTCCGACAGCACGACTGGGCATCATCAAAAGATTACCCGTCTCGGCGACTATGGCAGCACTATTGATAACATGCTGCCAGCCCTCATCCGTTGTGGGTGCTAATTCACGCTCACCCTCTTCAGTAATAATAGTTCCCGCAGAATCCCACAGTACATCCGAGGCGGGTTCGAGGATCCACAGCATGGTCTCTCGAATATCGGTTACCGGCTGATATTTAGCGCTTATATCGGTCGCCGAAGTTGCCGAGTCTTGCCCGCAGCCGGCAAGCAGTAATAGCAGTGGTGACACCAACACATACAGGATTTTTTTCATCAAGAGTCCCCAAGATGGTAATAGCTTTGCTGCAGAGTACTGAAATCGACTTCTGTTTAAAAGTGGAATATCTGCACAAAGCTAATTCTGACGGTATTGTAATTCAAGATATGTCTCAACCACTGGTTAATTGCTGCAACCTTAACGACCTGCCTCGAACTAAAACCTTGCGGGCAATACGGCCCAACCGAGCTGTCCATAAAAGCATGTTTGTGACCGCTTTAAACTAATCATCATCATGCACGCGCAATACGCCTTCCTGAGCCACGGAACAAACCAGCGTACCGTTCTGAGCATAAATATTACCGCGACTGAAACCTCTACCATTCTGCGACGAGGGGCTATCGTGAGCGTACATTAAATATTCATCAGCCCGAAAGGGCCGATGAAACCACATACTGTGATCTAAACTGGCCATTTGAACACCCGCCTCCCAGCCATTAACACCGTGGGGCAAGGTCGCAGTATCATGAAGCGTCATATCTGATGCATAAGCCAAAACACATTGATGTAAGGGAACATCATCGGGAAGAACACCATTAGCTTTCATCCATATGTCCTGATAAGGCGCCATTTTTGGTGGCTTAAGCAGCGGCTGCGGTGTCACTGGGCGAAGTTCGATAGGGCGATCTCCCAATAAAAACGGCCGCATTTTTTCCGGTATGCTATCGCGGATCTTCTCAAGCAATTCAACGTCACTCTGAACATCTTCCGGACGAGGCACTGCATGCATCTCAATTTGGTGCTCTAGACCCTCTTCAAATTTTTGAAACGATGCCGCTAAGGTAAAAATCGGTCGGCCGTGCTGTATCGCCACCACTCGCCGCGACGTAAAGCTTTTACCATCTCGACTACGATCAACTTCATAAAGAATCGGCACTTTAGGGTCGCCGGGGCGCAAAAAATAAGCGTGTAACGAGTGGCAGTGACGATCTTCCACCGTCCTGTAGGCAGCCACTAAAGCCTGACCAATAACCTGGCCGCCGAACACGCGCTGGGTTCTTGTCTCTGGGCTGCGGCCTCGAAACAAATTTACTTCTATCGCTTCAAGATCGAGCAAATCCAGTACTTCATCCAATGCAACGCCCATAAACATCCTTTAATTCTTCAATCGTTTTTGTTAATCGTATAAAAACGCCGGGCATTGCCCGGCGTTTTTTCAAGTAAACTGCCTGTGGTTATTTGCTAAAGGCTAGACCACCAGCCGCATTAGCGGTGTAATCTGTGTCAATACAAAAGATCTGCAACCCGCCACCCTCGAGAGCTGGTGCGGGCAATGGGTTGTTAGAGGTACACACTTTACCATCGCGGGTAAAAGTCACGTCTCGTGTATAAGTGCCGGTCAAAGGGATTGGATACGCCACCCAGCGCTCTTCGTCAGGAATAAAGCGAAAAAATCGATCCGTCATATTTTCATTGATCCAGATATCCTGAGTATCAGGATGAACACCCAGAGCATAGGGAGCAGGACGATAGCCCGGCGCATATTCAGGCATATCATAAACCTTAGTTTTAAAGCCATTGGGGTCAATACGCGCCAGGGTGCCTTCGGAATAGCCCGTCACCCAAAGAATCCCTTTTTTGTCGAAGTGCATACGGCGAGGACCCCGCACCGGTGAATCAAATTCTGTTGGCTCCAGCGTTTCAGGATCAATACGCCCGACTTTGTCGCCGAACAAACGCCCATACCACATGGAGTCATCCAGCGGATTGATGTCAATCCCGTAGGGCTGGGTTCCAGCGCTGATACCTTGCGGCGCCACGCTTGGCAGATCAATGATCGTAAACTTGCCAGACACCGGATCCAAGCGACCAACCTTCTCAGAGCCCGCCAAGGTAAACCAGACAATACCGGCCTTATTAACACGAACACTGTGTGGGTAAACGGCACCACTGGCCGGGTCGATCTGATGACTGGCTTCCCACTTATCCGCTGCCGGATTAAATACACCTATACTCGTGCTGCCAGTATTAGTTACGTAGTATTTACCGTCATTACCCAAATCCAATGAGTGTGGACCATGGCGCTGATTCGGCCCGTAATTGGCGATACCGTCAGCGGTACGATATTTGTCAGAATCACTACCCTTCTGCGGAATATACTCTGTCATGCCAGTTGCGGGATCGGTGATTGACATGTGATCTAACGACTGATCAACGGTATAAAGCATACCGTTTTCATGGGCAATTGCGTCATGGGGAACACCGCGGTTGAGCAATGGATACTCATAAATTTTTGCCGTCGCCAACTCTTTAGCCAGCGGAAATTCAGGTCTAACCGTCAGTGGCTTACCGTCAAAACCTTTAGCAAAAATTTCGGCGCGCGCATCGCGTAATTTCATATCAAAATTGCCGAGGTATAAATGCATCCTATGGACAGTCTGCGCCCATGATTTTGCCGAGCGTGGCACCCGTGTAAAGGAGTTACCCATCTGATGGCAGGACAGGCAATCGCGCTGAAACTGATAACGATTAAAATCTTTGTCGTCACCCTGTTCAAAAGGCAAATTACCGAAGTGGTAAGCCGCAGGCAAACTCTCAGAAATTTCTCGATCACCCGTCATGGCAACCAATTGTAAATCTTTATTAACCGCCGCATTCGCAGCAAGCTCAACCACTCCCGTTGAGTCACGAAAGTACGGCGAGCGAGAACGCAACTTCAACTCGCCCTGCAAGCGGGTCTGAAGCTCATAATTGCCTTCGGCATTGGTGTAAACAGACTCTGAAATGTTGTCAGCATTGGTCAGCCGTATCATCACACCCTCCATCGCCTTACCGGTTGTATCGGTTACCTTTCCGGCCAACGTACCGGCTGTTGCTGATACCGCCATGACGGTCGCAACTAGCATTCCAAGCGTTGTTGTTAATTTTCTCATAAGAAAACACCTTATTTTTTTATTAGTCTTCAGTGACTGAGCAGGTCTCGTCTCCCGCGATAAAAATAAACTTCACAGAAGCGGTTAATTCATCAATCCACACTACAACAGTTCTGTCTTTTTTAAAAGTCGCTAAATTGCTCTGAGCACAAACAAAAACCGCATAAAAAGATGCTTTCAAAGCACTTTTTCCTTACCTAGATGAACATTAATTAATGATCTGCTACTCCGTCGCATACTGCGTGAGATCCGCTAGTGTTTGCGAAACAGATTGTGTACCATCGCGGTCAAGTATTGGTCATCAGTAGACCCTAACTCATACGCACATCCACCATGAACGCCACAACTTTGAAGGAACCACATTATGAATCATCTAACACGCAGCTATAAGTTATTTGCCGTTGTTTGCTTGTCAGCCTTTCTGTTTGCCTGTGCCAGCACACCCAATTATTCAGAATATATTCTGGGACAATGGGACACAGAAATAAGCGGCTTTCCTATTACGCTTGAATACAGCGATACTGAAATTAGCGTTATCGGTTTTGGTCAATCCATACCCTATGTATTAGAAGGCAACACCATCTCATTTGAATTTCAGGGAATGCAGGTATCGACCATAGAAATTGTCAGCGACAATGAAATGGTTCACACCAACACAACCACCCAAGCCGAACAAACCATGAAGCGCAAGCTATAGTCCTTCGGTAGGTTATAGTCCTTGATTAGCTGAGCTCGTTTTACGTGACTCAGTTACATCTTTAAACTCAGCAACAGCTAACATTCTTGCTAGACATTGGCGGCAATGCCGCCCTTCTTCTCCCCTGAGCCCTGGCTAACAACAGCAGGGCTCGGCCACTCTCTCAGCAGCCATCTTTTTTACTTCGCAATAACGCCACCCGCTGTCCTCTCTCGCCGTGACTATCGACGCCTGCACGCTGATAGATGAGAAAACATAAAGTTAGAGGGCTGGACTGAGGGTTGTCGCGAAAGTTAAAGGGACTGGCCGAAGCAGTGAATGAGACAGCGCAGCGCGTTAAGGCTCAAGCACTGCAGAGGGAACCCCGGAGGGGCCAGAACCATGCAGCGAGGCCCCCAAGCTCAGCCATCGGCGGCAAAGCACCAAACGCCACCACCAACCGAACTACCAACTGATTGTTGCTTTTGTCGGTCTAATCCGGCGGGCTTTTGCATAACCGCAACGCTATTTTTTCATCACTTCCAGCATTGCTTGCATTTTTTGATGCAACATATTGACGGCCTGCAGGGGACGAACCATGACTTTAAATTCAATGATTTTTCCATCATCGTCCCAAGTAATAATATCAACGCCATTAATATATTTGCCGTCTATTTCCGACTCAAACTCCAGCACCGCGTGGTTACCGCTGGCAACTTCTTTAGAGTAACGAAACGACGATTCAGCACTCATGACTAAACCTTCCTGCTGGTCTTTGTTGTCAGTAGTGTTAAAAGTATTGCCCGCCGCTGAAAGGTACAACTTAGTCAATGCCTTGCCTTTCTGCGGTGTAAAAACAACCGGTGAACAAAACACACAGTCGTCATGTAGCAGCTCATCCAAACCACCTGGCAACTCACCTTTCATGTGCTGATGCCATCTTTCAAGATTTGTTGTGCTCATAAGAGTCTCCCTCGTTGTTGAGTATGCCATGTAAATCGACTATTCGTGCGGTGTTAACGGTACTAGCTTGGCTGTTGAGGTGCCTTTCGCCAGCACTTCGCCTGCTTCATTTAACAATCGGCCCTCTAAAAATCCCAGCGATCGGCCACGCTTTTCAATCCAGCCTTCGGCAAAAACTCGACCCGGTGACACTGATTTTAAAAAGGTGACTTTTATCTCCAGCGATAAAGGCGACATCCCATAATCCGTCGCCATAATCACCGAGTGCGCCATCGCGGCGTCAATCCAGCCGGTGACAAAACCACCCTGAACAACGCCACCAGAATGGCAAAATGCCATTTTTGCTTCGTACTCAATGCGAACACAAGTGGTTTCTTTATCGAATGAAACCACTTCTACCATGCCCAGTGATTGATTAAGATCATTGGGGACGCTCATCACTTTTCCATTCTCAGCCGGTGCTGTTTTAGTATCCATAGACATCTCTTGTTGGTTTGCCGATTATCGGGGCGCGGGATATCAGGCCTGAAGTAGCGCTGAAGCCTGAAACATTAACGAACTTTCAATCGCCCGCTTGCTAAAAAAGCGCTACATTGTATACATAATTTTCAAAGATGAAATCAGCACCGCTTTCATCCCCTATAAACAGCGGTCAATGTGGGAGCCTCCCCTGCCAGATTCTTTAAAAAACAACCATCAGCAGCAAACTCCCGATAACCATTCACCGGTGGACGACACCAGCCTTAATAGCCCCGCCGGCAAACGCGCCTTTATTCTACTCTGGTGCACGCTGCTGTTCATGGGCATGGGACAATCGTTGGTATTTTCAACACTTCCCCCTATTGCCCGGTCACTGGGCATGACCCCCATGCAAATTTCGCTGATGTTCGGTGTCTCAGCCGTTTGCTGGGTATTTATGTCGCCGAAATGGGGACGGAAAAGCGATACCTGGGGCAGAAAGCCCGCCATTCTGATTGGTTTTGCCGGTTTTGCCATCTCTATGGTGTCGCTGCCGACGGTGGTTTATTTAGGCACAATCTCCGTCCTACCGGTTGCCTGGATGTGGCCACTGATGATCGTTTCTCGCGCTATTTTTGGGATTTTTGGTTCCGCTAATATGCCCGCCTCCCAGGCCTGGGTAGCAGAGCGCTCCTCCCGAGCCGATCGAACCAAGCGCATTGCTGCCGTTGGCGCGGCTTTCGGCGTTGGCAACATGTTAGGGCCCGGCATTGGCTCTTTGCTGGCAGTATTTGGTATGTTGACACCGTTCTATGTGGTTACTGTGCTTGCTGTTTTGGGGGCAGTAGCTATTCAGGCCTATCTCCCGGAAAACGCCAAACCACCGAGTCACAGTAACGATGCCGTGGATAGGCCGACTCTCAAGCTGACCGATGAGCGAGTTTTACCTTTTTTGATATTGGCCATAGCGGCTGGATTAGCCCACGCAACACAGGTGCAGGCGGCGGCGCTGTATTTTCAAGACATGCTTCATCTCACCGTTCAGGAAACACAACAATACGTGGGCATTGGCCTCATGGCAGGTGCTGGGGCTGCCATGTTTGCACAGATGGTTCTCGTCCAAAAACTCAATCCGTCACCCCGATCAATGATCTACTATGGCCTCTCGTTAACAGCCATCGGCTACACTTTTCTGATTTTTGCCGACAGCTTTTCGCTATTAATCACCGCTATGATGGTGACCGGTATGGGGCTAGGACTGTTGCGCCCCGGTACCAATGCAGCCGCGTCGCTGTCTGTGTCGCATCAGGAGCAGGGAGCTATAGCAGGGATCATGGGGGGCATAGGGGCAGCGGGCCATATTATGGTGCCCTTTGTGAGTATGAACTTGTACGCTATTAAGCCCGAATACCCTTTTATTTTCACCCTCGTGTTGATCTTAGGCATCATGGTGTTCGCCGCTAAGAACAGCACCGTCAAAAAATCGGGAATGACCCGCACGGCTGAGGATTAAAAAGCACGGATAGTCACTCCCGCACATACCCCCCAGCTGCTAGGCACGCAGTGCCAACCAACCTAACCAAGAGGCCTGTTCACAGTGGATTTAGCACATTTTTTTATAGCTGCTAAACTCATCGTAGTGGCTAGATCAATTTCACAGCAATTCGTCGTTGCTATGATCAATATACTGTGTTTCACTAGCCGCCATTGGTCCCCCAAAAAAATCAACAGGGACCAGTTTGACAATAACGGATTTTTTATAATAACGCGTTACCCGTCAAATCTAACAGGAGATTGACCTATGACCCACGTAATACACCGGAATCGACCCTCGGGTTTGTTCCAATCAGCCATAAAACCGCTATCCCGCGGGATTGCTGTGGCGGTAGCACTTGCTGCTACGCCATTTGCATTCGCACAGGATGAACAAGACGTAGTAATAGAAGAAGTGCTAATCACCGGTTCGTACTTAAAGTCGAGCCCAAAAGACGGTGCATCTCCAATTGTTGTTGTTGATAGAGACAACATTGATCAAATGGGCGCCATGTCGATTTCTGACATTACTAGAAACATCTCAGCCAACTCCGGTTCGGAAAACGTGCCTGACTCCTTTACTTCTGGAGCAACGCAAGGAACCAGTAATGTAAATTTGCGCGGATTAGGCCTAGGGTCAACCCTGATCTTGGTCAATGGCCGTCGAAATACTTTGGCTGCAGCAACCGCCAATGACGGTGCAAGCTTCGTTGATACAAGCATGATTCCTGCCATTGCCGTTGAACGTGTTGAGGTATTGAAAGAAGGCGCTGCATCTATCTACGGTTCTGATGCCGTTGCCGGTGTTGTCAACTATATTACTCGCGAAAATTTCGTAGGAACGGAAATTGGTACCCAGTACCAGTCAACCACATCTGACAGCCAGGAAGATACACAGCTGAGTTTTCTGCATGGCTGGGCCAACGACAACACAAACATTGTTTTTGCCGCTCAATATATGGATCGTTCGAGCTTAAGTAGTGCCGACCGTCCTGAGCTTACAGAGCAAGCCAATTCCGGCCTGGGTAATTCGTTCCTAATGTTTGGACCGTCGACAGTAGCTTCCGGCCCCTATGCCGGTACCTATGTACCTCTTGAGAATGTGCCCGATGCCAACTGCGTAGCAAACGGCGGCTTTGAGTTCGACGCGACTAATACTACGGGACAAACTGGCGATCGCTGCGGTTTCAAATATGGCCCCAGATTTAACGTGGTCAACGATGAAGAGCGGCTGCATTTGTTCGGAAACCTGAAGCACCAGTTCAGCGGCGGCACCGAGTTTAGCGCTGAAGCGATGTGGGCGAAGGTTGAAGTCAATGATAACCCGCAGTCACCAAGCTACCCCGCCTTGTCTTATCTGACTAGACCTATTAGCTCGACTGAAGCCGGTAATCCATTTGGCACCACTATATTGTGGTTAGGGCGCCCACTGGGTTCTGCCTTCCCATCACCTTTTGCCCCCAGAGAGAACGAGCACTTTCGAGTAGCGTTTGAATTTTCTGGTGAGATTGGCGATTATAACTACAACACTGCATTAACACACAGTGCTTACGAAGGTTATGGTATTCAACCAGACACCAGCACTTCACGATTTGAAGCAGCTATTGTTGGCGCCGGCGGACCAAATGGCGACCAGTCGTGGAATCTTTTTGATCCCTCAGCTAACAGCCAAGAGTTGATAGACTTCATCTCGGTTCAGCAGAAAACTAGAACTAATACCGACTTAACCGTCTTTGATTTTGTTCTTGATGGTTCGATTGGTGATATTAACTTCGCGTCTGGTATTCAGATAAGGGAAGACTCGCTTGAAGTCGATCGTAATGACATTAGCCGTGTAGAATTTGACGCCGACGGCAATCTTACGAAAACAGCTGACCTGTTATTCCTCGGCGGTGGTATTAATGTTGACGAATCACAATCTGCGTGGGCTGTATTCTCAGAATTCCAGTGGGATGTTACTGACTCGCTAGAACTACGATTTGCGGGACGTTATGAAGATCTTGATGCGGGCTCAACATTTGACCCTAAAGTGTCGGCACGCTTTCAGGCTACGGATACTTTAGTGTTGCGAGCTTCAGCCTCAACCTCATACCGTGCAGCGTCGCTACATCAGCTCTATGCTAGCTCTGTAGGCTTACAAGGTATTCAAGACTTTGACGCCGCCGGGAATCGTGTCGGTAATGCAGTGTTCATTCGTATAGCGCAAAACGCCAATGATGAGTTAGACCCAGAGGAAGCCGATAACCTGAATATCGGCGCTATTTGGACCCCTACTGACAACATGCAAGTGAGCATTGACTATTGGTCTGTTGACTATTCTGACGTTATCACCATTGAGAATGCACAGGGTAAGGTTGTTGCAGATCCCTTTCAAAGTGACGTTAAGCGTAATGCATCCGGTGACTTAATTGGTGTAACCACCAACTATTTCAATGCTGCAGAAGTTAGTACTGACGGTATCGATATTGAAGCCAGTTACTTCTTTCCCGAGAACAGTATGGGTGAGTTTAGTGTAAACTTCGACGCGACTCACTTCCTTAGCTATGAGATTCCTATCAATGGCAAGGACACTGATGTTTCAGGCAAGTTCAATCACGACAACTTCGCTCGCTCACTGCCAGAAACTAAAGCAAATGCTTCATTTCTTTGGGCTAACGGAGACCATAACGCGTCCATTACAGCCCGTTACATCTCTAGTTATGAAACAACTCGTGCAAATCCTCCTGAAGGCTACTCACAGAGTATAGACAGCCATTTGACATGGGATGCGCAATATAACTACCTGTTGTCTCTTGACTCGGTCGACACGCAAATCAGCGTTGGTCTTTTGAATCTTACTGACGAAGAGCCTTCACAGGTTTGGGATGGTGCCAACTTTAGTTATGATCCAAGGCAACATGATGCACGTGGTCGTATGGCCTATGTACGTTTGAAGTTTGCATTCTAAGTTTCAACGTAAATACTGCTGATAAGTACTTGTTATCGGCAGTATAAGACAGTAGAAATAGCGTGGCTAAAACCACGCTATTTTTTTGCCTACCAAAAACTCACCAGTAAAGTTGTCATTGATATTTTCTAGCGTTATCCACACAATCTGCAAAAAATCTCTATAATACTGCCCCTCATCAGGGCACACCCGAACAGTCAATTCGGAGACCCTACCCCAGCGTCTGTCGACTTCGAGAAACCTCTTGTCCAATAGCTCTCCAGCACCTACTCCTAGCGAACCCCACTCATCTGAAGCGGCTAAAATTCGGCGCCGGGCCTTTCTGGTTATTTTCCTCGGTATGCTGTGTTTGGGTATGGGACACTCGATTACCTTTACCACACTGCCACCGTTAGCTCGCGAAATTGGCCTAGACGAGCGCCAAGTAGGTGCAATATTTTCGCTGTCGGGATTGTTATGGGTGGTCATGAGCCCGTTCTGGGGGCGCAAAAGTGATGGCTGGGGCAGGCGCCCAGCACTCATCATTGGATTAGTTGGCTTTTCCATCTCGCAATTTTTATTTGCTTCAGCAATTCAGAGTTTTTTCTGGGGCGCAATCAGCATCACCTTACTGTTCCCTATTCTGATCGCCTCGCGGGCAATTTATGGCTTTCTGGGTGCTGCTGGCCCCCCCGCAGCGCAGGCTTATGTTGCTGACAGAACCAGCCGCAAGGAACGCACCAAAACCGTTGCCACCATTGGCGCAGCCTTTGGTATGGGCATGGCCGTTGCACCAGGCTTTGCTGCCGGCTTTGCGGTGTTTGGTTTACTGGCGCCCTTTTATGCGGTGGGCTTTTTTGCGCTGGTTTTTGCCGTGCTTATTTATTTTTATGTGCCGGAAACCATCAAACCCCGGCTCCACGCTCGCGGCCACCACGAAGACAAAGAGGTAAGACTGCGGATCTACGACAGCCGGGTATGGCCGTTTTTGGCCTTGAGTATTGCTTTCAGTATTGGCGGGGCGTCGGTGTTTCAGACCATTACCTATTTATACATCGACAAACTGCAGTTAGATGCTATTCAAGGCACGCAAATGGCCAGTGTCGGCATGATGGCCTCTGCCATGAGCACCCTGTTTGCCCAGCTGGTTTTGGTGCCACGGTTAAAACTGTCGTCGCGGGTAATGATGCTTTTAGGGACGCTGGCTAGTATTCCAGCCTTTGCTATTTTTATTGTTGCTGACCAATATGGCCCAATGGTATTCGCACAGATGTTAATGGGCTTGTCAGCAGGCTTTGCGGGGCCTGGCATAGCCGCCAGCGCTTCCTTAAATGTTGAACCCGAGGAACAGGGCTCAGTCGCAGGGATTATTGGTGGCAGCGGCGCATTCGGCTTTATTTTAACGCCCATCATTGGTATGCCGCTGTACCAGTTAAATATTAATTACCCCTACTACATGGCACTGGCTATTACCCTCTGCGCGCTGGTTTTTTTACTCAGTAACAAAACCCTGCGCAGTGTTCGCGAGCATGTTCCCAGCGAAGAAGAAATGTTAGCCACCAGCGACGAAAGGCCAACACCCTAATACGGACAAACTAGCCGCTCTTAACCCCTTGATAGCTGCTCATGGTCGTGAGGCACTTTTATTGCCACCGTTAATAAAACGATCAAAGCCACAATACATAGCCACTCGGCGGCGGCGTAGGTACCAAAGACGTCCAACCCCACACTGAATAATGCCGGCCCGATAGCGCTGGTGAAGACCATAACTGCCGTGCACAGGCCGCTAATTTCTCCGAGATGTAACGGCCCAAAATTTCGAATAAAGCCCAAGTTCGAGATCACCGACCAAAACCCACCGCCAGCGCCAAAGCCTATGATTAATAACCAATAGCCCCACTCCGAATGCAAATTCAGCAAACCAAAACCCCCGAGAATGAAACTCACCAGCATCATTATCAGAAAGGGCTTAAGGGGACGTTTGTCGGCCAACCAGCCTACT
>Ga0206126_10001281_pt1 | contig 30767 bp, 52 predicted proteins | sample Helgoland_Spring_5_FD_148621 | JGI IMG/M metagenome (GOLD analysis project Ga0206126, IMG submission 148621) | Pelagic subsurface seawater microbial communities from Kabeltonne, Helgoland, North Sea - Helgoland_Spring_Bloom_20160412_1 | ecosystem: Environmental > Aquatic > Marine > Epipelagic ...
TGTCGGAAATAACCTTAGGAAATATTCTACGACCCTACCGATGGTACATCCTCGGTGGGGCTCTCATTTTCTTCTATCGTCAGATGCGTAAAACTATTCCCAATGAAAAATGGGGATATTATGATTACCAAAACACTCGCCTTTTTGCCATGAAGCAAGGGGTGGATTTTGAAAATTTGAATAGTAATGAAAAATGGGAATGGTATTCCCGATATAAATCCGTTTAAAAATGAATAGAACATTAAAATACTCTTTGATTGGAGTTGGTTTGACCGCAGCGACAATTGTAACGATTTCGTTACTTCGCAGACGCAAACTAAGAAGAGAATTAGCAATTGAAACGCCAAGTAATGGTGGCTCAAGGACACCAAGCAAACCTAAAGGTGATGACAAGTTTCCTTTGAAAAAAGGGTCTTATGGCGAAAGGGTGAAAACTCTGCAAACTGCTCTCTCTAAATTAAATGGGTATAATTTAGGAACCTCGGGTCCGAACAATGATGGTGTTGATGGTGATTTTGGACCGCTGACTGATGCTGCTGTTCGTAAGTTTCAGGGGCAACAAGACTACCTTAGAAATTATGGGGCTTTGAGCACAGGAGCGTTTAAGTTTGGTGAGGTTGATAAAACGACTTACTTTTTGATTACGGGTCAGTCAGCCTAATAAGTTCTTGTAATGAACAAGAAAAGCGTTCTTTACATAGCGTTGGGTAGCGTAGCAACACTATCGGTTTTCTACTTAGGTCGCAGGTTGTTTACAGGCGGTCTTGGTCGTAAGAACCGAAAAAAGATAAGATTCGTATGGCTTTGATGAAACGAACCATACCAATCCCGTCTACGCAGTATGCGTATTATAGCGATTCACAGGCGAAGGCCAATGAAGCGATTATAAAGCGTATAAAAAATGCGCCATACTATTCAAGTTTGAAGAAGTATGCTGCTCAGGAGAATCTGCCCGTCTCGTTGGTCATAGCGATTGTTGCTACTGAATCAGGAGGCAGACAAGTGGGTAAAAACAGCGCAGGGGCAGTCGGAATCATGCAAATGAAGAAGATTGCAGCGCTTGAGGCGATTCGTAGAGCCGCCATAAGCAAGGACCTGACCGCTGCTGAAAAGAAGAAAATTGCTAAGGTATCCCCTGAAGTCGCCAAGAATGACTTTAAGGTTTATCGAGCAAGGCTTGATGGCGTAGACTATGAAAAGGCAAAGAACGAGTTGGAACAGGGCTTGTTTGATGCCGACTTTAATTTGATGTTGGGTACAATGCTGCTTGGTCAAATTATTGACTCTTACACAAACTCGGGCAAGATATACTTGTCAAAGGCTGTTGCCATTTACAACCAAGGTAGCAGCGCTCGTAGTAAGATACAGCCGTACAATACGGCAACTGAGATTATTGAAAAGAGCACTCTTCGTGAAGAGGGCAAAAGATATATAAAGAAGGTGTTAGGTCGCAACGGATACCTACACATTCAAAAACCAAATTTGACCTTGTAATGGCCTACCGAATTAAATCATATACTAAAGCACAAGCCAAGAAGTATGGTGTTGAGGTTCGCCCAAGTAAAAACAAGGGAAAGAAGATTGATGTCTTCAAAAACGGAGTAAAATTGGCAAGCGTGGGGGCACTCGGCTATGCGGATTACCCAACCTTCATGGAACAAGAGAAGAAGGGAAAAGTCGCAAAGGGTCACGCAAAAACAAGAAGAAAGGAATACAAGAGGAGACACAATAAAGATAGGAAGGTCCGTAACTCACGCGGTTGGTGGGCAGATAAATTATTGTGGTAAAAATTAAAAATTATGGCGTTTAAAGACGATATCAGTATGCAGGAATACTACGGAAGTTTTCCTACTACAAGTAAAGCAACGGCAGTTAGCCGTAAAGCAGGTGTGCGCAAAATCAGCGTTAGTCCTGTGCTTAATGCAGTTGGCCCTACAGGTCCAAACAATTGGGGCCCTGACAACATTGGCCAAAGAACAGGAGGTGGAGAGGCAGAGGCGATGTGGCGAATTCCAAGTCCTGCAAATCCAAACAGGGGACCTGCCAACATTGGCCCAAGAACAGGAGATGGAACCTCTATTATTGATAAACTTGAAGGTAATTTAGGGTCTTCAGAGGGCAATACAGGTTCAGGCGCTATTGCACACGGACAACCCTCAGGCACAGGTCAGGTGCTAAAATCAAACGCTAATCTTTATGTGTTAGGTGGTGCTGCACTATTGTTGGCCCTTTTGGTATATAGAAAATTAAAGAAATAATGACTGAGCAGGAAAAAGACGATAAAAAACAAAGTTTCAAAGAGAACTTGCACATTACATTTTTGTCGGTAGCAATTATTTCATTTGCTATTGGTATTGCCGTGAATTTCTACACACTTAGAAAACTAAACGGAGGAAAGTAATGAAGTTTATTTCACCAATTGATTCTTTCTACATAACATCGGGTTGGGGCCCAAGGAATGTGGGCGGAGGAGCGAGTACCTATCATCGTGGCCTTGACATCAGAGCGAAGTCAGGAACAATCACTCGTGCACCAAAGTCAGGCTTAGTAAAAGTAGCGGCTTACAAAAACAATTCTTGTGGTGGAACAATCATAATCGAACACGGGCCTACTACTAAAATAGGCGGCAGCATGACAACCTCATATTGTCACATGAGGGACATCTTTGTGAAAGAAGGCCAATATGTCTTCAAAGGACAGGAAATTGGCGCTACAGGAGGTGGCTCTCGAGATAGAGGCAGGGGTAATTCTTTAGGGCCACACTTACATTTTGGTGTAAAAAAAGACGGCAAGTTTATAGACCCAAAACCATACTTTAGAGCAGGTATTTTAAGAAAAAGCATTGCCATTCAGGCATCACAAATAGCGCTGATTTCTTTGGGCGCAGGGGCAATAATTTTTATCACATTGAAACTTACAAATCGTTAGCCATGAGAATATTTGGAGAAGTAATAGATGCAAACACCTTTGAGCCATTAGCGGGAGTTACTCTAAGGCCATCAAAGGTAGAAGGAGCGCAGCCTGCAAGAAACACCATTACCGATAGAGCAGGTCGTTTTGACATAAAAGACGAAATGATTATGGAAGAAACATTGGTGGATTTCGTAATGCACGGGTATGTAGACAAGTCCTTAAACGCATCTGAACTTCAAGGAGAAAACGTATACCTTTCTCAGGTAGACACAAACCAAGAAGTGAATCTTGAAACAGGTCCTGTAGAGGTTGAGGAAACACAACCCTTGAATGTAGAAGTAAAAGAAAACAAAATCGCACCATTGTTAATCATTGCGGGTTCAGCGGTCATTTTGTATTTAATGTTTAGAAAGAAAAAGTAATGGAACACGCAGCAATGGAAGGGGCAACACCCCAAGTAGAAGCAGTAGAAGCAGCCCCTGCGGCAGCACCTGCACCTGAGGCCCCTACTGAGATGGCCGAAGGAGGAATGACTGAAGACCCAAAAACGAAATACATGAGTTTAGCGTTAATGGGTATTGCAGCGGCATCGGTAATTTATAGTATTTATTGGTATCGCAAGCAACTTATCGCAATGGAGCAAAAGCAAAATGGTGGTAGTCAAGTTCAACAAGAAATTGAAGAGATTAAATTGAATCTTATGAGCCTTATGGGCGACAAATACCAAAGAATGTAATGGAGTTTTTGAATCAAGTAACTTATGGAAACCCAACATATGAGATGAAAATCTTGTTGGAGAAAAAATGTTTAGTGGGTGATTTATTTGAGGAGTTGAGCAGAGAGCCCTATCCAAAAAATGACAGCGAGGCCACTAAACAAGAACTAAATGAGATAGTAGGGGCGTTGAAAGATTTGGACACAATGAATCCAACGCTTTTACGCAGGTATATCAATTATGATAGAGCCCTTATTCCGTATATAGAAAATATCCTTAAAGCCGAAGGCCTGAATGAGATGGACTTGATGCGCTCTATTCAACGAGATATCACGCCACTAATCATTAAGTTGAAATATAAATTTCAGCGCCCAAGGCCATATCAATTAGCTAATTACTACAAGCTGAGTCTTTTTCCAATGAAAAGCACATCAGCGCTAACCCCTGCCTATCCAAGCGGACACACCATTCAAGCAATAGTAATTCTTACAATTATCGGAAATAAACATCCGAACTTATATCAATCTTGTAAAAGACTTTGGGAAGACGTTGCTTTAAGCAGAATAGCACTTGGTGTTCATTACCCAAGCGATAACGACTTTTCTATTGAGGTAGCTAATAAAATCCTCAAGCATGATAAATTCGCAGAAAAGTATTCAATATGATATGGGAGGTAGCGCCCTTTCCTAAGCCTCGAATGACCCAACGGGACAAGTGGAAAAAGCGTCCTGTTGTATTAAAATACATACTTTTTAAAGAGGCGCTTAAATATTATGCTGAGGAAAACTGCTATAAAGTACCCGATGTATTAAGCCTTACTTTTGTTGTGGCCATGCCAAAATCATGGAGTAAAAAGAAAAAGGCAGAAATGAACGGAAAACCGCATCAACAGAGGCCTGACTTGGATAATCTTATTAAGGCTTTCAAGGATGCTCTTTGTGAAGAGGATAGTCACGTTCATACATACGGAGCAATGAAAAAGATATGGGGAGAGACTCCTCAAATAGTGGTACACGATAATTTTATTTTAGAAAACAACTAAAAGTAATTTCTTTTACTATTTTTGTTTGACAAGAAACTTATGATTACACCATCTTCAATAAATCAACTCTTAGGAGCGGTTGGCAACTCTATTCATAAACACGGAGTAGAGGGGACCATTCGCGCACTTGAGAATTTTGAAGATGAGCCGCAGTATGATTTTTCTGAAGAATTTCAATTAGTAGTCAAGTGTGTTACTACGGAATATTCGATTAGAGAGCATGATTTAATTTTTGGAAATTCAAAAAAAGGTGGTATCCGTACTGCGGCCTTAGAATGCTCGGCATATGTTTTAAGTGAGTGCTTTGAAATTGACCGCAAATTAATTTCAAATCACCTGAATAAGCATATAAGCATTATCAGCAGATATATAACAGCGGCAAAAAATTACGAACCAAATCATCCGTTCGATAAAAAGAAATTTGAATCCCTAAACAGGGTAATAGATATGGTAAAATCAAATTCATTTCATATTTAATCATAAACCATGGCAAAAAAAGTAAGAAACGTCGAAGTAGAAGAGCCACAGGTTCAACAAGAGACACAAGTCGAAGAAGCACAGGTTGTTGAGGACATCGGTGGTGGTAATGCATCTTATAATCCATTAGGAGAGGCTGTAAAGGAGCGCAGTTACACAAAACCCAAAATTGATAGCAGTAATCTCGAAGCAGAAATAGAGGAGCCAACTTTCACGCCACCTTCTTTTGAAGAAATGGAAGGACCTGCGGGTTTTGAGGCTGCTCAAGAAGAACAATCTGCCAATCCTGCATTGAATGACCTTAGCGATAAGGACAAAAAATATGCTACCGAACAAATGGTAGATGTGGTTCTTGATGGTTATGAGAAACTTACAGGATTAGCAAACAATCTTGTTCAAATCAAAGATTCCAAACTACAGGGAATGATTAATCGTGGGGAACTTAATCCACGAGTTAGAATACCTATAGATGCGTCAGGGGGCTCATTGTCAGTACAGGATTTTGTTACTGAGTTCAACGAGCAAACCTCAGAGGCAATTAGCACATCAAGTGAATTTAAGACTGAAGTGCGTCCTGCTATGGTTCGTGTTTTTGAAAAGCGTGGAATCGGCATGACCGATGAACAATTTTTGATGTACAAGTTTGGTAGCGATATGGTTATGAAAGGAGCTGTTGTTGTACAACTCAGAAGTCAAATCAACTCTATGTTAGACCTCATGAAAGACTTAAGTAATCAACAGGGAGCAACAGCCGCAGCAGCGCCACCACAACCAACGGAAACACAGGAGGCCGCTCCAACACCTCAGCCTACCCCTTCACCTGAGCCTGAACCCGTAGAATATTCAGAGCCTGAAGAAGAAGTGATTGGATTCCAAGACGAGGGCCCAACATTTGATGGAGCACCTGAGTTTGGTGACCCTGCAATTCTTGCAGAAATAAGCCGATTAAGTGAAGAAGATAAAATCGACGAAGAGGCTCCAAAACCAAAACGCAAACGTGGTCGTCCCCGTAAGAATAATTAATATCAAAAAATAGTTATGCGCGAACCTAAACTTGGAGTAGCAGTAGGAAGAAAGGGTGTAGGTAAAACTTATACGACCAATCAAATGATTGCGGGATATGTTCAAGGAACCGCAGAAACGAAGGGTCGAAAAACCTTAATATTGGATGTAAACGATGAGTTTGAAGGCGTAAAGGCTCTTCGTTTATCAGATACAATGAAGTTTTCCGTACATCCTAAGATAGAGGCTCGAAGAATTAGACCCTTTAGTGAAAACGGAAAGCGGTGGACCATAAAGGAAATTCAAGAGGCCCTTTTTTATGTTCTTGACAAATACACGGGCGGCTTACTATTGATTGAGGACATTAATCGTTACATATCAGACTACCTACCAAATGATTTAGTTGGTGCTATTTGTACAAATCGCCATACGGATACTGATATTATTATGCACTTTCAATCGGTAGGTCGTGTAACAACCAAAATTTGGCAGAACCTAAATTGGGTTCGATTCCACAAAAACACCGACAGCGTTGACCGCCATAAACAAAAGTTTGAGGATAAGTATGAAATGCTTAAAATTATTGAATTAATGGTCAACAAGCAATACTACGACGGAAACAAGCGTTACTATGTTTACGCAGACATAGATGATGAAAAAATTCGTGGCGCATATACGCCCCAAATGCTGAATGTTGCAATTGATGAATACATATCAAGTCAGTATCGAAAAATAATCAATCCGATTTTACAAGAACGAACGTCTGACGGAAAAAAGAAGTATACTCCCGCTGAGGCAGTTGAGCAGGTTCGTTCTCGCATCATACACAATTATTGCTAAGGTGTGCAAATGCAACCATACAAGTTGCACTTAAAGTTTGTTCCCAAAAACAAAAATGACGATAAGCTTTTGTAATTTCGTAAACGATACTCTGTAGTATCAATGGAATTAGTTTTAGTTTAATCTTTAAAGTCATTCTGCAATGAACTATAAGAAAATTTTAGGTCAAGTGGCCGTAGTAGTAGTAGGCGTATTGGCAGCTAACCAAGTTCAACAAATGTTGAATCGTGGTGGTGTTGCAGCTCCTTCTGCTGAGTAATTAATCGTTAGTAAATAAAATATCATGTCTAACATTCGTAAATATCTTGCCGACGCACAACACGCTGCTCATGAAACATTCAGCAGCGCGGACGGCTTTATGGACGACGTTTCTTTCACAGGAGACGAGTTCTTTAATGCAAACGGAGTAGGCGCACCTGCGGCTCCTACTTCTCAACCTTACATCGTTACTGTAACCTCTACAAGTGGTGCAGCGGTAGCAAACTTCGAAGTTTTGGGCTCTTACGAGTTCATTAACAACGCAGGTTTCACCGCAGGTGGCGATTTGGTTATCGGTTCAATCACGATTTCTTCAGGTATCTCTGATATCACTTATCGTGAAATGTTGTATCAATTCATGCAAAATCCATTTAGTGTTGGGTTGACTTACATTCAGTCAGCAACTTCTAACCAAGTATTGGAAACGCTTACATTGAACACTCGTGACGCAAATGGTAATAGTGCAAGCAAGGCGCTTGTGCCGACTATTGACCCTTATCAGCAGCAGTCTGATATCGTTGCTATGAAGTATCCATACCGCATTGACGGCTTCACGAAGATTACTCTTCGTCAAGTATTAGCTAATGCAACGGTAAAACTATACTTCTACCCAAGCGACAATATCAACTTGGCTCGTGGATTAGCAGGTCGTGCCGTATCACGCGGTTATGGAAACCCAGGCGTAGTTCGCACTCAATCTATCGCTCTTCGCGGGTAATTAGATTTGAATTATAGCGAAATCACAGGTTTCTGCGATTGAAAACGGGGGTTGGGTGATTATTTTCATTCAACCCCTTTTTATTTAAAAAAATAAGGTGATGACCATATATGAATACATAGCGGCTAATAACCCCGTTCAATCAGAGCGCATCATAAGAAGGTTTGGATATGAGTCTTTACAAGGCTCACATATCGGAGATAACCTAAGAGAAGTTGTGGCTCAAGAGGGCGAGGAAGCATTCCGCGCAGTTTTGGATTTACACCCTGACAGGGATGTCCTTGTAGAGGTGTATGCACCAAAAGAAGAAAAAGAATCATGTGGTTGCACCAAAGGAAAGTGCTCGTGTCGCAAGAATGATTATATGAACGCAGATGGCGCTAACAATATGGCGAAAGAAACAACTGCGGCTCAGGTATCAGCGGCTCAAACGAATACATTCTTGATGGCAGCAGCCTTAATTCTTGCAGTAGCAATCATTGTAAAAAAATAAAAAATGAGCGACCAAGCAATTAGAAGCCTTGCTTTAGCAATTCAGGAAAACCCTGATGAAATTAAAGGCTTGTTAAAGCGTAATGGAGTATTTACTCCTGATAACGCAGACCTTCCAACACTTAATAAAATGACTCTTGCAGCCCTCGGCTCAAGCGAAACATTCCGTAATGATTTGCGTGATTGGACTAAAAGTAAAATGAGCTCTTTTAGCAATGTCGTCGGAGGTGACCCTGTTATTGATTCAGCCTCTACAGGTGGAACAACGAGTGGAACAACAGGTGGCAACACTGATTATGGTCCCCTTTTTAAGTTTTTGGGTGATACATCGGTGGCGACGCTAAATTATCTAAGTGCTCGTCAACAAACATTAGCCTTACAGGAGATGAATGCAGCACAAGGTGGTGCTAATGGTGGAAACGAGGGCGTTCCTGCCATGCCACCACAATCAGGTGGAATCAGCACAACCAAAATTTTGTTGATTGTAGCGCTTGTTGGTGTAGTCGGTGGTACTATTTATTACTTCACAAAAAAATAAGATGGAAGAAAATAATAATTCGTTTGTCAAAAGCACAATAGCAGGTGTAGCGCCTAAGCTAATAACACTTGGATTAGTCGTAGCGGGTATTGCGTTTTTGCTTTCTCGATTACCAAGAAAATAAAAGTATGGCAGAGCCAACAAACGCATCACAGGTTCTTGAACAAGTAAAAACTATTCGAGATACTGATATGAGAGATGGATTGCAGCGCAGCATTAAAAATAATGTAACAGGTGCGGCAATGGGTCTTGTAGCAGGGGCAATGTATGGAGCCTATCGCAAACACAATGTGTTCGTGACGGGCTTAGTTGGTTGTGTTTTAGGTGGTTTAGGCTCTTATTTTTTGATGGGAAATGAATAAAAAGGTTGCGATAATAGGAGTTGTAGGGGCGATTTTCGTCTATTTCGTTTGGCGTAGACGCAAGACTCAAAAGGACTTGCAAGACCCTGCCAAGCAAGATGTCTTAGAAGAGGCAACGGGACCAATGTGGTATGAAACAGGTATGGTCCAAAAGGTATTTAAGTTTCTTAATGAAGAAATGAAAAAAAGAGGAAATGGAGCGGTTGCAATACAGGCTCAAACATTTACTCCAACAGGTAGTGATATTCAGGCCATAAGTATGGATGCATTCAGAGATGCAAATCGTATAATGGCCGATAAACTTTTGGAAACAAAAGCCTACCTAAACAACGCTGAAATGAAACAGGCGTATAAACTTTGGTTATTACGAGGCACGAGACTCGATAAACCTCGTGAAACAAGAATAGAAGAACTTGGCGCATCACCAATGCCAACTTACACGGATGTAGTGTTTAATAACCCAACACCTCAGCCGACTTCATACATAATAAAACAAGGGCTATAATGGAAAACCAAGGACCGAAAACCGCAAATCAGTTGTACAAGGAAAGTGGTACAACTTTGTCTTTTAAAGAATGGTTAGAAAGAGAAAAGGCAAAAGGTACGGAGATGAGAAACGCTCAGATAGAAGCGGCTCTTGAAAGATTGAGAGACGGCCTTTTACCTAAAGAGGAAACAACTTCAACTAAAACCTTCTACGGCTTAGATAAGCGTGTTTGGATTTTTGGAGCAGTAGTTATTGGTGGAGCAATAGCATATACGATATATAAAAGCAGAAAAAATGGATAAGAAAAAGGCTTTAATTATTGGCGGTAGCGTAGCAGCAGGCTCGCTGCTTTTGTATTTATTATTAAGAAAGAGGGGCGGCCAAGAAGAGGTGTCGGATGACTTCACTCCTTCGCCAAATCAGCCCACACAACCTGAAAATCCATTTGCGATTCTATTTCGGGAGGGCCTTGCTTTATTAAAACAGCGTCAAGAAAAGAGAAAACAATCTGAATTAACACAAACTGAAGGTGAATCGGTATCTCAACCCTCATACTTAAAGCGTGGAAGTAAGGGCTCTAAGGTTGTTGCTCTACAAAAATTCTTAAATCAAAGTTCAGGCGCAGGTTTGGTGGTTGATGGAGACTTTGGTCCCGCTACTGAAGTTGCGGTAAAGTCAGAACAAGACCCGTTCTCCAATTTCGTATTCATGTACCCGAACTCGGTATACGGAGCGATTAGCAAGACCTATTACGATATGTTTGTAAAATCATTTGAATAAAAAATAATATGAAAACACGAAATCTAATACTTATTGGCGGAGCAGGATTAGTAGCTGCCTACGTTATATACATGAGAAAAAGAGGTGCAACATCAGCACAATCTAATGACGTTCCTGTTGATACTATTGACGCAAATGAACCAAAAGTTAAACCAAGTCCTGCATCAAAAAAAACAAGTCCATTAACCCTTGGTAATTTAGGTCGCAGCGGTGTTCAATCAATGACGGTTCAGCGTAAATACTCTGCTCCAAATCGTTTAAACGGATACAATCAGGTGTTTGCAAACAGGGTTTACACTAAGGTTAAAGACTTTTATGGAGAAGACGCTAATACAGGACAATATCCACCTGAAAAAAGGTTGGCGTTATATCAAAGAATTTGGGCAAAGATGTCCGCTAAAGGCATAGCTAATCCTATGATGGCATCTTTAGGCCAAATAGGACCTGCAATTAAAGAAGTTGCTCAGGAAGGTTTTGACTTCCGTGATTAAAAATTAGAGCATGAAGACAAAGACATTATTGATGGTTGCGGGCGCAGGTACAATTGCATATATGTTGTATAAGAAGCGTTGGCTTTACACTTGGATGTTTTAAGAATAGGAAATGAAGTATAGAGTAAATACACGATACGAACCTCAGAGCCTTTCGGTTTCTATTGCAAGCCACAGGCCAACTAAGGTCCACCTCAAAGTATACGATGAGGATGGGCCTAAGCGTGTTTTTACTGACCGCTATAAGACTATTAATGGGCAGGAGAACTTTTTGATTCGTCTGCCTATGACACCCAAGAATATGGTGGTTGAGGTGATTGACGATACTCAGTTAAGAACAGGTCAGAGCACAGGAACTTTTGAAGTAGTAAACATCAAAAAAGTCCCCCTACAAAAAAGAATGGACACCTCAGATATTCGCAGCGTACAAGTTCAATCGTTTGTAAACTTTGCGCAGAAGTTTAGTTTTAATGCACCATACTTGGAGGCAAACAAAAACTATCGTTCGCAGGATGGCCGTTTTTTGATTGAATACCTTCCTGAAATTCGTAGCAATCACGGAAAAAAATTAAATACCCCTGCTCGTATATCAAAACAAACAGGGCGTATTCAAGTAAGTAAAGCAAAGTTTGAAGAGTACACGATACCCATGCGTATGGCTATTCTTCTTCATGAATTTGCACACTTTTACTTAAACGACAACATTGATAATGAGAGTGAGGCGGACATTAACGCCCTTCTTATATACTTGAGTTTGGGATATCCAAGAATAGAAGCCTACCAAGCGTTCCTTGAGGTGTTCAAGCATAGCCCAAGTGCGCAGAATAAGCAGCGTTATGATTTGATAAACAACTTCATACGCAATTTTGAAAAACAAAAAATGGTAATGTACTAATGGAAGCACAATCAAAATTCTCACAATTTTACCAAGGCAATAGATTCTTAGTTAATGCAGCAATAAGCATTGGTGGATTGGCAATACTTACCTATGCCACAATGGCTATTATCAAGGCGGTTAGAAGGCCAAGTAATCAAGGCGGTGGGTTAAATGGTGGTGGAACAAATGGCGGTGGAAACACAGGAACAGGCAACACGGGCAACACAGGCGGTAATTTCGGTGTTTCTCCAACAATATCTAACACAAAGGCCACTTCTCTTGCCAATAAACTTGAGGACGCTATGGACCATCGTGGTACTGATGAACAAGCGATAATTGATGCTTTTGATGAAATGCAAAACGACGCAGATGTTGCTTTGGTATATCAAAAATTCGGACTAAGACCATACTTAGATACCATACTTGGAGGAGGTACACCTCGTGGTCTTGACTCATGGCTTGGCAATTATGACGATTTAGACTTGGCAGCGTGGATGCGAGCAGAGGTAGATTGTGAAGATGTAGGCGACGCTTGTAGTAAGATGGCAAGTGCGGGTTATGATGTTTAAAATAGTATAAAATGGCAGTACAAGCATTAGCAGCAGGAGCAGCAGCGGACGCGGCAGGGAAAGCCGCAGAAAACGCACCTAAAATTTCGAAAGCAGTAACTGATTATCAGGGAAAGCAAGCGGGCATTCAAAGCGCAAAATTGGATATTCAAAAAAGACAAGTAAAGTTTTTTGGTAGCATTATCCTTGTTGTTGTAGGCGGAGTTATAATGTGGAGATTGGGCAAGTCCTTAGTTAAAATGCTAAGTGAGGCAACATCCAATGAAATAGGCGGGGGGTTATCTCAAATAATGAATACCCAAACCAATGATGGGTCAACGCAACCTATAATTAATATAACCCAAGCAAAAGCGTTGGCAGATGGCCAATACTCAGGTATGGCCTTTTGGGGCGTTACTCAATTTGGTCAGATGTATAACGCATTATCAGGATTGAATGGCAAAGACCTTCAAATGGTCGCACAGCAGTTCGGTAAGAGAAATAAAGGCGTAATCAAGGTAGAGGCGTATAACATTTTCCAATGGTATCAAGATGAATTAAGTACAGGTGACCTTCAAAGAATGCGTGACCTATGGTATAAATCAGGTTTAAATTTTTAAGATATGGCTCAGATAGTTAATGATAAGAAATATAGGATAACCACCTTTGATAGAAAAATTAAGGATGATGCAGTAATATATGTCAACAATATTATTGGGGACGCTATTGCAAATAAGGATTGTGTCAAACTTGAGGCGATTCGTTACATCTTAAAAGACTTGAAGGCTCAATATGCATCAGCAGCGGTGAGGGGTTCTGCAAATAAAAAGCGAGTCAATAGATTTTATGGAGAAGCTGTTTCAGCGGCTCTTCAGAGAGTTGAAATAACATATGCAAGTGCAAATTGTCCTGCTGTTTTAGCCAATATGGATGCCGATACATTATCAAGACAACAACAGGCAGCCTACGATGAGATTGATTCTTCATTGGGCGGCGAGCTTGCGTTAAAAGAGTATTTGATATACGGATTAGGAGCAGCAGTAGTTTTATTTGGAATGTTTTATATAGTATTAAAAAAGAAAAGAAAATGAATTTAAATCGTGATTTGGGTCTTAGTACCCCAAGCCATTTTGCAACAATGGAAGGAAATTTTGACCCTATAGAGCCTGAATTCGCAGAGGGTGCTCAGGACCTTGATAGCATAGCAGAACGAGAAGGTCGTGACTTGGTAAACACCGCTAAAGATGTTGCAGGTGACGCTTTGGAAAAAAGTAAAGAAATAGGTAGCCTCGTAGTAGGTGAAGGCGAAAAAGCACTTGGTGCGTTGACTCGTAGCACAGGACGTTTGGACGCTCAGGAGCGTGTATTCTCCTTTCTACCTAATTCAATATTAATATATGGCCTTGTAGGTCTTGGTGTTTATTACCTGACTAAAAAATAATATATGAACCCGATAGTATTAGTAGCAGGCATAATTGCTCTGCTTGCTTGGAGAAATAAGTCCGAAGGACAAATGAAGGCAGCTCAGTCAGATGAGCCCGCTCCAAGCCCTGCTAATCCTGCGGGTTTAGATAAACTTACGGGTTCTTCTACAACAAGCGAGCCTTCTCCGAGCCCTGCAAATCCTGCGGGATTAGACAGGCCAAGTGAGCCAATCCCAAGTCCTTCTAATCCTGATGCCCTTGAAAAAGATGTCGACCGAATAGCAGATGAAGTCAGCGAGGTAGAAGACACGGCTAATTACGAAATAATAGACGATGGTAATTGGTCACCAAGTCCTGCAAACCCAAAGGGATTAGAGGAAGAGTTAATGATTGACTCAGCAACATCTGCTCCAAGCCCTGCAAATCCAAAAGGATTGGCCGATGTTATCGCGCCACAAGAGAAGTGGGAAAAAATGAGGTCACAAGCTATTGCTAATAATCCAAGCACCGAAAAACGCTACGCTCAAAGTGAAACGCAATGGAATTTTATCAAAAAACTCCAACAATCTAAACACCCTCGTTTTCATGGCGGGTTTAGTGAGTGGATAGAGCGTGTTGAATTTAAGGATGAATTAGGAAGTTTACGCGGTGGTAAAATGAGCAGTTCACAAAGACATCGCTATATTTTACGCTTTTTGGATAGAAAAGAATTGCTGAGTGATGCTCTCATCAAAAAGTATAATGATTGGAAAGACGAACGTAATCGTATTTCTAAGATTCGACAGCAAGAAATTCAGGACAGAAAAAAAGGAATTGTAAAGGAAAAAGCTTATCCGCCTGTACTTTCAGGTCGTGTACACATGGGTAATGGAGTATATGCCGACCCAATTAAAGAAAGTGACTGCCCTTTAGGATATAAATTTCTTAATAGAAGAGGTTGGACAGGATGCGTTTCAGAGGAGCGTTACGCTGAGGTTATGTCTGAAATGGCTAAAGACTATCCACTTCTTCCTCCAAAACAATGGTCCCAAGCAATTTTACTAAAATATGCGGGTTCCCTGAACGATAAATCGGCCTTGACTATGAAGACCGATAAACTCATTGATTTGATTCGTGAAAACGCCAAAGGCTGCACTAACAAATGGTGTAAGGTTATCAATGATTCTTTCATAACCGACTCCACTTCTTTCGTTCTCGAACGATTCGAATATAGAGGAGTTGTTTTCGGAAAAATGGATGAAAATTGGATAGCTTTTTATCCAATACCCGTAAAAGTAGCAGGTAAAGAGCGTAAGAAAGATTTACCATACGTTATGTTCCCGCTTAGTGAGCAGGAGTTCAACACATTTAAAGAGTTGGCGAAATACCATAAAGCAAGCAAGTAATGAAACTGAAAACGGCTCTTTTTATAGTAGGTGGTGGCTTGGGCGCTTTTGCGCTCTATCGCTATTTTCAAAAGCAGTTGGCCTTGGCGCTAAATTGGGACTACAAAATCAAATATCTACTTCCTACAGGTGTGAGCAATAATCAAATCACATTTGAGGGGATTATGGATATTATAAATCCTTCAAATTTTGAGTTGAGTGTAAATTCGTATGATTTAAACTTCTATTATCAAGGTAGTTTTGTGGGTAATGCAAAGTCTAACGAGACATTTATTGTACAGCCCGACTCTACTTTCCCTGCGCCCTTAAAATTCACCCTTGACATCAGCAAGGCAAAAGACAAGGCGTTGGCAATCGCAGACAATGTATACAAGCAAACACCTGTAAACTTTGGAATTAAGGGCAAAGCAAGCATTACGTTTGGAGGTTCTACCCGCAATTTAGACATAGAGGTTGCAGATTACGAATACTCGTCTGATGTTTCTTCGGAATATGGTTTTGGAAAACCTTTGACAGGATTCAAAGATTGGCTTTGTAGGAACACTTATATTTGTGTTTAAGAACAAATAAGAAACTTATGATTTTTGAGAAGACAAAAGAGATTATGCTGAAAGGCATAAATCGCTATTCGGAGCAGTATGGGACTGAGAAATCAAATGTTCAAATCCGAATAACTGCTGACGATAGCGAAGAAAAGGGTGGATTGAAATATACAATGTGTCAGGATTGGCAGCCTAAGGAGGATGTTACATTCTTGCAAATTATGGGGAGAAAGATAGACCTATTGGGCTACGAATACCTTTCGGCTCCTTTCATGCGTAAGAGCGTGGAAAAATTTGCTAAGGACCATGAAGGTACATTAGAAAACACAAGTGCGTTCTTGAGTATTTACAAGGATACTATAGCAGTTAGCGTGTTTAAGGACACCGAGTGCGTAAGGTCTTTGTTGCTTGAGAAGCATTTTGGAGAAATGGGAATGTAAAATGTTAGAAAACAAAGATTCAGTTCAGGTCAGCCACGAGGATATCGAGTGGATTAAAGATAAGATGCAAGAAATGGACATCTCTATCACTCGTATTCAACAATGTGTAATAGGCGATGCGACTTATGGACAGGTGGGTCTTGTGAAGCAGGTTGAAGGTCATCAAAAGTATATTGAAAAAGACAAGGCTTACAAGGCCAAGATGGCGGGAGGTATGGTTGTTACAGGAGCCGTTTGGACGTTTGTTTTAAAATTTTGGGACAGGCTTTTTTAAAAACACAAGTATGAATACATTAGATAAAAACGATAAGGAGTTAGTAAAATTTATTTACTACCATCCACAAAGCATGATGAGGTTTTTGAGTAGACAAGGTGTTCTATTGCCTCGTAATCCAACTCGTCAACAAATTTTGGACAAGACTTTCGAGAACCTCGATAAAAAAGATTTTGTCAATAAGTTGAATCAAATGCTCAACGCGAATCGTGATGAGAATAATTCAAATATTTTACCCGTAATAATATACGGAGGTATCGCGGTAGCAGGTCTTATTACCACAGCGGTACAACGAAGCGCAAAGCGCAAGTCTGATGAGAGACAGGCTGAAGCCACGCTTTACGGACAAGAATTAGCAAGTTACGAGGCGGCTCAAAATCAAAAAGCAGCAACAATGAATGAGCAGGTAGCTGAATCTGCTGATGATTATCGCGGAGCGCTGCTTGAGGAAAGCACGAAGCGTCAAAAGAACGCTGTATATATCATGGGAGCTGTAGGAGCGGTCCTTTTAGTTGTTTTATTCACCAAAAAATATTGGAGCCGTGGCTAATGTAGGAAATGTAGCGTCAACAGGCAGCAAGGTGGCAACCACCGCTGCAAAAGGAGCAAAATTAGCAAACTTTGTGGTTTTGGTCGCTGAAGCGGGTGGACAACTCGCTATTTCAGCGTGGGACTCTCAGCAACGCAGAAAATTAGAAGAAACTTTGTCCATCATGTCTCAGGCGCAACAAGAAGAGTTTGCTCGTCAAATGGCAGAGAACGACAATCAAATTGGTCAGTTGCGTTTGATGCTTGATGCATATGCAAAAGCAAAAGAATTAGAACTTTCAAGAGGCACAAATCAAGTTAGAAATTTTGCATTAATACTGATGGGCTTAGGGGTATTGTCTATCGGCATAGTGCTTGCATTAAGAAAAAAATAAGATGAATAGCGAAATTAAAAATGTATTGGTGGTATCAGGTGTAACTATTTTAATGTTATACTTTTTCCGCAAGCCTCGTATAAAATTGGCTAAGGATGTTGGTGATGAAAACCCTTACAGCTCTCCTGATGTTGCCTCAATGAGTGATTCTGAAAAGCAAGAAAATGCAGGAGTTGCACTACAGGCTATGGAGTCAGCGATTAACGCAGGTGAAAGTAAAGGCGAATTAAACAAATTAAACTCTATCTTGTACAACGAGAAGGGTGTAAAAGTTTTCCCTTCTAAGTCGGGTGGCTTAATGGTAACTGACCGCTCAGGACAAGTAATCTTAGAGAGATGATAAATGGCGGGAACATACGCACCTTCAATAACAACTTTTGCAGACCCCCTGCTGACAGCAGATAGTCTCAACGACACTTCATACGACGAAATCGTAGAAAGTCTCGCTGCAAACGTATATGTGTGTGATTCCGTAGATATTCAAACCAAAAGCGTCTCTCAGCTAAATGAGAAAATTTATGTCAATGAATATGATTCAAACGGCTCCCGTAAAAATCATGTTATTGTCCCTGATACCGACCCCTATCAATTCCAAACAAGCCTAAAACTTGAATTCGAAAAAGAAGGAATTATTTTAAATGGCCGCACCTCTTTTGGTGTTGACCTATTGGGCAACTCGTCAACTCAGTTAGATTTTAACAGCGCTCAATTTGACCCTGATGACATAGAAGAAATTGAAAAGGCGCAGAAAGAAGGAAAAACAAGAGATTTAAAAGATGAGTCTCTTAACAAGGAACTAACTAAAGAGCATCTTAAAAAGCAGGGCAAGACCTTTGATTATGATATGTTCAATCGTAGTGGTTTGTTTGAAGACGCATATACCAAATTAGAAGACGGACAATCTAAAACCTTAGACAACCTGTTTGAGGGTTTTGTAGACGAACTATAATGGAAGGCACAATAAGCACATCAGAAGTAAATGGTATAACCATTCAGGAGTCTCCAAGCGGGACTTTTTTCCATTTGATATATGAAGATAGTGGAAAGATTATATTCTTGCACACAGGAGACTTTGGCGTATCCACCACCAAGAACTACTATTGTGCTACTACCGAAGCAGAAATCCAAGCGGTCATAGACGCTCAGGTATTGTTTTACGACACTACATCGGAAATCAGCGAAGAATGTGAATCAACTTTTTTTGAAGACTAATGGGCGAGACGAGCGGAATATCGGTTAGACTAACAAATAATTTTTCACGCCCTGTGCGTGTTGAGGTGTTAGGGAACTCTTCCTCGAACATGAGTCAGGTCGGTGCAGATACTTCATACGAGTGGAACTTGGGTTCTGAAACTTTTGGTGGAGTAGATACAATTGCTCTTCAGGTTAGAAAAGATGGTGGCTCGGCATATGAGGTCTTATTTACATCTCTCACGGATTTAACAATAAAAGGCTGCGCTCAGGCGCTATCAACCTTACAAGTCGGATATTTCGAGGCTCAAGGAAATATTATTTACGCCTTAAACAAAGACCTCGAATATGGAGAAATCGAACTTAGGCTCGGAACATATAATCCGACCGACACCCTTGAGGCTGCGTACAACTTTTCGATGCCCGTTGGAAGCACTTTGCGTAATGAAACCTATTCTTCTCAGAGCTTATTCAACACAGAGTTCGAGGGCGCTGTAGACAACGCAATTAATAACACCAACGCCCTTAGTTTTATAAGAACATATGGAATTCGTGTTTTATTCTTATTAAACGGAACAGGTACAAACGATTCAGGCGCAAGTGTAACGCTGACAACTTCTTCACCAAAAGCCGCAAACCTTCAGCCCATTTTTGTGGACAGCGATGGATTAGCGACTCAGGGTTACACTTATACCCCTTCAGCAGGCGTAACGGGCGGTTGTATGATTTTTCCTTCAGGAGACGCCTCTGAAATTACTCAAATGGTATTAGATGGAATGAATACTGATGTTTTATTCTTTGACCCTGAGGTTTGGTCAAACCTTACTACGTTACGATTTGATGGTAATGCAGGTGACCTAACTTCTTCGGGTGGAATGCTTGACCAATTACCAAGTCTAACAAATTTTACCTATTACAATAGTGGTACAAGGACCATTCCAACAGGGTTTACAACACCTGAAATAAATAATACAAATCTTACTGATTTAACCCTTGATGGACCTAACGTAACGCCCGTTTCCACATTCACGACAAATACCGACTTCAATCTTGGAACGGCAGGAGTCAATGACTTGGTGCTTGAAAGTTATGCTAATGCTAAGTATGATTTTACTCTTGGTATTACCAATAATGAAGTTCGTCATCTATTTCAGTTCAATGATAATTTTGTAGTTGGTAGTGATTTTAACACCAAATATGAGTCCAAAGAAGACACTTTTACAACAGGTGAATTAATTATTACGGACGGCTCTAACTTATCTTTTGAGGATACCACTACCCCAATTAAATGTAATGGTTGGTTCCGAGTGCGTTTTAACGATTCTGAACTGACTAATTTCCCGCCTATAGCGGAATTAAATCAATTACAAAATACAGGAACTGCATTTGCGATTAACCTCATTTTAAATCAAAATGAATTACCTGTTTCGGTTGTAAATCAAATCTTGGTAGACCTTGATACAATTACAACAGGATTCACGGGGTATACAGGAACTATAAATCTTGCAAGTCAAACACCTTCAGCACCCCCTTCAGGTGTGGGAGCAACCGCGAAGACAAGCCTTACGACAAAAGGGTTTACGATTGTAACCGACTAACTTCCGCAGTTTTCACAATCCTCAGGATTCTCGAAATTACAAGTTGGTTGCTCGGCATTAGCTAATTCATTAATAAAATTTGAGAAGTCATCCATTTTTTCAGAGGTTAAAAAAGGGGGCCTCTTTCGAAACCCCCCTGTGTTTTAGTCTTTTATACTTTTAGGTCAAAGTAAGTGTAGCGCAGGCCATCCTTCTTATCAATGTAAATTTACGAATTAAGATTCTCTTGACGAAGTAGTGTAGAGTAAATACCTGCTTTTTTCGGTCTTTCACTTTTTTCTTCTACGAGTTCTATTTCATTCAAATCATTTGTCGTAATATATCCTCCGCCTTCAACCACATCATCCATGGCCACCGCCCTTTGCCCATAGTAATCCTTGGGCAGGAGTTTGCTTAATTGTTTGATAACAACCTTTTTAGCCATCCAAGTCTGAGGGTCCTTCTTTTCATTAAAGTATAATGAATTTCGCATATCCCCCATTTTAGCAATGTCCAAAATTTCTTTTTTAGTCATTACCTTAAATATATATTCATCATCAATAGTTTTTGCAACCGAATAAATCCAACGAATTTTGTCAACACTTCTATCAGAATCAAAATTCGGTATATGAGACAACTTCGGCTCTAAGCCCAATTCGTATTCAAACTCATCACCCTCGTAAACTATTTCACAAGAAATCTTCTTTATGTTTCCGCCGCGCAGGATAAGAGCAACAAGCCCCTTGTATCCTAAAATGGGCTTAATACCACCCTTAAAGGGAATAAAGTAGAAGTGGCCAATATGCTCAGATGGGTTTAGACCTAATTCTGCACAATGAAATATGGACGCAAAGAGTGACTGAGGGTTTTTTAAGAATGCTTCTTGCATTTTTATGTTTTTCTTGACCTCGGTGATTACAATTTGCGTAAACTTTGCGGGAGACATATTATGAGCCTCAAGCAGCTTGGGCAGATTTTCACGCTCGTACAATTCAATTGTAGTGGTAAAACTTTTGATTAGTTCAGTAATTCCCATTAGTAGTATACCTTTTCAATTAGTGGAAGTTTTGTTCTTGCGCTGCATCCTTCTATAGGACAAGCAGAGCACATCTTTAGTGATGGCTTTGGCTTGAAATAGGTAATCGGAACCTGTTTAAGTTTATTATATACATTATCGACAACAATTTCGTGCTCGACAAATCGACCTTCGTCAACCTCTTGATGAATAATCTTAGCGTAGTTGGTGTTTTTAGCTGAGAAAATAAAGTAGTAGAAGGGTATATCTGCGATGTCTAAGCACTCTTTAGCCAACATCTTATAGTGTACACCTTGAATCATTAGATTGTCTTTCTGAGGCAAGGATTCGGTTTCCCAACCAAACTCGCTCCATTTGTCATCAATCGCAGCAGAGTATTTTAAGTCTATAAAAACTTTTTGTCCCTCCCATTCAGCATAAATATCAACTTCTCCTGTAGTGCGCTCACCCTCTAACTTCAGCCCTGTCTCAATGGTCTTTATTCCATATTCCTTAAATATCTCTTTACAAAACTGCGCAGAATCAAATGCTCGGGCATATGGGATAGACATTTTTGTACCATTGGAAACCATTTTGGCCTCGGGTAGATTTCCAAACTTCGGTAATTGACCCGTAGCAGTATATTCAAAATACTGACCCAAGAGTTGTGCCTCCGAGGCGGGGAACTGCATATTGTCGTAATACTTCGCTACGACCTGATACCCACAGCTCTCGTTTTGCAGGTATTTAGTAAACTCCTTTAGAAAGGACTGACTAATTTTTCTTTCTGCTTTCATTAGTTCGTTTCTTGAATTCATTTTCTAACATCCATCCATCTACACTTCGGTCAGTACCCACCCAAATGTATGTGTCTCCATTCCTTACACGAGTTGATACCCCTGTAACAGGCATTTCTATACGGATATCCTGTAATCTATTATAGGGTATAGGGTTTCCAATACGGGAACCAAATTCTTCGAGCATTGCATCAGCTATTGCTCTGCTTTCTGCTTCCATGATTATAGGCTTTTCAACACCCTTAAAGAAGAAGTGATAAAATTTTATTGGCTCATCTTGCATCGAATGTAAGTTCACTTATTTCGTAATAAAGGTCGTCTCTTAAGGCATCTATGGCTTCATTATTAACACCTAAAGCCTTGTGCTTGAGCACGAAGTTGTCTACCATTTTATAGAGGCTCGCAGTATGCCAACTGCAATTATCTTCGTTTTTTATTGTTGCGAATAAACTTTTGTATTCTATTATCAACTCCTTCATAAGTGCTTACATTAGTAGTACCCAAGTATCTTGTGTCTCAAATTGGGTAAGTTTCTTGATTCGGGGAGGGTTAACGCCCTCCCTTTTTTATTCTATCAAAAGCATCTTTTTAAGATTCATCTCTATATAATGCTTAAAGTCATTGTGCGCATAACCTAAGTAATCCCTCATACTATCATAGGAAAGGGTGGTGTAATGTGTTTCCGAGCCATGATTCCAATTGTCGGTCAGTCTCAGATTTAATTCATGGCCTGTAACATATTCAGCAAATGAGGGAAATTCCTGAGCAGGGGTCCATTCATTGTAACCTTCATCGGTATAAGCGATTATTTCGTCATTAATCTCATCATAAGAAAACTCAATAAGACCAATTTCTGTTTCTATAGCAAGTTCCATCAAGTGTCTAAGTTATGTAGTGCATCACATTGGATAACGAGAGCATTACCTTTTATAATTCCTTCTAATTCGCCCTGTAGCGTTGATACAAACATATTAGCCGCTGAATTTACTTCGGCTAATTCATCAAACCTTGCGTTTTTATTATACACAAGAACATGAATGTCATCAGATAGGGTCACCATTTTCATATCTAATTTCTTAGAATGCAGAAAGTGATGTAAGTCCGACCACCTTGATAAAATTCTCTCCTCGACTTCTCCAAAGTCGTAAAACACTATTGTATTTCCACCAAACATTATTATATAAAATAAACATTGACATCACTTCTTAGCGCTTTTTAAACGTACTTTAAATGCAAAAGCCTCGCCCAATTTTTTGAGTTCGCAGTAATGCTGCAACAGGTTATAAATTTGTCTTGCCTCTCGTCTATTTCTTGTGCGAATTTCACCATTAAAGAACCAATGTATTTCCTTTGGGTCGCTGCTTTTTACAACGCCAAATTTCCACATACCGCCTGTGTTTATACGCGATTCAGGGTCCTGAGGTACTAATACACAAAACTGCCCTTCACCTTCTATGAATCGAGTCAGTTCGTACTTTTGTTTTAATTCGCTCTTAGTGAAAGACTTAGTTGGAATATCTCCTACTTCCTCCATAATATATTTATTGATTACGAGGGCTAAGATAACAAAATTTATTGATTAAAATAAAAAAAGGGGAGCAAATGCCCCCCCTAACCCGATTATTGTTATGGCTATCAAATTTCGGGTATGTCAAATTCTAATATTTTATAATTAAGTCCTTTATTAGTGAAATACTCATCCATAGACTTTCTATTCTTTTCCGTATCACGAAAGTAAATACAATCAGTCTTCCATGCGTCAAAGTCTTCTCCTAAAATTTTAGATGCCTCAAACATAATTTCAAAACAGCTAAATCTTATTATGGTGTAAAGAAGTTGAAGGCTTTCTTGTTGGTCCTGAGTAATTACATACTCCTTAGACGCTTGGCCCTTCTCATATTTTTTAAACGCTTTCTTGCGGCCAAGAGTAGAGAGTGCAGCCAAGCGAACTGCCTTACAATCTGAGCCCAATCCCCTGTGATACGTTTTCTTTGAAATTATCCCAAGGTTATAGGCTATTCTCCAATATGCGTGATTTATATCAAATCCAACAATCGTTCCCTTATCGTCCTCAAAGTCTTGATTGTAGTGTGCAGTAGGATATTCGTCAGGCGCATAAATCCCTTCGTGTGCATCTAAAAATTGCAGGGCATCTCGCTTGACCATTTTGAACAAGAACAACTTGTTAATCGGAAACCTACTTGATGTAGAATACACATAGCACACCTCGTCTATTATCACTTCACAGCAATCCGTTCCTTCCCGTACTAAAAAGTTTTTCTTGCCCCTTTGAAGTTTACTTAAAGAGCGTAAATAGCTTCCTTTTATGTGACGCTTTTCCTTGAAATAACTCATAAGATTTCACCCCCCTCTTCGAATTTAGAAATTAGCTTAGAGCGCTCCTTTTTATATTCCGCCTTAGTGAAAATTCCATCGTCAAAATCTTTCCGCAAAAGTTCAAGTGCTTTTACCAACTGCTTTTCTCTATCGGGTTGTGGAGTTGCGGTTTTGGGCTGCTTTGTAGTTTTAGGGCGTTTGCGCTGCTTTGCTCTACGCGCTTTAGCACGTTCGCGTTTAATCTTTTCAATCTTGTCTCTACGAACATTGCGCTCCTCTTCTTGCTCAGGTGTCAAACTTATTTGCTCACCAAACACCTCGTCACTATAATCAACATTTCCATCCGTGCTCAACACAAAATCAATAAAGTAATTACAGGGGCTGCCATCATTTTTCTTATTTCGTTTTAATTTACGCACACCCACCCATGTAGCACCTGAAAGGTTTTCCTGATTCTCACGGATAAGATTTACGGATTGCTTTGTTGCCATATTTGAATACAATTCTCCTGCGGGTAGAATATCGCTTACCATAAACCCGTCTGCATTGACCCTCGCTTGTACAATTGGGTCAAGTTTGAATAATGTGTCTTCAAGTTCCCACCAATTTAATTCAAGTATATCGCCATCAGGAACGGCAAAAACGTCTCCACATTGAATCTTTTTCTTGCGCTGTGGACTTTGGCCTTGAAGAACCGCATCAATAGCAGCTTTTATATCCGCAATCGTAACCTTGCTTGGGTTTTCTCCTTTAAACAGAGGATACAAATTGGCCGAAACCCATTTCTGTACTTTTTGGTAGGATTTTTTTGTCTTTGGATTCTTATCGAATTCCTTCTTTGCCACACGCGTTAACTTTGCAAAAAGTTTCTGCGGTAAGTATTTGTTTTTATTTTTCGCCATAACTCGACTAAATTAGCAAATGCGCAAAAAATGGCCTAAAAGAATCGTAGATTTTTATACATTTGTCTCTGCGGGAGACTTGCCTTTCGAAATATCCGCAACCTTCATTAGAAGTTTTTGATTACACATAGGCAGTCTGCCCCCGTTCTGAAATACGTTCGGGGGTTCGTTTTCAATTAAACTTTTCGTGTCAAAGCATCAGTAACTTATCTTTGTCTTAAACAATAAATAATTTGTATTATGAGCAAAGCAGTTCAATATGCAGTAGGTTTAGCAGGATTAGCATTAACTATTTATGTAGTAGGTGCAGCGTGGAAAGCCTCTCAGAAAGCATAAGATAAGATGAAGGTAAACGAAGTAATAGGTTACGCATTAAGCCTCGCGGGTTTGGGCGTAGCAGTTTATGTTGCGGGTCGTGCATGGAACGCGTCAAAGTCATCTACCATTGGTGACAAAGTAGTTGACGCAGTTGAAGGTGCAGTAAGTACAGGTAATGTAACAACAGGCGAGACAGGCGGTGAGGCAAATGCCGACGTTACTGCTCAAGAGAACTCTAACTTTTCAGGTGGCTATGCAAACATGGCTACAATGAATTCAAACTTTGGTGACTTTTCAGATATGTCGCCAATGAACTCGTAAGTTAGAGGGATTAGCCGTTAAGGCAACCCTATAAATACAAAGAAGCCCCCACGTTATGTGTAGGGGCTTTTCTTGCGTTTCAAGGTTTCTTGAATTAAGTGTCGCGAGAAATGCTTAAATTCTTTGAGAGCCGTGACCATAGGCCTTCCTTTACTTGGGTATCGACCTCTTGGGAGTTTTGTGTTTGCTTTGCTCGAGCAATTGCTGCTTTCCAAGACTCTCCCTCTTTTCTAATAGACTTAACATAGCGGAAAAATTCACCACGCTTATCGTCTTTATTCTTCTTTTTATTTTTGGACCTTGCTTTCTTCACCATATCACTAAGTTCTTCGGAAGGCTCCCAAATGGGTTCGTGTAAAAGATTTCGCTCTACTATTTCTCCGAATTCAAGGTCACTCGGTAGAAAGGTGAAAATAGGATTTGCCGTAGGGTCCCCGCCTCTTGAAACTAAATATATATTTAAATCATAGACATAACAAGTCTCCATTTTGTGCAGACATCTTATCATAGTGGTAATTTGCGACTGAAACATATTCTTCCATGCCTGATACTTTTTGTCACTATCGTCAAAGGAATAGCCTCGGTTCGATGCACTCAACTGCCAATGGCCGTGTTCCATACGAAGTTTATGTATCGCTCCTCTAACCATAGATTCGCTTGGTGGGTGGCTTAGTGTAAATGCTTTTTGAATTTCCTTACAAATTTCCTTAGCCTTTATTTGTAGGCCGTCTTTGCTTTTTAGATAAAGCAAGGTGAATTCCATCATTTCCTCAGACGGAACTTGTTTGTTTCGAGTTTTTTGTGCCATAACAACATTTTAGTTTTTTGATTCAATCAAATATAATTGTTTTCAAAAATAAAACAAGAAGCCTCTAATTATTTTTGCTAACAACTATGATATGGAGCGCAGGTCCTCTTTGATTTCCTGCTGCTTTTCCTGCTTGAGGCTGTGTTTATCACCCCTCAGCAGTTTGTTATCCTCCTGTACTTTTCTTCTTGCCCTCGTTATTGTGTCGTGATTTGCAAGTTCCTTATCTCGATAAAGCAACATAAAGTCGTAAGCACTCATTTTGGTGATGTCTCGACCTGATGCTTTTAATTGTTTGTGCCAAATTATGACACTTAACAAATGGTCGTTGTCACGGGTGCGCTTGTCGTTACACAAGACACCCTTAACAACTTTATACATATCTGATATTTTCATCATTCAACGACTATGTTATCCTCTTGGTCGTCTTGAGTCTTGTCAAAAATCTTACGAGTCTCCTCTTCGTTTGGGAAAAGTATAGCGCCCTTCAATCTCTCAATATCTATATCGTGGTCAATCCACTCGCCTTCTTCGGGGTTAACACCCATGATAAGAGCGTTTCCAACAAAAAGGTATCCGCCCATAGCAAAAGAAGGGTTGTCTTCCTTAAACAAACCCTCCTCATCAATAATAAGGTCGTGGTCGGGGTCAATAGTTGTGCGCTGTACCATTGTGCAATCGAGTTGATTGTAAAGGGCTTTTAGCCTTTCCTCTCTTGGGACCTCTACTTCACTAATAGTCTGATTTTGAACATCAATGAATACGGCTTTGTCAAATGTTTTTTCCATGTGATTTGATTTTGATTACACTACAAACCTATCAATATTTATTTTATGAAACAAATAAATCCGTGCAGATATTGTAGATAAATTTCATTTAGGCGTGAAAGTAAAAGATTATTTTTGTATTCAAGCACACATATATATAAAGAATATTATTCATGGCAGTTTCACGTTCAGGAAAAAGTAATACTCCAAGCCCAAGAGACGGCAACACGCTTTCTCTCTTTGTAGACGGAGCAGATAGTTCACTTAAAATTAAAGACATCTACGGAAATGTTGAAGATGTCAATGATTATATAACGGGTGGTGGTACTAAAGGTCAAAAAGGTCAAACAGGTGCGACAGGTCCAACAGGCTCCGATGGCGCTAAAGGTGCAACAGGCTCAGGAACTAAAGGTCAAAAAGGGGAAGCGGGAAGCGCAGGCTCAAAAGGACAAAAAGGTGAAATAGGTACTCAAGGCGCTGATGGCCCCGCAGGACCTCAAGGCGGTAAGGGCCAAAAAGGTGAAGTAGGTCCTACAGGCCCTGATGGCGCTAAGGGTCAAAAAGGAGATACAGGAAACACAGGTGCTGACGGGCCACAGGGTCCAACAGGCCCTGATGGGCCAACGGGCCCTCAAGGTTCGGGAACTAAGGGTCAGAAAGGTGAAGCAGGTCCTCAAGGGGCCCAAGGAACTCAAGGTGCTCAGGGAAATAAAGGACAAAAAGGTCAAGACGGCTCAGGCTCCAAAGGGCAAAAAGGTGAAACAGGAACCGCAGGTGGTGACGGCCCTACAGGTCCACAAGGAGACAAAGGACAAAAAGGTCTTGACGGAAACGGAACTAAAGGTCAAAAGGGTGAGGCAGGTCCTCAAGGCACGCAAGGCGATAAAGGCCAAAAAGGCGAGCTCGGCACAACAGGAGATGATGGTCAGAAAGGTCAGAAAGGTGAAACGGGTGTAACGGGTCCTGCGGGAAGCAATGGCTCGGATGGCTCAAAAGGCGAGAAAGGTCAAAAAGGTGAAGAGGGTCCTACAGGTCCACAAGGCTCAGGAGCCAAAGGTCAAAAAGGTGAAGTTGGAGCCACAGGTGGTGACGGGCCTACAGGCCCACAAGGAGACAAAGGACAAAAAGGTCTTGACGGAAACGGAACTAAAGGTCAAAAAGGTGAAACAGGCGCTGCGGGTCCCGCAGGAAGCAATGGCTCGGATGGCTCAAAAGGCGAGAAAGGTCAAAAAGGGGAAGCAGGTACTGACGGAACCAAGGGTCAAAAAGGTGAAGATGGCCAAAAAGGTGCTACAGGTGCAGGAACCAAGGGTCAGAAAGGCGAAAAGGGCGACCGAGGTGATAAGGGTCAGAAAGGTGAATTAGGTCCTGAAGGTGCTGAAGGTCCCGCAGGCTCAGATGGCTCAAAAGGTCAAAAAGGGGAAGCAGGTACTGCGGGCTCAGACGGCTCAAAAGGTCAGAAAGGTTTAGAGGGTCAGCAAGGCGATGCAGGTGATAAGGGTCAGAAAGGTGAAGGCGGCCTGACAGGTCCTTCAGGCTCAGACGGCTCAAATGGCTCAAAAGGGCAAAAAGGTCAAGAGGGTCCTACAGGTCCGCAAGGCTCAGGAGCCAAAGGTCAGAAAGGTGAAGTAGGCTCTAATGGCTCGAAGGGACAAAAAGGAACAACAGGAACAAGCGGTATAAGCCTCTATTCTATGTTCTCAGATTCAGGCCCTACAAGTCAATCGTCAGCAGACATAGTTTTTGGTGATGTAACATTTGCGGGTGGAACTACCTCAGTAACTACTTCTGCTATCGCAGTATTAGCAGGTAAAACTTTAAGACAAAATCTTGAAGTTGTAGCTACCGTGATTGGTTCGGGTACTCAATTTGTAGAGGTTTCATCTATCGCTGCTAATGGAAGTTTAACCTTTGAACTAAGTACATCGGCAGGTGACGATACTCATGTAATGTATCATGCATTCGCGGTTTAAAAATTAAATAAAATACTATGGCAGTTACTCGTAGTGGTAAATCCAATAGTCCATCGCCAAGTCAGGGTAATGCCCTGTCATTGTTCGTTGATGGAGCAGACAATATTCTTAAACTCAAAGATATCTATGGTAATATCCAAGATATCTCTGATTTCGTTAGCGTAGGTTCTAAAGGCGCTCAAGGAGAAAAAGGCGATACAGGGGCTCAAGGTGATGCGGGTGCTACAGGTCCTACGGGGCCTCAAGGTGCTCAGGGCACTCAAGGTTCGACAGGGGCTAAAGGTGACACGGGTAATCAAGGCTCGGCAGGTACTAAAGGTCAAACAGGTAATCAGGGCCCTACGGGTCCTCAAGGAGTCACAGGTCCTCAAGGGGCATCGGGACCAAAAGGTGATGATGGTGCAAAAGGTTCTAAAGGCGAGTTGGGTCCTCAGGGTAATGCAGGTCCAAAAGGCGAGGCAGGGCCAACAGGTTCAAAAGGTGAAGTAGGTTCAAAAGGTGATGTTGGTCCAACGGGCGCTCAAGGTGATGCGGGTCCCACGGGCGCTAAAGGTATTAAAGGAAGTGAAGGTCCCACAGGCCCTTTGGGTCCTGCGGGTACTAAAGGAGCTCAAGGTGACCAAGGCCCAACAGGTACTCAGGGCTCTAAAGGTCAAAAAGGTTCTGAGGGTCCAACGGGCGCAGGAACTAAAGGTCAAAAAGGTGAAGAAGGGCCAACGGGTCCACAAGGTGCTGATGGTCCCAAGGGTGATGCAGGTCCCACAGGTGGAAAGGGTCAAAAAGGTGAAGTTGGCTCAGAAGGTCCAAAAGGTAGTATAGGAGATAAAGGTGTTGAAGGTCCACAGGGAGCTGTTGGTCCTCAAGGGGCAGCAGGCTCAAAAGGTGAAGACGGAGAAAAAGGAGAAAAAGGTCAAGCGGGTCCGCAAGGCTTAAAAGGTAATAAAGGTGAAGGTGGCGTTGATGGCGGTAAAGGCCAAAAAGGTGAAGATGGCCAAAAAGGCGCGACAGGCGCAGGAACCAAAGGACAGAAAGGTGAAACGGGCGCTGATGGCGCTGATGGAGCCAAAGGTGAAGCAGGAGCTAAAGGTAATGACGGCCAAAAAGGCGCTACAGGCGCAGGAACTAAGGGTCAGAAAGGTGAAACGGGTGCTGATGGTGGTGACGGAGCCAAAGGTCAGAAAGGTTTAGACGGCCAAAAAGGAGCTACAGGCGCAGGAACCAAAGGTCAAAAAG
>Ga0206126_10001282_pt1 | contig 30761 bp, 27 predicted proteins | sample Helgoland_Spring_5_FD_148621 | JGI IMG/M metagenome (GOLD analysis project Ga0206126, IMG submission 148621) | Pelagic subsurface seawater microbial communities from Kabeltonne, Helgoland, North Sea - Helgoland_Spring_Bloom_20160412_1 | ecosystem: Environmental > Aquatic > Marine > Epipelagic ...
TTCAATGGCAGCCTCCGGGACGAGTTGCTGAACGAGGAGATGTTCGACAGCCTGGAAGATGCCCGGCGAGGGCACTGTCAGAGCAAAACTGGTTGAGGCGGGCAGGGCATCCCCTTAGCTTCGGGGGATGACAAAACGCAGCCCATTTCGCTACTTCAAAACCAGCCCTGAGATGATCCGCCTGGCGGTGATGATGTACATCCGGTTTCCGCTTTCGCTTCGGAACGTGGAGGATCTGCTGCACGAACGCGGCATCGACATCAGCCATGAAACGGTTCGATTTTGGTGGAACCGCTTTGGTCCGTTGTTTGCCGCAGAGATCCGCAAGAAAAGGGTCAGTCAGATGCGCGCATATTCGAACTGGCAGTGGCACTTGGACGAGGTGTTCGTGAGGATCAACGGTGAAACGCATTACTTATGGCGGGCCGTAGATCACGAAGGCGAGGTGCTTGAAAGCTATGTAACCAAGCGCCGCGACCGCAAAGCAGCATTGAAATTCCTCAGGAAAACGATGAAACGGCACGGCAACCCACATAGCTTAGTGACCGACAAACTGCGATCTTACGGCGCTGCGATGAAAGTCGTTGGCAACGCGGACAAACGGGAAACTGGCCGCTGGCTCAACAATCGGGCCGAGAATTCACATCAGCCATTCCGACGAAGAGAACGTGCAATGATCCGCTTCAGGCGCATGAGAACCTTGCAAAAATTCGTCTCCGCCCACTCTTCGATCCACAATCATTTCAACCAGGAACGCCACCTCTACAGCCGAGAAAACTTCAAGCCTAACCGCGCCGCCGCTCTTACCAAGTGGCGCGGCCTTTGCGCAGCCTAACAGATTGAGATCGCTGAAAAACTGAGGCTGGTTCGCATTCGTCTGACAGCACCTGCTGGCCTAGTACAGACGAGTTCGCATTCGTCTGACAGCACCGTTCATAGGGCTCAAGGCGCGACGCCAGCTTTGTAGATATCGTGCATGATCGCTGCGGTTACAAAGCTTTCAAGAAGATATCGTTCTCTTCCGGTGATCCCATCGTGACACGTGCCCAGTTTTCGTAAGGGGCCTCTTGCCAGCCTTTGATCAACACGCCCTTGGTGCGCAGGTTTTCTGACAGGGTGGAGGATGGGGCACCCGTTTCAAAGAACACAAAGTTGCCCTGGCTCGGCGCACATACAAAGCCTTTGGCGGATAGGGCGGCGGCAACGCGTTCGCGCTCAGTCGTGGCTTGTGCGACGACACGGGCAAGGTGGGCTGAATCGTTAATCGCTTCGGCTGCGGCCGCTACGGCGAGGGCATTTACGCCGAACGGATTACGGGTCTTCATCATAGCTGTTATCAATTGTGCGTCTGTGGAAACGCCGTACCCGACCCGGACGCCAGCAAGGCCAAATGCCTTTGAGAACGTCCGCAGGATCAGGCCGGGATGTCCGGCTTCAGCAAGGATCGCCAAAGCGTCAAACTGTTGGTCGGGCGCGATAAATTCGACATAGGCCTCATCAAAACAGATCAGTGAGGACGGGTCTGCGACGGCGAGGATTGTGCGGAAGTCCTGTTCTGAAATTGCAGGTCCGGCGGGGTTGCTGGGCGATGAAAAGATCAAAACGCGGGGTTTCAATTTCAGGGCGTCGCAAAGGCCCGCAACGGGGAAGGACCAGTCGGTGTTAAACGGTACTTTCGTGACCGTTCCGCCAAACATCATCGCGCCAAATTCATGCAAACCAAAGCTGGGGCAGATCGTGACAACTTTATCCCTCGGGCGAATGGTGGCCCGAAACAACGCACCGATTAGGTCCTCAGATCCATTGCCGAAAATGACGCGGTCCTGCGTGGTGCCTATCTGTTCAGCGATTTGGCTACGAAGTGCGGCATTGCCTGCGTCTGGGTAGCGCCAAACGCCTGCGGCGGCGTCTTGCATTGCCTGCACCGCACGCGGGGAGGGGCCAAGCGTGCTTTCGTTGCTGTCAAGTTTGGCGTGGCAGTCGACGCCGTATTTCGCCTTGAACTGATCTAGCGCGAGGCCTGCATTGTACGTCGGAAGATCGGCAACATCTTTGCGGATCAGGTCAGTCGGAAAGGACGCGGACATGGAAATTCCTATGCGTTAAAGATCAAAGATCTTACCGGGGTTCATGATGTTTTCGGGGTCGATGGCGCGTTTGATGCGGGCCATAACGCCAAGGGCAGGGCCGTGTTCGGCGGGCAGATACGCCTTTTTTCCAAGGCCCACGCCGTGTTCGCCCGTACTGGTTCCACCCATTTCAATCGCCATCTCGATGAGACTGGAATTGATATGATGGGCCTGCTTCGCCTCGACTTCGTTTTCGGGGTCATAGAGCAAGACAAGGTGAAAGTTCCCGTCGCCTACGTGACCCACGAGAGGGGCTTGAATATCTGTTGTCGCAACGACGTCCAAAATCGCGCTGATACAGGCAGGCAGTTTTGAAATAGGGACGCAGACGTCTGTTGAAATCCCTTTGATGCCGGGCCGCAACGCGCGGGATGCATAAAGCGCGTCATGGCGGACGCGCCAAAGTTTTGCAGCAGCTGCTGCGGTCTGGGCATGTTCGAACCTCAGTGCCGTTTCGGCGAGGCCCTCAAGAACCGCTATGTCATTTTCAACCGTTGCAGCTGACCCGGTAAGCTCGATCCAAAGGGTTGGCCGTTCAGGGAGGCTGGTTTTCGAATAACTGTTGATCGCGTGCATCTGAAGCGCGTCGGCAAGTTCGATCCGGTTGAGCGCTAGGCCGCATTGCAGCGCCATGACCACAGTCTGGGTTGCTTCTTCGATCGTGTTAAAACTGCACATCGCAGTTTGCGAGGCCTCAGGGATGCCAAACAGACGCAGGGTCAATTCAGTTATGATCCCTAGCGTCCCTTCGGAGCCAATCATCAGACGGGTTAAATCATAGCCAGCTGACGATTTGCGCGCGCGGCCACCAGTCTTAATGATTTCGCCGTCAGGCATCACAACGGTCATGCCCAGAACGAGATCGCGCATCGACCCATAGCGAACAGTCGTTGTACCTGATGCGCGTGTCGCAGCCATACCGCCCAAAGTTGCGTGAGCACCTAGATCGACGGGAAAGAACAACCCAGTCGCGCGGAGATGCTCGTTCAGGGCCTGTCGCGTGACACCACATTGAACGGTGCAATCCATGTCAGTGTCATGCACGGACACGATCTGGTCCATTGCCGACATGTCGATGCTGATGCCACCATGGGGTGCATGTATTTGGCCTTCGATGGAAGACCCTGCGCCAAACGGAATGACAGGCACGCCGTGTTTCGTACAAGCGGTCAACACGTCTGACACATCTTGGGTCGATGTCACCATGACAACGGCGTCGGGCCAAGCGGGAAGCAAATGGCTTTCGCCGCTGCCATGATGTTCTCGGGCTGCATCCGACGTCAAAAGGCGGTCAGAGAATTGCAGCCGCAATGTGTTCAGTAGCGCAGTCAGATTGTCGGGCATGAATCTCAAAATTCCTGATGTCTGAACCTTGAACGGGCCGCAACAGTGCGCGGCCCGCCAAATTGGGATTTATCGCCAGTAATTAGGCGGTGAACCACCAGCGTTCAGCACAGCGGTTGCCATCCAGGTCCCAGTCACCTGAAATCGCGTCGCCGGTGGATACCTTGCTTGATTTCGCATCAAGGAAATCAGCCCAAACAGGCGCAATAATGCCGCCATCTTCGGCAAGAAGCGCCTGACATTCGCCGTATAGTGCACGGCGTTTTGCATCGTCTCTTTCAGATCGGGCAGCGGTAAGCGCAACGTTAAAGGCATCATTGTCCCAGTTGGTTGCGTTGTAGCCACCCAATGCTTCGCGGGAATAGGCTAGGGATAGCATGAGGTCTTCGTTGGCGCGACCAGACCAGCGTGAGGCGAAGAACGGCTTTTTGCCCCAGATATTTGACCAGTAGCCATCTTCGGGTTCGCGCGAGACTTCGATCTTGATCCCTGCTGCTGCTGCGTGTTCGCTGAACAGCTGGGCTGCGTCAACGGCACCAGTGAAGGGCGTGTTTGAGGCGTGAAGGGTTGTCGTTAGACCTTCGGCACCTGCTGCCTTTAGCAACGACTTCGCCTGCTCGGGATCATATTCGTGCTGTGCGATGTCGGGGTTATGGTATTCGTAGGCCTCCGAGATCGGTTGATCGTTTGCGATGGAGCCGTAGCCGTTCAACACCTTATCTACCATGTCTTGGCGGTTAATGGACAATTTCATCGCTTTGCGCACGCGCGCATCTGCAAACAACGGGTCTGTTGCGATCATGCTGAAGGCGTAGTGGACCTTGCCTTGTGTTTGGATCAGGTCAATGCCCGGCATGGCCGACAACAAGCCAGCGGTGGTGGGATCGACCGAGTTCATGGCGTCAATTTCACCGGTTTGCAGCGCGGTTGTCCGGGCGTTTACGTCACGAATTGCCAGCATCTGAACAGAGTCGAAATGGGCGCGGTCAGCCTTCCAATAGTTTGGGTTCTTGCGAACGATTGACTTCACGCCGGGCTCGTAAGTTTCAAGGATATAAGCGCCCGTCCCGATGCCAGCATCAAAGTTCGTATCGTCAGCAGGAACGATGGTCAGGTTGGTGAGTGCCATAATGGGCGGGAAACCTGCGTTCGGACCGTTCAGGGTTATTGTGACTTCGTCCGGAGCAGTGGCTTGTACATCGCTTATAACAGCAACAAGAGATTTGGATTGTGAGATGCTTTCTTCGCCGCGGTGCAGGTTGATTGAGAATACGACATCGTCCGCGTCCATCGTCTTGCCGTTGTGGAACTCTACACCGCTGCGCAGTTTGAACGTCCAAACCGTGAGATCATCATTCGCTTCCCAACTTGTTGCCAGCTCAGGAACCAACACGCCACCGGCTCCGATTTCGATCAGGTTGTTGCGGATCTGCCATTGGAGGTTTTGCATGAATTTTGTTTCGGTCACTTGCGGGTCAAGTGTTTCACCTGAATCGAAGCTGCCGATCCCAAGCCGCAAAGTGCCGCCTTGAGATGGTGTCGCAGCGCGCAATGGCTGACCTGATAGTCCAAGAAGCGTTGTTGCCCCAAGTGCGCTGGCACCCAGCAGTACGCTGCGTCTGTTTGTCGAAAATGTCATGATCTTCTCCCTTGATGATACACACCTTGTTGGAGGTGTTGCAGACGGCTGACCTCTGTGGCCAGCTATTATGTCTAATGTTATTATGATAAATAGCAGCATTGAGCATGACAAACGAGTTTTCTAACGGTACTGTTCAGGAATTCTGAGTCGACATCGGTATTCGCGACACAACAGGCAGGCTATGCAACCAATTCTTCCGCCCCTACGCGCCATGCATGCTTTTGAGAGCTTTGGAAGGCTTGGGTCGGTGAGTGCCGCCGCCAGAGAACTTGGCGTGACGCCGGGTGCAATCAGTCAACAAATAAAGCTGCTGGAAGAACATCTGCGAATACCCCTTATCGTGAAAGATGGGCGTCGTGCATCGCTCGCACCAAAGGCCAAAGCCTACCACGCCGTTTTGTCGGCAGGGTTTGAAAAGCTGAAACAGGCTCAGCACTTGCTGTCGCAACAGGTTGCTGACCTGGATATACATGTTTCAGGTTTGCCCACGCTCGTCCTAAAGTGGCTCAACCCAAGACTTCACCATTTCGAGGCGAGATTTGGGGAAGCCTCCATTCGGTTGGAGGCAACCCATGTGGAGCCAGACCCAGAATTTCTGGATCATATGTTTCGGATTACTTACGGCACGGCGTCGCGTGTTTTTCCACACGCACGCGCTTTGTTTTGTGACGATTGCTTTCCCGTCTGTTCGCCGGACTTTTTGAAAGATCATCCTGATACGCTTGATCCTGAAAAGATCGCAAATCTTCCTTGGATCGATATTGACTGGGGTCCCGCATATTCAACGGTGCCGCGATTATCTGACTGGTTGATTGCGCAGGGTTTACCCATACCTGCCCACAAGCCGATATCAGTTCATTCACTATCAAGTTCGGCGTTAGAAGCGGCAGCCAATGGGCAAGGCATTGCTTTGGCGCAATCTTCGTTCGCCTCGATCGACATTGAACTTGGCAGGCTAGTCAAGGTGTCGCATGAATCTCTCCAGATGCCCGAGCCCTATTTTGTCTGCTGGGGGCCGCAGATGATGGAGAATGAGAAATCCCGGAACTTTCTGAATTGGGTGCTTTCGGAAGCGTCTGAGTGAATGTTTAGGTGAGCTAAACATTCGAGGACCAAAGTTCGGTTTTTTCCAAGTGCAACATCGAGTACCAGTTGCTGAACTCTACTAATGATCCCGAGTCAGTAAGGAAATCTCATGTTTTTGAAGAATGCATGGTACGTCGCCGCCTGGAGCGAAGAAATCGTCAACACATTGCAGCAGGTTAAAGTGCTGGGCGAGAAGATTTGCATGTTCCGCAATGATGAAGGCGAAGTCATTGCCATGGAAGACGCCTGCCCGCATCGCAAGCTGCCGCTGTCCAAAGGCCGGATCAAAAACAACAATGTTGAATGCGGATATCACGGTCTGACGTTCGATTGTGCCGGCCAATGTGTCTGGGCACCGGGTGGCGGACGTATCCCGTCTGCGGCGCGCGTGCGTCCTTATCCTGTGCACGAGAAATACGGTCTGGTGTGGATTTGGATGGGCAATGCCGCAATTGCCGACGTGGAAGACATCATCGACATCCCGAACTTCGACAGCCCCGAATGGGGGATCAACCGTGGTGCCGCGATGGAGCTGAACTGCAACTATCTGTTGATGTGTGACAACCTGCTTGACCCCACCCACGTCGCTTGGGTGCATGAAACATCGTTTGCGACGGCGGCGACCAAGGACACACCGTTGCGTGTGACCAAAACCGATACCGGCGTGATCGTGCACCGATGGATGATGGATCACGAGCCAGCCCCGTTCTACAAAAAGGTCGTTGAGTTCGAGGGAAATTGTGACCGCCTTCAGCACTACGAAGTCCGCTATCCGAGCCACGCGTTAGTCCGTGCCGTGTTTACCCCCGCGGGGACCGGCGGTGTTGACGGTGCGCTGCACGAGAAAACCTTTGTCATGGACAGCTACAACTTTATGACGCCAACCACCGGGACTGAAACACGCTATTACTGGTTCCAATTGCGCAACATCCGACCGGATGATGAAGAGCTCTCAAAGATGATGAGTGAAGACGTGCGCCATGCATTCGAGGAGGACCGTGCGGTCCTAGACCAAGTGCAGATTGGGATGAATGAAAAGACGTCTCCGCACATTGATCTTGGTATCGACGCGGGTCAGTTGCGGTTCCGTCGGCAACTAGAAGCCATGATCGCAGAAGAGGCGATGGTCGACGCCAAGATGAGCCAGTAAAATGGCAGGAGGATTCCGTGAATTCCGCGTCGCGAACAAAGTAGTTGAGAGTGAAATTATCACTTCGTTCTATTTCGAGCCGACGGATGAATCCCCAGTTTGGGAGGTCTTGCCTGGGCAATACATTACCTTGCGCGTGCCGGGTTCTGCTGACCCAGTTCTCAAGACATATTCAGTGTCTTGCGACCCATCAGAGACACGTCATCATCGAATATCAGTGAAACGAGAAGCTGGTTTGAATGGCGCGCCGGATGGTGTCGGATCATGCTGGCTGCACGATCAGGTTGAAATTGGCGACACGATTGAAATTGCTGCTCCGCGTGGCAAGTTTTTTCTAGATGAGGCAAGCACGCGTCCCGTCTTGCTTTTGTCGGGCGGGGTTGGCCTGACGCCGATGGTATCGATGTTGTACCGCCTGTGTGAGGCCGATCGTGACGTTCACTTCTTGCACGCCTGCGAGAACGGTCAGGTTCACGCATTAAGGGACGAAGTGTTGTCCTGTGCGAATGAACGGATACAGGCGCGTTTTATCTATCGCACGCCAACAGACGTAGACCACGCCGCGAAACGGTTTGATGCGCAAGGCGTGATCGACAAAGCGTTCATGCAAACGCACGTTCCCATTGGCGATTATGACGCCTACATTTGCGGGCCGACACCGTTCATGGTGGCGATGTACCAACTTCTGCAAGAACTGGGCGTTCCCAAAAACCGTATCGCGTACGAGTTCTTTGGCAAGGCTTCATCGCTAGAGGCGTTGGCGGGAAAGCCTGCAAAACCACAAAGCAATAAGGCCGCCTCGGCTGCAGCACCAACCATTCAGGCGCTTACGTTTCTGACCAATCCCGATGCTTGGGCGGCGGATGAGGCGTCAGATGCAGCGCCAAAACCGGTTGCTGACCAATCCACTGGCGACATAACGTTTAGCGCATCAAATGTATCGGCTACGTGGGATGGCACAGCCGGCTCGCTGCTGGAACTGGCCGAAAATGCCGGGTTGAATCCGGAGTTCAGTTGTCGGGCTGGGATTTGCAATTCATGCAAATGCGGATTGGTATCGGGCGAGGTTGAGTATTTCGAAGAACCGCTGATCCAGCCCGAAGAGGGGCAGGTCTTGATCTGTTGTTCGCGCCCCAAAGGTCCGGTTGTTCTCGATATCTAACGCTTAGGCTTCTGCGTCTGTCATCAGTTTATCCAGATCGGCTTCTGAAAGTTCGGGGCAAATCACACACAAATGATCGCCCGGTGCCACGATGGCTCCGGCGCGCAGGATCGCGACCTTGCCCGCACGTGTGCTGCATAGCTCTTTCGGCGCCTCATCCATCCTGTAAAGATCACGTAACCGCATCACTGGTTCGCCTTTTGCGACGTGATTGCCAATGCTTACCAAAGGCTCGACCAAGCTATGTGATTGGGCGGTGATGTAGTCGGCGTTTTCACCAAGATCGAGGAATGTCGTATCCGGTTGAGGCGATACGCCCAACCGTTTGGCCGTTGCAGCGTGAATGATCCCTTGATGGACAAGCACTCTTAGAATCCCGATCCAACCGGCCTCCAATGCGTCGAGCGTGACTTTGCCCTCGCCACCCAATTCGCATGAAATCATGGCACATCCGGCGTTGTGAGCAGCGCTGTCGAAATCTCCCGGCGTGTCACTGACGGGAACCACCATCGTGTTGGCAAGCCCCATTACCTGCGCCAATTCGTATGTTTTTTTGTTGCAGGCAGGGTCGGGCGACAAGCAAAAATAGGCTGCGTTCACATAATTGGATCCGCTGCCGCCTGAATGTAGATCAATGGCTAGGGCTGCTTCAGGCAACAGCTGCGTGGCGACGAAACCAGCGATCTCTTGTGTAGGGCCGGCATAGGCGGCACCCGGAAATGATCTGTTGAGGTTCCCAGCGTCCAGCGGTGAAACGCGGCTACGAGATTGAACTGCTGGCATGTTCAGGGCTGGCGCAAGGATCAAACGCCCTGCAACATCGCTTTGCGTCAGTAATTCAAACAACCGACGCACGATGATCTGTCCCTCGTATTCATCACCATGGTTGCCAGCGCAAACCAATGCTGTCGGGCCGTCCCCACCGCGTATGACACAAAGCGGCGACTGAATGGTTGAAAAGCCGTAGCGATCATCTGAATGGGTAAAACCAAAAACGTCGGCGCGTTTGCCTTGTGCGGTCAGGTTGAGTGCAGAGTGAACTGTCCCGAAATTCAGACTCATAACGGCTCTTCCGACGTTACCACTGCACCGCGTTCCTTCAATAGACCCGTCAACCAGTCAGGATCCATTTCGGGCACCGATGACAGCAGCAACTCGGTGTAGGGCGCGTGCGGTGGCGAAAATATCGTTTCCTTAGGGCCTTGTTCCACAATCACCCCGTTTTGCATCACGACAACCTCGTCCGCGATGGAGCGGACAGTCGCAATGTCGTGGGTGATGAACATGTAAGTCAGATCCATCTCGCGTTGCAGACGGTCCAGCAAGCGCAAGATTCCTTCTGCAACCAGTTGGTCCAGCGCGGACGTGACTTCATCGCAGATGATGAAATCAGGCTCAGCTGCCAGGGCGCGGGCGATGCAGACACGTTGTTTCTGCCCCCCCGATAATTCAGAGGGCATGCGGTTTATGAATTCATCAGGGTCCAACTCAATTAACGTGAGCAACTCTCTGATACGAACGTCTTTGGCACGCCCCTTCAGCCCCAAAAAGAACTCTAGCGGTCGCCCGATAATATCTTTGATCCGGTGCTTTGGGTTAAGCGCTGTATCCGCCATCTGGTGGATCATCTGGATATGGCGTTGCAAGTCACGGGGGCGCTGTTTACCAGACTTTGGCAGCGCGGCACCATTATGGTGGAGTGAGCCCCCTGAAGGAGGTAACAGCCCCATCACGACCCGCGCCATTGTTGATTTTCCTGAGCCGCTTTCACCCACAACTGCAACTGTAGTTCCGCGTGTGATGGTTAGGTTGATCCCTTTTAGAATATCGACGGCACCATAGCCTGCGGTCATGTCTCGGATTTCGAGTAGCGGACCTTCGTCGAGGTGTCGGGCGGCAGGGGGCGCGCGGCGAAAGTCGCGTACAGCCCACAATGATTTCGTGTAGTCCTGCTGCGGGTTTGCGAGCATGTCCCGCGCAGAGGATTCTTCGACTTCTTCGCCGCGCAACAGGACTTTGATCTTGTCGGCCATCTGCGCCACGACTGCCAGATCGTGGGTAATATAGATCGCAGCGGTATTATATTCGCGCACGATGCCGCGGATCGCGGCCAGCACCTCAATCTGCGTGGTCACATCGAGCGCGGTGGTTGGTTCATCGAAGATGATCAGATCGGGACGGCAGGCCATGGCCATCGCCGTCATGGCGCGTTGAAGCTGCCCACCTGAGACCTGATGCGGGTAGCGAAATCCTATGTCTTCCGGGTTGGGTAGGCGAATTTTGCGATAAAGTTGGACCGCATCAGACTGAGCCTCGGCGCGAGACATGACGCCATGTTTGACCGGTGCCTCGCAATATTGGTCGATCAATCTGTAAGCGGGATTGAACGCGGCCGCCGCTGATTGGGCGACGTAGGCAATGCGCGCTCCCCGCAGTTGCCGCAGCGCCTCATTCGACGCCCCAACAAGATCCTGCCCATCAAAATGGATAGAGCCGCCGCTGATCCGGCAACCGCCTTTGGTATACCCCATTGCAGCCAGACCCAGCGTCGATTTACCAGCACCGCTTTCCCCGATCAGGCCAAGAATCTCGCCGCGGTTCAGGGTTAGGTCCACACCTTTGATGATGGGTTTCCATTGACGGTCCGAACGCCCTTCAATGTGGATGTCTTTCATTTCAAGCAACAGGTCAGTCATGCGTTAATCTTTCAGGCCGGAAGACATGTGCAAAACCCAATCCACAACAAGGTTCACGCCAATGGTCAGCAGCGCGATGGCACCAGCGGGTAGCAGCGGGGCAAGACCAAAAGTCGCGGTCTGGAATGTCGCAAAGTTGGCGAATGAAATCAGCTTGGCGCTTTCACGCACCATACCACCCCAGTCCGCCGTTGGGGGCTGAATGCCAAGACCCAAGAAGGACAGCGCCGAAATGAATAGGAAGACAAAGCAGAAGCGCAATCCGAATTCCGCGATCAACGGCGCTGCTGCATTGGGCAGAACTTCTTTGCGGATGAGCCAAAACATCCCCTCGCCGCGCATGCGGGCAACTTCAATATAGTCCATCGTCAAAATCCCCTGCGCCACTGCGCGGGACAGCCTGAAAACCCGTGTGCTATCGAGAATGGCAATCACAAGGATTAGCGCAATGACGGACGTGCCGGTAATAGTCAGAATCAGCAGCGCAAAAATCAGCGGTGGGATAGCCATGAGTACATCGACCACACGCGAACTGATTGCATCAAACCAACCGCCGATTGTTGCGGCAAGCAACCCGAAGGTCGCTCCGAGCGTAAAAGCGAGTACGGTGGTTACCAGAGCGATGCCAACCGTATTGCGAGCGCCATAGATCAGGCGGGACAAAACATCTCGCCCTAAGGCATCGGTTCCCAGATAATGTGGGGATGTCCATGGCATGTATTGTTTACCAACGGATGCGCTTTCTGCGAAGGGCGCTAAGAATGGGGCACCAAGCGCCAATACAGCGTAAAATACAACGATAACGATGCCGATCCATGCGGAAACCGGTGCGTCTTTGAGATGATGTGACAGGTTATGCATGCTGTTACCTCGGGTGCAAAAGGCGAGGGTTTGCAATGATCGACAGAATATCCGCTAACAGATTGAGCAGAATATATGTCGCGGCAAATATGAGGCAGGCAGCCTGCACAACTGTGACATCCCGGTTCGAGACTGCATCCACAAGGATTTGCCCAAGGCCAGGATAGACAAACACGACTTCAACCAAGACAACGCCGACTATAAGATAGGCCAGGTTCAAGGCGATTACATTGATGATGGGTGCCAGCGCATTTGGCAGGGCATGCACTGCGATAACACGCCACCGTTTTATGCCCTTGAGATGAGCCATCTCGATGTAAGGTAACGCAAGTAAATTCAGGATCGCTGCCCGCGTCATGCGCATCATGTAGGCGAGAACAATGAGCGTGAGTGTCATTGCGGGCAAAAATGTTCGGTAAAGCCGCTCACCCAAACCCATGTCTACATCAACATTTGCAAGGCTGGGGAACCAACCTAACCCTACCGAAAAGATGAGGATCAGGATATAGGCGATGAAAAATTCAGGGAATGAAATCGCGGCCAACGTAGAGCTTGAAAGCACCCGATCAAAGATAGAGCCGTTATAAAGCGCTGCCAGCATGCCCGAGACGACCGCGATCGGCACAGCGATTGCAGCGGCATAACCAGCAAGGAAAAAGGTATTGGCAACCCGGTGACCGATCAGCTCTGAAATGGGCCGTTGGTTTGCCAGTGAAATCCCGAAGTCGCCGAGAATAGCACCGCCCAACCAGGAAAAGTAGCGCTCATGTACAGGACGGTTTAGGTCAAACTTTTCCCGAAACGCCGCAAGGCTCTCTTCGGTTGCCGCCTGACCTAACATTTCTGTCGCAATATCGCCGGGTAGCAATTCGATCGCTGCAAAAATGATGATCGTAACAATCCATAGGGTCAGGAGCCCAATCAACAAACGCTTAAGAATTATTGACAGAATTGAGTTCATAATCACACTTTTGTCTGAGTAAATTTGCTTATGTCTAGATGTATAATAAGATGATAGTGCGCTGTATATGTTGGTTACAGCAGGTCCGCTGGATGACTATTTAGCTTTGCTAAAACGTCAAGCTACCTTTAGGACACTTGGGTCAAGATTAGATCTGCTGTAATGCAGAATAAAGTAGTCATATTGCCAGAGAGGCGGTGCGCGGTGAAAGCCACTTACAAAGATGTAAAATCGGACATCCTGTCGAAAATTACCACGGGAGAATGGGCACCTGGCAACCTTGTTCCCAATGAAGTCGATCTGGCTGCGACCTACGGCTGCGCACGGGCCACCGTAAACCGTGCGATGCGCGAGTTGGCGGATGATGGATTGATTGAAAGGCGTCGCAAGGCAGGCACACGGGTTCGGATGACGCCAATACGCCAAGCGCGGTTTGATATTCCGATCGTGCGGGTCGAGATTGAGGAAAAGGGAGCAGAATACCGCTATTCTCTTGTCAGCAGCTCTGTTGAGCCAGCACCGGATTGGTTGCGTGCACGGCTAAAATTGTCCAACAAGAGCAAAGTTTTGCGCCTGGTTTGTATGCACTATGCCGACGGCGATCCGTATCAGCATGAAGATAGATGGATAAATCTGGAAGCATTGCCACAGGCAAAAACCGTCGAATTTGATGAGGTTGGGCCGAACGAATGGCTTGTTGCGACCATCCCGTTTTCAGACGTTGAAATCAGTTTTTCGGCAGGATTGGCAGATCAGCGGCTGACGGATTATCTGGCTTGCGCCATAGGCGATCCGGTTTTTACCATCGAACGTTCTACATGGTGGGAGGGGCAGGCCGTCACCTATGTCCGGCTTACCTATAAGCCTGGCCACCGTCTGACGACGCGCTATTAGGGATGCGCCGCTGCCATCGGGGAGCGACGCATTTTTCCTTACAAAATACCGGGCAGGTTCAGCCCGTTTTCGCGCGCGCAATCCAGTGCGTCATCATAGCCTGCATCCGCGTGGCGCATCACGCCCGTCGCCGGATCGTTCCACAAAACGCGTGCGATACGGCGGTCTGCATCCGCGGTCCCGTCACAGCAGATCACCATGCCGGAGTGTTGGGAAAAGCCCATACCAACGCCGCCACCGTGGTGCAGGGACACCCACGTCGCACCTGATGCGGTGTTCAAAAGCGCGTTCAGCAGCGGCCAGTCGGACACAGCGTCAGAGCCGTCTTTCATCGCCTCCGTCTCGCGGTTTGGCGAGGCAACAGAGCCTGAATCGAGGTGATCCCGGCCAATCACAATCGGCGCGGAAAGCTCACCGGTGCGGACCATTTCGTTGAAGGCGAGGCCCAGCTTGTGACGTACACCCAGACCAACCCAGCAAATACGCGCGGGCAGGCCCTGGAACGCGATACGCTCGCGGGCCATGTCGAGCCAGTTGTGCAGGTGCTTGTCCTCGGACAGGATTTCTTTGACCTTGGCATCCGTTTTGTAGATGTCCTCTGGATCGCCAGACAAGGCGGCCCAACGGAACGGACCAATGCCGCGGCAGAACAGCGGTCGGATGTAGGCAGGCACAAAACCCGGGAAATCGAACGCGTCTTTCAGCCCCTCGTCCAACGCAACCTGACGAATGTTGTTGCCGTAATCAAACACAGGCAGGCCCATTTTCTGGAAGTCGATCATCGCCTGCACGTGCACTTTCATCGATGCGCGGGCGGCTTTTTCGACGGCTTTGGGGTCGCTTTCGCGTTTCTCGCGCCATTCGGCCATTGTCCAGCCTTGGGGCAGATAACCGTTGATCGGATCGTGGGCCGATGTCTGATCTGTCACCATATCAGGGCGCACGCCGCGTTTGACCAGTTCGGCGTAAACGTCAGCCGCATTGCCGAGTAGGCCCACAGATTTGGCCTCGCCTGCGGCGGTCCAACACGCGATCATCTCCAGCGCTTCGTCCAGTGTATCGGCACGTTCATCCACGTAGCGGGTACGGATGCGGAAATCGATGCTCTCGGGATTACACTCCACAGCGAGGCAGCAAGCACCAGCCATCACAGCCGCCAAAGGTTGCGCACCACCCATGCCGCCAAGGCCACCCGTCAGGACCCATCGGCCCGTCAGATCGCCGTTGTAGTGCTGACGACCTGCCTCAACAAAGGTCTCATAGGTGCCTTGCACGATGCCCTGTGATCCGATGTAAATCCACGATCCAGCGGTCATCTGACCGTACATCGCAAGGCCCTTTTTATCGAGTTCGTTGAAGTGATCCCAAGTCGCCCAATGGGGCACGAGGTTTGAGTTAGCGATCAGCACGCGTGGCGCGTCTTTGTGGGTCTGGAACACGCCGACGGGTTTGCCTGATTGCACGAGCAGGGTCTGGTCTTCTTCGAGGTCGCGCAGGGAGGCAACGATCATGTCGAAGTCTTTCCATGTGCGCGCGGCGCGCCCGATGCCGCCGTAGACGACCAGTTCATGCGGGTTCTCGGCGACGTCGGGGTGCAGGTTGTTCATCAGCATCCGCAGTGGCGCTTCAGTCAGCCAGCTTTTGGCGGTCAATTCGTTTCCGGTTGCGGGAAAGATGTCACGGGTGTTCTTGCGAGGATCGCTCATGATGTGCCTTTCAGGGAGGGGGCCAATACGGCCAGTTGTGTCAGGATGGATGTGAGGTGCGGACGCAGAGCTGCGGCTTTGTTGTCGTCAAAGGCCCAGGGGCTTGTCTCGGCAGTCAGGTAGGTGCTCTGTGCGAGTTCCATCTGGATTGCGTGCATGTCTTTGTCCGGTTGGCCGTAGTGGCGTGTCGTCCAGCCGCCTTTGAAACGGCCGTTTGTGATCGAGGTATAGCCAGACGCCGCGTTGCAGATCGTTTGCACTGCCAATTCAATTTCAGGAGCGCAGGTGGTGCCCACGTTTGTGCCAATGTTGAAGTCGGGCAGGGTGCCGTCAAACAGGAACGGAATGCCCGAACGGATGGAGTGACAATCATACAAAATTGCGACGCCGTGCACATCACGCACGCGCTCAAGTTCGGCCCGCAATGCGGCGTGATAGGGCGTGTGATAGGCGGCTTGGCGCGCTTTCACTGCCGCCTCATCGGGCGGTGTATCCCAAATGTCATGGCCGTCAAAATCTGTCAGCGGCACAAGACCAGTGGTGTTTTGGCCGGGATAAAGGGACACGCCAGACGGGTCGCGGTTGGCGTCAATGACGTAGCGGTGAAAGGTGGCACGCACCGTGCTGGCACCGTTCAGGACGCCGTCGTACAGTTGGTGAATGTGCCAATCCGTATCGTCCAGCCCGCGACCACGGTCGTTCAGATTGGCCATGATACCCTCTGGAACATACGTACCCGTGTGGGGCAAACCTAGCACAATAGGGCTGTCGCCTTGATGTGTCTCTACTGGGTTCATGTGTCGAACTCTGGCATGTTGATGCCCGCTGCATCCACAATAACACCGGACGCGATCATCACGGCAGCGCTTTCGAGGTCTGGCGCGAGGTAGCGGTCTTCGCCCAGTGTCGCCACGTCTTGTCGGACACGGGCCACGACTTTTTGCAGTGCGTCGCTCGTGGCAAGTGGTGCGCGAAAATCAATGCCCTGCGCGGCACACAGCAATTCAACACCCAGAATGCAGTTCAGGTTTTCGATCATCGGCCCAAGGCGGCGCGCACCATGGGCGGCCATGCTGACGTGGTCCTCTTGGTTGGCCGATGTGGGCGTGCTGTCAGTGACACATGGATTGGCGAGGTGCTTGTTCTCGCTCATCAGTGCGGCGGTCGTGACTTCTGCGATCATATAGCCGCTGTTCAAACCCGGATTGGGGGTCAGGAACGGCGGCAGGTTGAAGTTAAGCACCGGATCAACGATCAGTGCCACACGGCGTTGCGCAATCGCGCCAATCTCAGCGATGGCCAGCGCGATCATGTCGGCGGCAAAGCCGACTGGTTCGGCGTGAAAGTTGCCGCCCGAAACGATCAGATCAGCGCCCACCAGCACCAATGGGTTGTCTGTAGCAGCATTTGCTTCGATCTCAAGCGTGCGGGCGGCCATACGCAACACGTCCATCGCAGCGCCTGTCACCTGTGGCTGGCAACGGATGCAATAGGGGTCTTGGACCCGCGCGTCATCAACCACATGGCTGTCACGGATCTTGGAGCCGGTGAGCAGGGCGCGCATGGTTTCGCCCGCCTCGATCTGGCCGCGATGGCCACGCAGGGCGTGGATTTCGGGCTGCAGCGGGGCGGTGGATCCCATGATCGCATCGGTCGACAACGCCGAGGTGACAAGCGCAGAATGCGCGCCGCGCCATGCGCCGAACAAACCCGCAAGGGCAAAAGCGGTTGAGAATTGCGTACCGTTGATCAGCGCTAGCCCTTCCTTGGGGCCAAGTTCAACAGGGGTCAGGCCCGCCGCGGCAAGCGCCTTGTCGCCGGACATGACCTGCCCGTCGAACTCAGCTTCACCGTGACCCATCATCGCCGCCGCCATATGGGCAAGCGGGGCCAGATCGCCAGAGGCGCCAACGGAGCCTTGGGCGGGGATGACAGGCGTTACGCCCTTATCCAGCATGGACTCAATCAGATCGACGATCTCGAGCCGCACACCAGACGCGCCGCGTCCGAGGCTGAGAAGCTTTAGCGCCATCAACAGGCGCGCATGGCCGCGCGGGATCGCAGGGCCAACGCCACAACAGTGGGACAGGATCAGATTGCGCTGCAGGGCGGCGGTGTCCTTAGCCTCAATCTTGACCGACGCAAGTTTGCCGAAACCAGTGTTTACACCGTAAACGGCATCCGTTCCAGCGACCGCTTTGGCTATCCGCGCATGGGCCAGTTCGATCGCGGGGCGGCAGGCGGGATCAAGCCGTACAGAAGCTTCTTCGCGGAAAATTTTCTCCAGATCAGCCAAAGTTACAGCGCCGGGAGTGAGAGTTAATACGGTCATGACGTGGCTCCGAAAATACGGGTGTGAAGGGGGTTAAAGCCGATGCGATAGGCAAGTTCGGCAGGGTGTTTGATGTCCCAAACTGCAAGTTCGGCGCGCATGCCTGCCTTGATTATCCCGACGTCTTTGAGGCCAAGGGCGCGTGCGGCATTTTGCGTGGCCCCGCGCAAGACTTCTTCCGGGGTCATGCGGAACAGGGTGCACCCCATGTTCAGCGCCAGCAGCAGCGAATTGAGCGGCGAGGAACCCGGATTAACATCGGTGGCGATTGCCATGGGAACACCGTGTTTGCGCAGCAGGGCAATGGGTGGTGCTTGTGTTTCGCGGATGGTGTAGAAGGCACCTGGCAAGATGACGGCAGTGGTGCCTGCGTCTGCCAAGGCCTTGACGCCATCCTCATCAAGATATTCGATATGGTCAGCAGACAATGCGCCGTAGCTTGCGGCAAGCTTAGCACCGCCAAGGTTGGACAGTTGTTCAGCGTGCAGTTTGACAGGCAGGCCAAGTTCGACAGCCACATCAAACACGCGTGCGATCTGGGTTGTATCAAATGCAATGCCTTCACAGAACCCGTCGACAACATCAACCAGCCCTTCAGCGTGAGCGGCACGTAGGGCAGGGATGCATACCTCATCGATATATACATCGTCTCGGCCTTCATATTCGGCCGGGGTTGCATGGGCACCAAGGAAGGTGGTTTTGACGCGGATAGGGCGGTTTGCCATGACTGCACGGGCAACCCGCAGCATCCGCAATTCAGTCTCTGTATCGAGGCCATAGCCGGATTTGATCTCAATCGTGGTCACGCCTTCAGCGATCAGCACATCAACACGGCGCAGGGCATCTTGAAGCAGTTGGTCTTCTGTGGCGTTGCGGGTGGCTGTCACGGTCGAAACAATGCCACCACCAGCGCGCGCAACCTCTTCGTAGCTCGCCCCATTCAGGCGCATTTCGAATTCTACCGTGCGATCACCACCATGCACGATGTGCGTGTGGCAATCGATCAAACCTGGGGTTACGAGGCGACCACCAAGGCTGGTACGGTCCAGGGATATATACATGTCGGGCAAGGACGCAGTGGGACCGACCCATTCAATCACCCCGTCCATCACAGCAATGGCTGCGTCTTTGATCAAGCCGTAGGGCGCATCCGATTCGCACATCGTCGCTGCGTTCAAATCAACAAAAAGGGTGTTCTTGTTAGTCATGGTAGTCCACCGATGATCAAAAATTTCGCTTTTCTAGTACGCGCTAGTGTGCTTTATGTCTATACATAAAAACGAGGATCTCCAAATGATTTTTGCAAAGCAAGCCAAACTTTCTACCGGATGGGCGTCCAATGTGCGTGTGACGCATGCGGACGGACGCATCACTGATATCGCGCCAAGCCAAACGCCGGACGCGCATGACACCTGCGTTGACACCCTGTTGCCAGCCCTTGCAAACCTGCACAGCCACAGTTTTCAGCGGGCGATGGCGGGGATGACCGAATACCGGATGGCAGGCAAAGACAGCTTTTGGACGTGGCGCGATTTGATGTACCGGTTCACCGCTAACCTGACGCCCGAACATATCGAAGCGATCGCAGCTTTTGTGTTCTTGGAGATGCAAGAAGCGGGCTATGCCAGCGTCGGCGAATTCCATTATCTGCATCATCAGGCTGGCGGCACACCTTACGCGGATCTCGGCGAGTTGTCGGGCCGCATCGCCGCGGCGGCGGCCACAACGGGGATCGGGCTGACCCATCTTCCGGTGCTTTATACCTATGGCGGTGCGGGGCAGGCGCCGCTTCAAGACGGTCAGGCGCGGTTCGGCAATTCGGTAGACAGGTTCAACGACCTTGTGGCGAAGGCACGAGAGGTCGTGGCGCACTTGCCAGCCGATTGCCGCGTCGGAATAGCGCCGCATTCATTGCGGGCCACATCGCCTGATGATCTGAAAGCAGTGCTTGCCGCCCATACGGCAGGCCCCGTTCACATCCACATCGCGGAGCAACCCAAAGAAGTCGCCGACATCTCAGCTTGGCTGGGCGCGCGACCCGTAGACTGGTTGCTGGCCAATGCGGAAGTGACGACAAACTGGAGCCTGATCCATGCCACCCACATGACAGCTGATGAAACTTTAAAGATGGCAAAGTCCGGAGCAGTGGCTGGCCTTTGCCCCGTGACCGAGGCAAACTTAGGGGACGGTCCATTCAATGGCCCTAGCTATCTGGAAGCGGGCGGCGCGTTCGGCGTTGGGTCGGATTCAAACGTTCTGATCTCACTGACCGAGGAGTTGCGTACGCTGGAATATTCTCAACGCCTACGCGATGTGGCGCGCAACGTTATGGTTGTGGGTGAAGGATCCGTTGGGGACACGATTTACACGGGTGCTGCCAAAGGTGGCGCACAGGCGCTTGGGCGCGGCGCGGGTGAAATTGCCGTGGGCGAGCTGGCCGATATTGTCGCGATTGACGGCGCCGCACCGTCGATGTGCGCGCTGCGTCAGGATCAGATCCTGGACGGCTTGGTGTTTGCAGCCAAAGACGATGTCGTCACCGACGTTTGGTCAGCAGGACGTCATGCCGTGCAATCGGGCCGCCACGTCAAACGCGACGACATTGTCGCGGCTTACAAATTGGCAATGCAAAGCTTAATGGCATCTTTGTGATCTAGGTAGTTCAGTCGTATTTCCAAAACGGCGTCGTCCTCGTCCAGATGTAGGGCGGCGTCATTGCTGTCGATGAACATCGTGTCGCCCTCAGCCGTATGGACCGCGTTGATTTCCGGAGCGCCGGCCAGAACGTGAAAGGCCAGCAGCCCATGTTCAGGCCGGGCAACCAACCCTTTGAATGGGTCACGTCGTGTTGTGACGGAGCCGTCGCACAGTATTGGATCAAACATCAAATTCAGATCGGTCAATGGGCCGTCGGTGAGGCTGGATTTGACTTTCAGCGCACCGTCAAAGTGTACGGGCTGCCACATGCGGGCTGTTATGGTGTGGGTCGGGGCCTGCAATTCCATCGCGCCGCCAGACACCACGGTCAGAACGCGCGTCATGCCTGCAAAGTCTGAAAATGGCCCGTCCTGTGCAACGTCAGCCCGACTGATCGTCCACGCTGTGCGATCATCCGCAAGGCCCTTCGCTATGTTCCGGGTGATTCCACCACCATTTTTCCAAGGGACATCAACCAGTTCATTTCGTTTTAGGACATGCATGTTTGAATCTTTCTCAATTTCCAGTCACGCGACTTGACCGATGTAAGGATGAGTTTTATCTGATGTGTTAAATCACAATAAGTCTATACATAAAATCAAAGGATAACCCATGATGAGAACCCGTGCCGCCGTTGCTGTTGCTGCAGGTCAACCGCTTGAGATCATGGAGGTCAATCTTGAAGGCCCTAAAGCGGGTGAGGTTTTGGTTGAAATCAAAGCCACCGGCCTGTGCCACACGGACGAATTCACGCGCTCCGGCGATGACCCCGAAGGCATCTTTCCTGCGATCCTCGGCCATGAGGGCGCGGGCGTTGTGATTGAAGTCGGCGAAGGCGTCACAAGCCTTGAAGTAGGGGATCATGTGATCCCGCTTTACACGCCCGAATGCCGTGAATGTGAGTATTGCCTGAACCCCAAAACCAACCTCTGTCAATCAATCCGCAGCACACAGGGCGCAGGTCTATTACCCGATGGATCGACGCGGTTTTCAATGCTGGATGGCACGCCGATCCACCACTATATGGGTTGTTCGACCTTCGCCAACCACACTGTTGTGCCAGAAATCGCACTGGCGAAAGTTCGCAAAGACGCGCCGTTTGACAAGATTTGCTACATCGGCTGTGGCGTGACGACGGGTATCGGTGCGGTGATCAACACGGCCAAGGTTGAGATTGGGTCAACAGGCATTGTGTTCGGTCTTGGCGGCATTGGTTTGAACGTCATCCAAGGCTTGCGTTTGGCGGGGGCCGACCAGATCGTTGGCGTGGATCTAAACGACGACAAGGCCGTGATGGCCAAGCACTTTGGCATGACCGACTTTGTGAACCCGTCCAAGATTGACGGCGACATTGTCGCGCACCTGGTTGAACTGACGGGCGGCGGCGCGGACTACACTTTTGATGCCACTGGCAACGTCAACGTCATGCGCCAAGCGCTGGAATCAGCGCACAAGGGCTGGGGCGAAAGCATCATCATCGGCGTCGCGGGGGCAGGGCAGGAAATTTCCACCCGTCCGTTCCAACTGGTCACAGGCCGCAGCTGGCGCGGCACGGCGTTTGGCGGTGCAAGCGGGCGCACGGATGTGCCGAAGATCGTGGATTGGTACATGGACGGCAAGATTGAGATCGATCCGATGATCACCCACAAGCTAAAGCTGGAAGATATCAACCACGGGTTCGATTTGATGCACGAGGGCAAATCCATCCGAGCTGTCGTGGAATTCTAAAGCCCAAATTGTCGGGTTAATAACTTATTATCAGCCTCCCCCGCGCCAGTAACAGCAGGAGCGCGGGGGGCTGATTTTTATTCGGCTGCGATAGCTGCGGACCGATTGCCCAGTTTGCTTTCGATGTACTTCAGGAAATCCCAGATTGTGCATTCCGGATCGTCCGGTGCAAGCGGACCGCCAGCAAAGAAGCGTGTCTTTTGCGCCTGTTGCAAGGTTTCGATCTTTTCCTTTTCTTCGGCGTTGAACGCCTTGCACAGGTCGACGGCCCTGTCAGAAGAAACCGGCTTGAGCCGGGCAGGGCGGGAGTTTAGCGTTCTGCCATGACAAAACGCTTCCCTTTAGCTATTTCAAAACATCAACTGATATCATCCGCCTGGCGGCGATGATGTATGTGCGTTATCCAATTTCGCTTCGGAACGTGGAGGATTTTTTGCACGAACGCGGGCGCTGTCAGAGCAAAACTGGTTGAGGCGGGCAGGGCACCCTTTAGCTTCGCTGGATGACAAAACACAGCCCATTTCGCTACTTTAAGACGAGCCCGCAGATCATCCGCCTGGCGGTAATGATGTACATACGGTTCCCGTTGTCGCTACGGAACGTGGAGGATCTGCTGCATGAGCGTGGCATTGATATTAGCCATGAAACGTTTTGGTTCTGGTGGAACAGATTTTGTCCGATGCTCGCTGCTGATATCCATACACCGATGAAACGAACTGCCTGACCTTGGTAATTGCCACAGTTTTTCAAATTTTTTCGGGGCCTCATCTGTGTGCCCTCGCATCTGCAGCTGCCCCGACCTTAAACCCCTGACCCCCGGGGGAGGTATAGATGGGTCCGTCAGGCATCCGCTCTTAGTACTTTGTAGACGCTCGCCCGGCCGATGTCGAGGCGGCGCGCGATCTCAGTGGCACCAACGCCGTCACGGTGCATGCGCTGGACGGCCTCCCGGTCGATCGTGCGTTTGCGGCCCTTGTAGACGCCCTTGGCCTTGGCAGCCTCAATACCGGCGCGCTGGCGCTCCTTGATGAAGGTCAGTTCCATCTCAGCAACCATCGACAGGGTCGTAAGGATTATCCTGCCCTCAGGCTTCGACGTATCGATCTCGGGCTCCAGCACGCGTAGGGCGGCGCTCTTGGCCTCCAACTCATGCACAAGGTTCAACACGTCTCGAGTGCTGCGGCCAAGGCGGTCCAGCTTGACCACGACTAGAGTGTCACCCGGCCGAATGAACGATAGGATGGTCTCCAACTCCGATCTGCCTGCACGGCTGCGCCCAGAGGCCGCCTCGTCGAGCACAAGTTCGCAGCCTGCCGCCTTGAGGCGTGCAACCTGAATATCCGTGGATTGCGACAGGGATGAGACGCGCGCATAGCCGTACATGGACATGATCTGTCTCCTTTGACTTTTGACCCTATCAATCTGACTGTCTACTAACTTGAAAGCAAGCCTAAAGAGACGCAATACCATGCAGCAGGAGACGCCCACCAAGGGTGTACCCAAACGAGACATCGCTTCGGCGCGCCAACGCAGTGCGCAAGTGTTATATTATAACATTAATGTGGCGATAGACGCGGCCTTCTGATATCCGCGCGCGCGCCTGCGCAGAGACGTGTGCGCCAGATGCTGGTTTTTGCAGTGGGTGCTACGCGCTCGGAACCTGACAATTGCTTTTACGTCATGTGTCGCTGGGTTGGCGTTGGTTGCGGTGCTGTAAATGTGGGGGCATCGCACTGATCACATGAACTCCCACTGCCTCAAGACATACTGAGCGCATTGCTCCTCGTCCTTTATGCGCCGCGCTTGTTTGAGGCAATGCTCTGCCCAGTCAAAGGCTGCCCAGTCCCGCGAGGATGCGGCAAGATGCTCGCACCTCGCCATCGTCGCCATTTCGACGGCGACCTCGCAAGGCGTAGGCCAAGGAGTGTAGTTTGCGTACTTTGTGTACTTTCTAGGAAAAACAATAGATAAATGGGAGGTATTACTATTGTTAGACGCAATCTCATTTGAAACTACGCAAAGTACATTTCCTACATCACGTCTGTTCATCGCAGGCTAACTTTCTCAAAGAAGTAACCAGCACTCTGCCGTGATGACTTGCCGACGCCCGCAGCTTCAATGCGGTTTGCAAACTGCTTGCGGCCCAACTGACCACGCAGGCCGGTTGACACAAACCAGTGGCAGTAGTCATCATAAAGGTCTTGAACTGTGATGCGGCCGGCAGGGTCCGAGTAGACGCGATCAGCAAGGAACTGCATGACGTGGTTATTGTCTGACCGCCAAGTGTCTTTCGCGTCAGTACAGCTGGCCGGTTCAGTAAAAACGCCATTGCGATCAGCCCCGGCACGCTGTCGAGTGCCCTCTCGGTGTCGCCGTCGAGGTTCAGTCGCTTTGGCAGCTTTACCTGAGGCACCACCACTGAACGAGCAACACCGTCGTAAAGAACGGCTTGTTTTTAACGTCACCAAGGTTGAACTGGAAAAGATTAAAGCTGCTGCCGAAAAGGCAAATGCGCCAACCATATCAGATTACATCCGCGACAAGCTTGGATTGTAATTCAGACCACCGATCGACGATTGATCTCACCTATTCCGCCACTGGCCTCACCCCGTGCCAGATGTCCGCTCGCAGCCACAGGCAGCCCCATACAGCACATTGATTGATGTTTGATCCATAACGACCAGTCAGCGCACCTCGTCACGCTGTGTGGTGCTGGTTGCCTCGCGCGCGCAGGAGAGGCCCCGATTGAACTCATGGTTCGATGTTGAGCTAAGCTCTTCTCAGCGGCGTAGAGCGATCGCTAATGCGCCACCACTGCCCCCGCACCGTCACTCGCGCTTGGCTGTCATCCGATGGAACACATCGCGAGCATCATCGAATGCATTCGGATGAGGCACCAAGGCCACCTCGAACGTGTAGCTTGGGCCGCCTGGGTTGTTACCCGCAAAAGGTAACAGAGGTTGCTGGTCCGCCGGTGGAAACTCACGGCTCAGTACACTCCACCGATTTTGTGCCATCCGCTCGCCGCAAAGCCCTTATTTATATGGCTTGGCCCTTTTGTGCTTAACGCTATTCTCGTTTTACCATACTCTTCTATTTCTCTGTTACCTGTTACCTTTTAGTAAAAAAGAATAATAAAAACAAATAGTTAGGTAGGTAACAGGGGTAGGTAACAGAGAAATGGCTTCGATCTTCTGTTACCCGTGTTTTTGCCGTCTGTTACCTGCCTCTGTTACCTCGGTTTTGGCCCCTTAATGCCCGTCCTGCCAATCGTGCCTAGCGGGTTCATCGGCCTTCTTTTCTTCCACCTCAAAGTCACTCAGGTCCACTGTTTCATCCAGCAGTTTGCGGATATCGCTTTTGCTGTCGTCAGTGCCGTCGGTAAGCTTATGATCCTTCACATAGACGCGCACCACTTCGCCCTTCCATTTGATTTGGTGCTCAACGCGGTGCATTCCCAGATTGGTCACTAACCTTGGCATCATTGTAGCCGACACGGCTTTGGCTCCGGCTCCCTTGAGCGCGAAGTTGAGGTGTTTAGTGCTGACAACCGCCTCGCTGACGCCCTCCGCACCAAGGCTCATTATTTCCACTATCTCCACCTCTTCACGATTCCTGCTGTTTTCAATCATCACAGCCTTGGCGGCTGTCGTGCGCGGTGCGGAGTTATACTTGAAACCTGACGTGTCGATACTCAGAAGCCAGCTGCGAATAACGCCAGGGTGGTCTTGCAATGACTTATACAGCTTGTCGAAATATTCTTGACCAAGCTCGGCCTGCACCTGCTCTTGCGTGTGGAAGCGGGTGAAGCAAACAAACCAGCGCCGATCATCGGCATCAATTGCCAGAGCGTCTTCGTGGTTTGTGAGTGCCAGATAGTTCTGAGTGTTCGGCAGGGTGATACCATCACGGCCTTTCCCGACGACAGAGATCAAGTCGTTCGTGATCAGCGGCTTGAGCCTATCCATCACAGCAAACCTGTTTTGACCTGACGCCCGTATTTCTTCAATCACGGCCAGTGCAGACCCGGCGGCCCAGGCGTTGAAGTCGGCGTTCACTTCCTGTGGTGTGACGATGCGGACGTTCTCTTGCCCGATCACTGTGCCCAACATCTGGCCAATGGATGTCTTTCCATCGCCTGGGGTGCCTTTGATGATGGGTGCCCAGCGCACTTTTTTGCCAAGGTTCTGGACGGTCCACGCGCACCATTGCAGCAATTCTTCGTGCCCGTCGGGCAGGATGTTTTTGATGTGAGCATCCCATAGCGCCCAAGCCTCATGGCTTTCCCAATCAGGCTGCGCCTGCGGCACGCTTTTGGGCCTGAACGTGTTGAGCACCCAGCGGTCGCTAATGAGCGCCCTGCGGTCTTCCCCGATCGATGGAATATAGGCGAGGTCATCTGCGGTGACGATGCCGACAAAGTCGAGCGCAAACTTTACAGCCGGCACGCGCACAACGACATCCCTCAGTCCGGATTGCGTTGCCTTGAGAACAATGACCTCTGGTGTGTACCGTGAGAATGCGCGGCCAAAGGCTTCTGGCGACATAGCCGCGCTGTTCTCCATATTCACAAAGATGTTGCGGCTGGTGACGTAACACCAATCACGGGCATCGAAATGGTCTGGCTCCCCAAAGCAATTTGGCGGGTCGGTGCGCAGATCGTTTGCAGGTTGTGCGAGCCGTTTGTGAAAGGGTAGGTCAGGTGCCTCTTGCTCGCGGTCTTCCCGTTCGTTGTCGATCAGCGCCACAATGGTTGAGCCGTTGCTTAGCGTGTAGGTCGTGCCGGTGCCGACATCGTGCACGAATGGCACGCCGCTGTCGGTTACCCTCACAAATGCAGCTTCACTCTCGGATGCCCGAAACGGTGCCTCGCAGCGCAACTTGCCTCCAGTGCTCATATCGGCCACCCATGCGCTCAAAGGCCGCTCCGTGCCTTTGCTTATGATGGGTGTGTCCATCGTCAAGTCACCCCTTACCGTGACGCGCAGGCCCGTTCCGTCGCGTTTATACGACAAGCTTTGGCCCGTTTTGTCTGAGTATTGCTTGAGCGCCCGATCGGCTGGGAGTTGAAGGGCGCTGATCTTGAGCGGGCCTTTACCCTCATTGATGATCTTTATGTCGGCGTCATCCACGACATAGCCGTCGGCTTTGGTGATGTCTGGCTTGGCGCAGAATACCAATCGGCCCGTGCACCAGACTGACAGATCAATAAGCGTGCGCGATTGATTGCCAATAACTTCGCCGGTTTCGCGACTGAAGCGCGGGCTTGGAAATGCGACGTTCTTCAGTTCTGATTGAACCTTTGCCACTTCGCGCATTGTCTCAATCATGCCAGCATTATCGACTTGAATCCACGCGTGGCTTGCTTGCTTTGGTTCCTCGCCTTCTTTGCGCACCCGATTTGATGATCCGCGCAGCTCTATGCGCTCGCATTTTGATATGCCCTTGATCACGGGTTCCAGCATCTCCAGCCGCGTTCCAATAGGTAGACCCAACCATTCGGCGGGCATCCCTGCAGGGTCATCGGCATCGATTAGAACCCAGACGGATGGCGCGATGCCACGCTTAAGGCGGGCGCTGATTGGGTTGCCGTTGTGGTTTATGACACCGCCAGCCACTTCGCCGACCTTGCTGCCAACTATTTCGCACAGCTTGGCTTCAGAAAAGATTTGGAACTTTTCGACGCCTTGTGAGTTCGCCCAGACGCCTGGGCATATCACCAGGTCAGCGCGTTTTGTTACTGTGCGCAGGATAGCCGCCATGTCTTCGGCGGTGTTAGCTTGAACTGTTTTGGCGACACCCTCAGTCACGTTGGCAACAACGTCTTTGTGCAGTGTGCCGTCGCTGTCGGTTGCATATGTCTTGCAAACTTGGTGGGGCTTTTTGGATTGGATAAGCGTGATGCTGGTGGTCATTGCGCCGCTCCCTCGAAATGAATGGTTGGCGTTGTGACGGGTGCGCCGATCGGCGACCAAACTGCCCAGCAATAGTCAACGGCGGGTGATCCGGTGCTGTTCTCAACCCAACGTGGGCGTTTTGAGCAGACCACCGTGCCAGCAAAGCGCGGGTTTGCGTGAATAACGCTATGGCGCTTTTTGGGCGGCAAATAATTCCAACGCACTAGGTAAGCGTGCCACGCCTGCGGATATATATTCAGCAGATGCCAAATCAGTGCGTCCTGACCTTTGAAGGGGAGATTGCTGCAAACCCAATCAGGTTTGATGGATCCGTCCAGCGCCTCGATCGGCGTGCCGGTTTGGATGTCCGTTTCGATGACGCCCGAAACGTCTGGCAACTTGGCCAGTTCGCGGGTCAGATGGCCGCCGCCCTCGGCAGGTTCGTGGACGCGTCCAGAGACTGGAAAGAATTGGTTCAAGAGTGGCACAAGCCGATCAGCTTCGATTGTGACGTAGGAATCGCCAGCGATGCGATCGTAGTCGTGTAATTTTGCGTTGCTCATTGTTGAGCCCTCAATTGGGCCGCCGCTTGCAAGATTGTGCGAAAGTCAGTATAAAGTGCCTGGGTATAAGCACCACAACATCAGGCCCCGTCGCATCTTAATCTCCTGCGGCGGGGTTTGTTATTTAAGTAGATCAGCGGTGATGCGCTTTGACTTGGTCTCATAGACCGAGAGCAAAGCGTCGCTTTCAAACCACTCCATCACATCGACGTAACGGTAGAGGCGCACCTTGCCTCGCGACAGGTATGGGGGCATCTGACCGCGCCCGCGCCGGGCTTCCAGCGTGCTGTCGGTCCAGTTCATCAGAGCCTGCAAATCGGCTTCTGGAAGTAGTTCGTTTTTGAGTAGAAAGGTATTGAGATGGGTAGACATAACGCACCAATGGCGGACTTTGCCGCAAAAGAAGGGTCTCCGTGCTCTTGCTACTGGGTGGGCGCGGCGGTAGCTGCCTTTTCTATGACGCCCTCGTTCCATTTCTGGAACTGCTGTTTTGATTTGCTCAACCTGCCGTTAGCGTGCTCACAGGTATCTTTGCAACGGTTCAGCCTTCCGTCCGTTCCTCCTAAATGACGTTAAAGGAAGGTTCAGTCAACCTGACTGCGCGCTTTATTTAACGCTTTATGGAAATCATTTGGCGACAGGTTCACATATCTGGATAGGGATTTGAGATCGGTGTGACCGCTGACAGCCCTCAAAAGTGGTGTACTGAGGCCCAGCGCGGCCAATCTTGTTAGCGCCAGGTGCCTGAGGTCGTGAAACCGCACCTCTGGCGTTATACGGGCGGCTTTGCAGGCTCTGCGCCACGCTGTCGATATGCTGCGCGGATCATATGGCCAGACGGGTCCGCTGGATCTATCGCCGACGGCCTGCCGCAGAATGTCCATGCCTTCGGGCGGCACTGGGATAAGCTGGTCGTTCCGATCTTTCCTAGTTGGATGCTTTCTTGCGACCAGGAAAACCGCGCCCTCGTTCCAGCGGATATTCTCAATCTGGATGCCGGTTATCTCTGCAAGCCGCATTGCGCTGATAGCTGCGAACCTGGCGATCTGCGCGACAGGGATGATTTGGCGCGGGTTGTCTTCAAGGGTGGCATATATGCGGGCCAGTTCGTCATCGGTCGGTATGCGGTCACGCTCTTTCGATCGGGTGCTAATACGGCGGGATGTCAGCCCAGCCCTCGCGTCGGCTGCTATATTGGCAGGGATGTCCAATTGCTTCACCGTAGAGGCCCATTTTAGCGCGCTAGAGAGGATTGATAGGTCTCCGGCGAGTGTTGCGCCCGTAATGCCTTCTGAGAGGCGCATATCAACGTATTTTGTCATCGTAACGCCCGACAGGTTCTTGATGCTGGTGTCGCCAATGATGGCCTTGATTCGGGTTAGGTTGAACTTGGCTGTGCGCCCGATCGGAACCTGCTCAACGTAAGCGTCGATTACGTCTGCCAACGTCATCGATGCTGGCGGGGTGATCTTGCCGATTGTTGTGCCGACGGCGCTTTCCATCCCTGCCGCCCAGGCTTGTGCGTCTAGCTTGCGGGCGAAGGTTGCAGACTTGCTAACACCACGTCTGCGCACTTGGGCGCGATAGGTTCCAGCGGGGGTTCTAACTATCGTTGCCATCCGTTCAATATCCGTGCAGATTAATGTTCGGGCCATATTAACCAGACATTCAGCGAAAGTGCAATAAACGTGCAATTAGTCTCTAAAACCACGGAAATAGGCATTATTCATTTTTGGATTGTGAAATGAATTCCGTAGCTTACGCGGCCCGTCTTTCGGTAGCTCCTATGATGGATTGGACGGATCGGCACTGCCGCTATCTGCATCGTCAATTAAGTGGGCAAGCTTTGCTGTATACTGAGATGGTCACATCCCCCGCACTTGTACGTGGTGGAGCAATGCATTTGTTGGACC
>Ga0206126_10001286_pt1 | contig 30642 bp, 33 predicted proteins | sample Helgoland_Spring_5_FD_148621 | JGI IMG/M metagenome (GOLD analysis project Ga0206126, IMG submission 148621) | Pelagic subsurface seawater microbial communities from Kabeltonne, Helgoland, North Sea - Helgoland_Spring_Bloom_20160412_1 | ecosystem: Environmental > Aquatic > Marine > Epipelagic ...
GGCAGATACCCTTTTTTTGCACCCGTAAAGCCATAAATGCTATTCATGACTACTTTGATAGCCATCTGCACCCCGTTGAGCACTGCTTCTTCGGGCGTACCATACGCGGCTTTCATCTGCTTTTTCACCTCTTTGCGTTGTGAGTAAAGCTTGGCAAGAATGCGGGGGAGTACCCCTGGACGGGTCTCCTTCGTCAGAAACGATACATTATCTGGGTTATGCACGATTTTGAGCCTGCCGTCAGTCCATTCGTAGTCGGGCACAGTGCGGACATCTTTGCCTTCCACCCAGCCGTTCTCTGCAATCTCCTCGTTGCTGACGATGGTGCTGTAGCACATATTCATAGCGCGCATGATAGAAGGGTACAGACTGGCAAAATCCACGCAAATGACCGGATCCGTGTAGAACCCCGACGAGGGATCTAGCACCACCGCTCCTTTGAACCCGTCAGATGACTTGGAAGAGTTCGGGATGAAGATGTTGTCCTCGTAGCAATAGTCCAGCATGAGAGTCACGGTTCGGATGCCCTGTCCGCGCTGCACAATGTCCTTAGGCGAACAGCCAGTTACTTTTGCCATCTGGACAAGGTTGATGATCTTCTTGAGATGCACAATCAGATCGATCACCAGTTTGGCGTCTTTGACACAGTAGTCAGCAATCTGTTTTCTGCCTTCCGGGTTCTGGAATTTGATGGGAATCTGATCGTATGGCATGTCATCCTTGCCAGTTCCAAGAAACTGCTGTGCAACTGCTTCTAGACTGTAGCGTGCCAAGTTGTGTTGACCACGCATTAGCACATAGGCGTCAACAGCAGCAACGCCCGGCATATCCAAACGGAACTGTTCTTGCGTGCCTTTCTGATTGGACTGCGTTGTCACATGCTTCACTTTGCTCTCATAACCACGCAGGCGAGACCACTTCCAAGAGATGCGCAACTGCTTGCAGCGCTCTTCAAGATAGGTGTTATCAAAGCGATCAATGTTGTAGCCAGTCAAGAAATCGGGAGAGAGATCTCTTACGTACTTCAAGAAGGCCTGGATCATCTCTTTCTCTGTGTCAAACGATGGATGTCCAGGCGTGTCCTTCCAACAAAAGCACACACCATCCGTGCCCTCCCAGCATCCGATACAGATAATTGGATCTTTGACTGCATCAGGAAACCCACCGTCAGTACTTAAGCACTCTAGATCGTATGAGAGGACAACGGGTTCAATGTACTTGTCAACCATCTGGATACTAGAGTGTTCCGGCAGAAAGTATTCTTTTTCACAGTGCGTTATGCTGCCGTTATACTCAACTGGAGATATCTCAAAGGTGGAGCACTGGCGAAGACGCTTGTTCAGAAACCACTGCGTCTCCAGAGACACCTGTGTGTTGAACAGCTCGAGACGATCCCGAAGACGCTTGCGGATGATGTAAAAAGAGATGACGTCTTTGAAAACAATCTTGTGAAACATTTTCTGTCCCCAGCGAGTAATATCGTTACCACAAATACCCTGTATCTCATGGATTCTCCGCATATCACGCTGTTCAAGCAGATAGCGAGGGTCTGAACCACACACAAGAGTCGGCTTCAAAATGGTGTGTACTGCTACGGAGCCCGATTCAGTACGCCCATATAGGGTGAGCAGCGACGTCTCAGTATTCAGACTTGACGAGAAGTGTTGGAAAAGCATTTTAGAAACAAAGCTTGAGCAAATACTCTGAAGATTTTAAATTAATAGCACAGGCTTTAATACACCAGAAAATACATTACTTGACACCATATTATAAAAAAATGACGTATAGAATTCATCACCCCAAAATAATAATAAAAAAAAATATGCAAAACACCGTATTATGAAAAAACGAAGTATAGAATTGATGACCCCAAAATAATAATAAAAAAAAATATGCAAAACACCGTATTATGAAAAAACGACGTATAGAATTCATGACCCCAAAATAATAATAAAAAAAAATATGCAAAACACCGTATTATGAAAAAACGACGTATAGAATTCATGACCCCAGAATAATGATAAAAAAAAATATGCAAAACACCGTATTATGAAAAAACGACGTATAGAATTCATGACCCCAAAATAATAATAAAAAAAAATATGCAAAACACCGTATTATGAAAAAACGACGTATAGAATTCATGACCCCAGGATAGAGGGCAGGTTGAAAATGCAAAACACCGTATTATGAAAAAATGACATATAGAATGCAGGTTTAAGGGTAAACTTAAAAGCATTTTTGGGAAAAAATAATAAAATAATAATAATAATAATAATAAAAATAATAAAAAAAAATCCTTATTTTTCCTTTAAGTTTCCCCCCCCACCTGCATTCTGCACGTCATTTTTTCATAACACGGTGTTTTGCCTTTTTAACCGGGGGTATATTTTTTCATGATGAATTCTATACGTCATTTTTTTATAATACGGTGTTTTGCCTTTTTAACGGGGGGTATATTTTTTCATGATGAATTCTATACGTCATTTTTTTATAATACGGTGTTTTGCATATTTTTTTTTACTATTATTTCGGGGTCATGAATTCTATACGTCATTTTTTTATAATACGGTGTTTTGCATAATTTTTTTTATTATTATTTCGAGGTCATGAATTCTATACGTCATTTTTTTATAATACGGTGTTTTGCATATTTTTTTTTATTATTATTTCGGGGTCATGAATTCTATACGTCATTTTTTCATAACACGGTGTTTTTCATTCTGGTGTACTTGCACGACTGCTATTTTGGTAAGAAAAAATGGACACTCTATATGTTATTATACATGCCCTACTGTGGAGTTTCATGGAAGTTGAAATGGAAGGCAAGCGCGGATGGATGTACGACTCACAGACTGCTTGTAGCGGTATTCTAGCGTTCACTAATTACCACGTGATCATGAATGTAATTGCTCCACTGACGGTTTTCTTCATCCTGCGTAAAAAGCGCATTCACTACCTTGTTTTCTTTTACAACCTGCTACTTTGGTTTGTTGTTGAAGACGTTGGGTGGTTTGTAATCAACAAAATGGTTTACCAAACCGCACCCTGGCAGACAACTGCAGCAAGCGTTGCAAGCAGCATTGTTCCGCTTGCTCTTCTGTATTTCATACACAAAAGGGGAATTGTCCGGGACACGCGCTTTGACTATATTCTACTTCCGATAAACTTTTACATTTGGTTCAGCTATCCTTGGGCCTCTCCATTTGACCCTAATGAACCCTTTAGTCCTAGGCATAACTATTGTAATTAAATCGTATCATTTTTAAGTACATTAACGTATGCTGTATAATGATGGTGTGTATCTGGGTAAACAAATCTTGCGTCAGGGTATGTATCTGTACTTATATTGTTTAGCATGGCGTGCGCTCGTGTAATTTCGTCCAATAGAGCCACCCTTTCGTTGCGGATGCTTAAATCGAGCATTTCCATTTTCAGATAATCTTTTATAAGTGCTAGGTGTTTCGGGTCTTCGGTCTGCACTTTTCCAGTAGCGTATTGTGTTGCAATTTCGCGCATATGGTCCAAATTGTCTAGGTAGTGTACCTCTGTCTCAGTAAGGTGCGTGAAAGAAGGAGTATGTGCTTGAAAATTTGTTCCGAACTTTTTTATTTTTTTTAGGAGTTTGTCTCTGTAACGTCTGAGATCAAAAATTTCTGCCAGTTTTTTTTGCATTTGAGGGTTTAAAGCGCTTATTTATACTTTGCTTCGGTACGACTTTTTCTTTTGGTAGCATCTTCCGCGTATGGTACAAACTGCCCAAACGAGAATTAGGGCTGTCCAGCCAAGGTAAAACCAGTTGCTCTCGGGCAGAAACTTCTTGATTTCGACGTTGTGACCAATAGTGCTTGTGTGATACTCACTCCAGAATTGGTACTGCGTGAAGTACTCTTTTTCGTAAAACACTGCTTTGAAGTCGTCACGCGTATTTGCCACATAGCCAATGTAGACATCAATTTGTGAGACAACCGGCAGGGCCTGTTGCAGTAGGATCGATGCTCCGCGTGGGGTAATGTAATACATTTGCGTGCCACCAAAGCCTATGCGAGGCTGAATATTGCACCATCCGCGGTCGCAACACGAACGGTCTGCAAACGGAAGATACACAATAGATGCAAAATCTGCATTTGTAGGAATTGTATTGATAGCGCGATGCATGAATCCTGCTTCTAGACGCACGTCATCTTCAACAACAATGATAGGTTTGTCCAATTCAACGCTTTTCTCCCAAAGGGCTATATGCGATAGCGAACATCCTACTGCTGAGAGCTTGGACGTGTGCATAAAATCAGTGTCAAGTGTTTGGTCAATGTGATAACGTGCAAATGGTGAGATGCGTTTGTCATGAATGCTTAGAAGCGATGCGTCAACAGCTGGGAAGACATCTGTGAGGTTGTGGGGAAACACCGAGTGTATATCGGTATTATGGCAAGCCTCGCCTCTTATTCGCTCGAGGCAGATGAGGAAGGCAGGGATCATGTTTGCATTAATATGACTCAGGTAAGTACACCATAAGATTTAAATGGTGTATTAACCTGATGCTAATTGTTTAAAGATGATTCACCCTTCTATTGTAGCTCTTTGTGTCTGCTGCCAAGTTGTGGAAGATTTGATTCTGTACCCGTTTCGGCAGTGTAAGGCTGTAAAGGACGCAATAAGGTATTCGGTATCAATGAATGGATATAGTGCATGTGATATTTAAAATCTTAAGTTTTGTTGTTTAGGGCGGAAGCCTAAGTCTCTATGTACGTTAATTGCTACGTGAGCGACCTCTATACCACACAGTGGGTTGTTCTTGACGTATTTTACCAGTTTTTTATTGTTAAGACTATCGAGCTCTTTCTCTGTAATGTTAAGCAGTGCGCAGACCGAATGGACGTTGTAAGGCCGCGCAAACAAAGAGTTTGCTGGTGGCGCAGGCAGAGCACAATTCTGTTTGAACACCCAGCACGTCATGGAATTCCACACACCCCCCTCAATTAATTCATTACTAAGCCACGAATTATTATATACTTTATAAATAGCTTCGCCAGCTACCAGAACATTGTCAACGACCACCATTGTGCCGTTATAAACTGCTCCACTTGTTGTTTTTGCTACTGATGCAACTCCAAATCCCAAGGAAAGTGCAAAATCTCTGCCGAAGGCAAGAAACATTTTTATAACTTGAACAATATTGTCTGCTGTTGTTACAAATTTTCCGATGGTCTTTTGTTTTTTTAAGTTTTCTTTTATGGTATCAATCAAATCTGAGCAGGAGTCAATTGTGGCGCGAACAACTTGAAAAAGTCTCTCATCTGACTCAAACACTTCTGAATTCGTCATATTACCGAAACCTGGGCCCCAATCCGGCTTACCCTCTTCGTCCCAGCTATAAGGCACATTTAGAAAATATGCTAAAGTCTTTGGAATAAGAAGAAGTGCATCCACAAATCCTGCCAGAATAAACTGCATATATTGTTGCATGTATTCATACGCTCTTTCTCTGATTGAACTGCCGGTCAGCGCATCGTATAATACATAAACTCCAAATATTACACTAAATTGCACAGCAATCATTGAAATTGACACTGCCCACTCAATAATATTTCGTAACAATTTTCTCACAGTGTAAGAAACGTTTCGCACATTTCCAATACCAATTGTCATTGTGGGAATAAGTCCAAAAGCTTCTACACCAAGAATTGTTGGTCCTGCAATTCCGGAGAAGAGCGTGTCTAACACTGACCTTGCCCATGTGTATATTAGGTCAATTGTTTTTTCAGCACCTCCTTCTAGATCAATAAAAGATGGAAGGTTTATTAATCTTTCACCACCAGTTGGAAGACGCCAAAGTTTTTGCATTAATTTTTTGTGCCAGTAAAGCGGCGAGCATGGGAAATCTGCCCTTCTAAAAATCATCATTATGTCAACGTTATCACACATGCTTTGATATTCGCTTTGCTCTAAAGATTTCCGTGTTTCGTTTCTAAAGTTTTGCTGTTTGTTGCGTTCCCTTTTAGCAGCTGTTCGTGCGCGTTTCTGGGCATCTCGGTGGGTTTGCTGGGCATCTCGGTGGGTTTGCTGGGACGCAGTCAAATCTTCGAGCATTTCCCGCATTTCTTCCAATCCTGCAGGATAACCCGCATCTTTTTTTTTAAGTGCTTTCTTATGACGTTTATCTTTTTTTTTCATTGCCTTTATGCGTCCTGCCTTCTCTTCCGGTGTCATAATAAAGTCAAGGTATTTGTTTGCAAGACTCTCGATTTGATCTTCTGGATAAACTTTGATTAGCGCATTCTTAGCTGCAGACATCAGTCTGCTTCGATATTCATTTAAGTATAATTGCAGCAGAGCTTGACCTACATTGTTGCTTGGTTTAACGATCACAAGTTGTCGTCTTGGTGGTACTTTTGCTACAATGGCAAGAAACGCGTCTCTCATAACTTGTTCGTCAGATTTGTTGCCAAATAGTGACTTTTTTGTTTCTGCTGATCGGCCTTTTGATTCTCCACGCTTGGATTCTCCACCTCCGCCTTCTGACATTTCTTTATTTGTTTGGTATATTTATAGTTAATAGAGTCTCAAAATGAAGTTTGATTTCTGGGATAATTATCACAACATGCTCGATGTGATAATATGGAAAAAAAAATTCATCCAGCCTATTTGGGATAACCAAGGCATTCCAGTGAAACTATTAAGCGTGAAACTGAGTTCTTCTAAAGTATGGGCGCTTATGTCCATAGTTAATGGTACACCCCAAATAAACAATATTGAAATCGTGTATTCTCAGAGGAGTATACCATTGCAACAAAAAGCTATGGAAAAGCTAGTTGAAGCTTACTTTAAAGCGTATCGGGATCACCTTACAGATGGTGCACCACAATAGATCCTACAGCTGTTACAACAACTATAGTTACAAAAAACAAATCCGTCCAAGTTGGCAGGTAAAACTCTTCGTTACACAACACACACTCTCCCTTTGTGAAACATTTTGCGTGAGCCTGCTTGCATGCGCATATTGGGTAAACAACACCTGCTCGTTCACATATGTCACACTTGCTTGTGCATAGCATTTGTGTGTCTTCACGCACTTTTATATGGTGTACTTCCTCAGGTCTAACTTAATTAAAAAAAATGTACCGCCCAATTAAGAAACGTAAAAAGTTTACATTTGCCGTTGAACGCATTAGTGACACCCATTATGCCGCAAAAGCTTCTATTGATTTCGACTCTCCGTTTCGGACTAAGCGCTGCCACTTTGAGTTTCCTATATCCGATGCTAGTGTCATCAAAGAAGCGGAAAAACTCGGAATGGAAATCTTGCTCCCACCTGAGCGTGCCCGTAGAGAATACGTTACCGAGGATATAGAGATTGATTTAGACAACCGTTTGTACTCTCATCAGAGAGAAGGCGTTCTAAAAGCTGCTGCGTGGGGAAGGGCTATGATTGGCGATGAAATGGGAGTTGGGAAATCGGCACAAGGCATAGCTTTGATGAAGCACTTTGGCGGTCGGGCTCTAGTCGTCTGCCCAAGCTACCTTTGTAAAAACTGGATTCGGGAGTGTGCCTTCTGGCACCCCGATCTGGACGTCGATGTAGTCAAGAAGACAGTGCCGGATCACAGTTGCGTAATCTCGTATGATCTTACCCATCGCAGACAGCTAGGCAGATTTAATGTGCTAATACTCGACGAGAGCCACTATATCAAGAACAAGTCTGCAAAACGCACCAAGGCGCTCATGCGACTTGCAAGAGTAACGCCCCACGTGTTCCTGCTCACAGGTACTCCAGCTCCCAACAAGCCAGTCGAGCTTTGGACACAACTGGCTGCCATCCTTGGTGTTAACCGTATTGGCACCTATACGTCATTTACGCGTCGTTATTGTGGCGCGAAACAAAGTCCTCTCGGGTTTGTTGATGTGTCTGGAGCTACAAATAGGCGGGAGCTTGCATGGTACATGAAAAGCACCTGCCTCATCCGTCGTTTGAAACGTGACGTCCTCCAGGACTTACCCAAGAAAACAAGATGTACGCTGGAAGTCGATGTCGCACAAGGCAAGATGAAGAAGAAGTTTAAGCGCTGGAAAGAAATTAATCGCTTGTGCATGCAGCAGGAGACTCACGAGCTCATTTTCGAAAGAAAGGCGCTGGTTTCAGAGCTTTTTATGGATACTGCGAATGCCAAGGTGAATATCATCAAACAGATTTGCCAGGATTTGCCCCCCAAAACGCTAGTTTTCTATCATCACAAGGTACTAGGCGACGCCATCGAAGAAGCACTGCCCGAGTGCATGCGCATAGACGGAAGTACTCCCCAGGAGAAGCGTGACGAATACGTGCAGGACTTTCAGGAAGGCAGAAACGACTACTGTTGCCTTTCTATGCTTGCAGCTGGAACTGGAGTTACTTTGACGCGGGCGAATAACATCCTCTTCGCGGAATTGTATTTTGTACCGGGGGTAATGCTCCAAGCTGAGGACAGAAGTCACAGAATCGGGCTTACTGAGCCTCTGACGGTGACGTACGTGCTTGCGAATGGTTCTCTGGACGCTCACATGTTCAAGAATATAAAGAAAAAGTTGAGTACAATTGACCGGTGCTTAGATAATCGGACGGATAGGGTGTTTATGAATTAAAAGTTATCTATAAATATAATAATCTTTGCGTTTAAATGCTTTTAATCACTAGTGTCGATGGAGAGGGTGTAATTGGAGTGACGGACGAATTTGCGGTGACAATCAAAGCATATGTCAGGGAGGATTTTAAAAAAGTTTGGAAAATTATTTTTGTTCGTAAAGAGTTTGGAGAAGACACTAACTATGTTGCTCTTATGGATGATGTTGTGTCCGTTCAGTTTCGCAGATACTCTGTCATAGTTCAATCAGCAATGGATGGAAATTTTAGTTTTTTTCCATCTGAATCGTTGAATGTGAAGCAACTTAAAAAAATAATGAGGTCCATGATTTCCGAAGGAATGCCAAGGCGAAAGACTGTTCCTGATTACGAAGGTGAAGGTTTACCTCCGTATGTTGAATGGAAAGTGGACGGCAACTATGTTGATCTGCCTCTTGATAGGGTAGTTCTAGTGAAAGCTTCCCAATTGCTAGAAGCTGAACTCAATTTAACTCCTGTTCCAATGATGAAACAGGTCATCGAACCTCCGGAGAGGAGACGAAAGAGACGGCGTAGAAACGATGCTCCTGTAAATACAACTTCAGTGTCATCGGATGATTTTGCCGATGTTGTGTATGGAATTTTATATGAATATGAGAAGGGAGCAGCTGATTATCAACAGGCATTAGGGGAACTTAAAACTCAAGCTGAAGATTTTATACGTCTTATGCCTCAGGAAGAGCCATTATATGTACTAGGGGATACTTTTGAAAACGCATCAGGTCAATACGCTATTATTTCTGGTGGAAGACTTGCGCCTGAGGGAGCAGCTGGAAACGGCAGTTTTTTTTACGATCTCATTGATACCAAAAAAAATCTTAGAAGACATTCCGAATCAGAAATAAGACTATTATTTGGAGAACCCTCAGAAATGGATTCTAAAGTGAGTGTGTTTGAATTTGGTATTCCTACTTTACAGCTACGTAACCTTATTGCAAGAGCTCAAAATTTACGCAAACTTATAAGAGCAAAAAGGTTTAATTCTGGTAAGCCAGTGCCTGAATTTGCACGGAGTGAAAATCCCGATGAGGATGAAGCAGAAAGGGAAAATAAAGCAAATTTTGACAGAGCGTACTGGGAAAGGGATCAAAAGAAGAGAGCAAGTGCTGCTTACTGGTTGGGAGACATTGACGATGATGACCCTAATGCGGGAGCGAATCAGAACCAAGTCAAAATTACAGCAGAAGCCTATGCGTGGTCTTTGCTGCATGATCGTAATGTGTGTACTATCTGCCTATCTGGCTTTAACGCAAAAGATGAAGCAAACGAATACCCCGTAAAATTAAAATGTGGGCACTTTTTCCACTACAGATGCATAAAGCGGTACCAACAACCAAACTTTGCTGATGGAAGCTATGGTGGATTAAAAGCCAGAGATACTTTGAAATGTCCAAATTGTTTGAGACCTGCACTTGACAACAAATTTGGAGATGGTGTGTACAGATACGTTAATTTAAGATTCTAAAAAAGTTATAGTAATTTTATAAAATTTTTATCACCCATCTGAAATGTCAAAAACTTGGCTCCGCCTTGTAAACTTTCCACCAAAGACCCCTCTAATTCCCTCCCATTGACGTGCGTGAGCAATGCGCCGGGCGCTAGGTGCTGTAAGTTCCACTCAGCAGACATAGCGTCAACAGCCACCACGACACCGACCACTGCATTGTTATGAGGCGGCTTCAAATACTTCTGATATGACCTAGCAGCCATTGCACCATTCATCTGGGTGATTGTCAAGCCACCTACCTTAACCATCGGAACTGCCTCAAACGGGGTCAGCTGCGGCGCGTGTATTCTAGGTATGTTATCTACTAAGTTGTATGTGTATTCTACGTTTTTAACTCCGTCTTCTGCTCCAATCGTTAACTCGACAGGCTCACCCGGCTGAAATTTAAATGAGGTAAAGAAGGGGGCGCCCGTGTCCACAAAATTTCCAAAGTTATCGAGCTGGCGGTTATCAATCTTAAGAAGCACCTCTCCATCCTGGAGCGGCTCATGCTCCTGAGCTCCCGTGATCACCACGCCTTCGCTTCCATATTTTTCGGTCAGTTTGTCCATAATTGGAACTGTCACTGAGACACCAAAGTGCTCGTTGAATATGATACGATCAGGGACTACCTGAGTCTCAATTCCCTTACATAATGCATTATGCGAAGCGCATTTCATCCATCCGTCTTCACGCAGCTCGTGAATCTTTTCTGGCATGCCAACGTCCAAATACGTCAAAACCTGCTGGATCAAGTGATGCGATTCAGGTTTGAAGAAGCAGTGTTCACTAAACCACTGAGAGAATTTCACCGGTAGTCCGTCTTCAACGCCGCCACACTCGTGTTCCTCGAACCTCTGCAGCAGCTCCTGTGGGGGAGTAGAAACATGATAATGTTGCATTAACTGACGAAAAGCTTCGTGAGACATATCAGGGTGTTCAAGCTGGGGTTTTAAGAACTGCAAGAGGCTCTTAACAAGTTCAACAGGAGTTGCAATGCTAACCGATTGTGGTTGGGTGGAGATTGCGGTATTTATCCCGACAAGAGCGCCTTCGTGAAGCAAGGCCCCGCCGGAATTACCGGGGTTAATGGTACAGTCGTGGTAATGCATCAATTTGCCAGAGAGCACATCCTTTGCGGTTAAAGAGCCGTGGGTGATAGTTTGATGCGGTGTCCCGCTTGGAAAACCGACGGAAGTCACCGCAGCAAACTCATCAAGGGGTTCATCGATAAGGGGGCAGCTGGGAATGAGCTCAATTTTTCGCTGGGAGTTGGTTTTGGGGTCAAGATTAGCCATTTGGAAGTAAGCACTTTGAGTATCGATGTGCAAGAAGGCAAGATCATACTGCGGACAAACTTTGAGTACACTGGCGGGGACGGGCACTTGCGAAAAATGGAAATTCACCATGACAGTCTTTTGCTCGCCAACCACATGGTGATTGGTCACAGCAATGATAGCGTTTGGGTAAAATTTCGCTGCCACGTCGGATGCGTCTCTGGACAGCACCGCTGACCCTGCCTCTAAACCTGCGACGGAATTTTGCTGCTTCAGAGTATTCATCACTCGGAGAACACCATACACTTTCGACATTGTATTGTTCAACGTCCGTATATATACGCTTGTAAAAATCATTTCAAATGGTGTTCAAGAAAGGAAAAATTAAGGTTTACTTTAAATCCGCTTCTATAATTCGAGCAATTTGCAGGCAGATCCGCAGCGCGGACGCTGTGTATGCGTGCGTAGCTTGGGTGACCCATCCGAAGATCCTGGACGCCATGGAAGAGACAGACACCGAGTTGATAATGACCCGACACAAATGCAATCGTTGGAAGAGGCAAATCAAGGTGAAGTTCCTGGGAAAGGGGCGTGGAAGGAAGAAGTCGCTCATGCATCATAAATTCCTTGTGGGTTTCCGTAAAGGAGAGCCTGCTTTTGTTATTAACGGAAGTGCGAATTTTACAAAATCTTCAGTGAGACATGAAGAAAATATTATGGTAATCGAGGATTCAGACGTTGCTAAGGCGTTTTACAAACAATTTCTGGAGTTAAAAAAAATGTAAAAAATGGTGTATAAAGATAGATCTTAATTAATTAAAAATGACAGAACGAAACGCTAAGTTAGTGCAACAATTTTTTGTAGGCCTGTGCAGTTATGTAGTCAAATCTGATCTGCGGATCCTTCAGCTTAAACTCAGAGTCCAAGAATACTACAGGATTTTATCTATTGTAGACGATGCGGAGAAAGATGGCGTGAACGCCAAAGATTTGCAGCAAGCTGCAGAGAAGTGGTCTGAAGATCTGACTCCCTACACAGAGGAACCTGCACGATCAGGACCTGACGCGCTTAATGCTTATGTTGTTGGGCTAGCAAAAGTCATTGCTGGCTATAAACAGAAGTTTGGCAAAGTTCCAGAGACATACGAGACTATTTTGACTAACTTGTCAAAACAAAGGAATGACATGTTCACTGCAATGCAGGAAAAAAGCGTTGCTTCACAGAAATTTCTAATTTTGACAAAAGAGTTCAATATGCACTTTCGAGGGTGTAAAGATTACAACCAAAGCGTAGCTAGCACGATTGCGGAAGAATTTGGAGCAAAAACCAACGCAGACCTTCTTAGAAGTACAACTGCTTATTTGATGCTTCTCGAGTTTTCAAAAGATTTTGCAACAGTGAAACAAAACAATCCGCCCCTTTTTGCGTTTACCCAAAACCTGTCAACCTTAACAGACGCTGCAGGTGCCATTAAAACAGTGTATATGGTATCTGAAGATGATGGACTTTTCCACGAGAAAATGAGGGACGAAAACAAAGGAACCTACGAGCGCCAAACGAACCGGCATATACAGCTTGTGCGTCTACACGAGCATCTCTTGCAGGATTATATATCCAAAATCATTTATGCGTCAGCAAATAAGATTCAGGATTACTACGCAAAAAATCCTGGTACTTTAGAAGTCAAGCAAGTGGCAGGGCATCTCAGAAAGGTGATTGAAAAAAAACTGTTCTCTTCTGTGGAAGCCGGGTTCCGAAGAATTATAAAGAAAAACCGCGAGTGGCTGACTGTTTTTTCTCAAGGCGTTGACGAGAACTTGACGCAGGTTCCACAGAGGAACTCACCGCTGAACATCATTCTTGAAAAGATTGCACATACTCCCGTGACAAACACAACCGTTGCTATGCAACTGCATCAGGATTTTCAATGGCATCTGAAAAGAGCATTAGAGAGAGACGCAAATATAAGAGCAATACTTGATCCGCGGACAGTAGCCGCGCAACAAGCCGCGAAACAAGCTGCTAGACAACAAGCTGCACAACAACGAGCTGCAGCAATGACACAGCAAGCATTAAACGAAACTGCAGCAATGGATCCTGCCAACCGCGCTGCAGAAGGACTTGCCATTACCATGGATATGGATTTGGACGAAGCTGCAGACGGCTTGCACGGCTTACGAGAGCAGAACACGTACTATGTTGACGTTGTTGGTCAGTATATTATAACAGAAAACAGCTACCTGCAATATCAGAAAGCTTTTCCGGTAATCCAAATTGAACGCCGTATGACGGGTTCAATTATTGTCGGTCTAAACGAAGCGGCTAACCGTAAGGGATTTCACACAAATGACTTCATCACACAAATAGAGGAAGTTGATAATAACGAAATTGACGAGTTTCTGAAAGAAGCCGGAGCTGATGGGGGCGCAGGTAATCCAAGGGTAACACGTTTCACAGTGGTTGCACTTGGTAGGATGAAAATAGATGCACAAGACGAGCGAAAGCAAATGCTTTCTGAGGTCTTGTCTGATAGTACAACAATGATGGATCTTGATGAAATGTTTGGTACACTTGGTAAAACACAAACTAAAAAAAATTAATACTGATTATTTAAATATTTCTCATACACAAACTTTAGTTCTGGATATCCTGTTGCCAGATTGACAAGTCCTAGGATAGAACCGTGTCCGTATAGCAGGCGCTCCTCCCGCTCAGCTGGTTTCCACGTGCACCACGCTTGTTGAAGCCGGCTTGCATACAGTTGAGCAACCCAATTTGATGAACCATAAATAAGCTCACGAAACATTTTGTCATAGTCCATACTTGATCTTTGGTTTTATTAAGCACTCTCTCATACACCATATAAATGAAACCCTAACTTTTCTAAAAATGTTGCTTTCTGAGTTGGAAGACGTTCCTCTAAGATATCACGTAAATCGTGTTTATACACTGTTGAAAGACATTGTGAATGGCGCTTATCCTACCATTGAACTCTTTGACGATAAAGAAATCAAAACTCTTCTAAGCGGAGAAGACTTAAAGGATGTTGAATCTCCGTTTTGGCGTCTAAGTCCTGACATGAAAGTCGAAACATTACCATCTATGCGTCTAAAAACAACAAAGGACGTATACGTCAGGAGGCGACAAATGAATATTTTTTCTTTTTTTTCAACAATTAACAAGATGCTTGCTATACTTTGCTTAGAGATTGAACGTATTGAGGACGAAACTATTGCAGTGCGCCTCTATTAAAGTTGTTGCACTTTCAAGAAATGCGACCTTTATCTACACGAGTTTTTGAAATGGACGCTACATATGCTCAAATCATTCAAAATATTGATTCGCATAAGGAATTAAAGAAGATGAAAGCATTAGTAATGGAAGAGAAAGTTGTATTTATTATTTACAGAGGAGGCGAAACAAACGCTGTAATTATGATGAACCTAGGAAACGGTTTTCACGCATCTGTGCAAAGCTGTCCAAAAAACGCTAAACTGAAAACAAACGCAGACCTGCTTTACGCACTTTGTTATGGGTTTTAAACTTTCTGGTGTACTTGTACAGGGCTAATATTTGTAGAGAAAAAAATGGATTCCAAAGAAAACACGCCGATGCCAGCAAGCAAAAGTGAAGAGCCAGTACCAGCAAGCAAGCAGGAGGAACACCATACTCGTGATGCAATTGCCAACCACCACGCTAGCGTCATCTCGCATCTGAACAATGGTGACGCGCAAGCTGCTTTTCAAGCTCTAATGACGGATCCCAATGGACGTCAGCTTGACTACGCCGAGTCCCGGATGATGTATGGCTAATCATCTTTGTGCATTGTTAGCACGTTAAGAGCTTCTTCAACGTCTCCGTCTTTCAGCAATTTGATCAACCGCAAGCGAGTTATATGGATAAGATAAAATATGAAAAGAATAAAAACAAACGCTATGTAGATCATTTTTTGAGCATGTATTTAGCTTTTATAGAACCCCAAAATGCAGTTTGTGCCCGAAGTTCTCTATCACGACGCGCCGAATCCTTTCACATTGTATGGGTTTAAGTACCAAACAATTGCACACTATCTTGTTGTACAGATACATGCACGCCGAGGCATGCCATTTAAGCATTTTTTTGACATGGACGTAAAAGACCTGCCCCCAATTCACTGCGTCAACAAGGTTGTCCTTGAAGAAGGGCTCAATGCAATGTTGCCAGAAATGGAACCAAAACCGTTTAAGTATCCTATCTCACACGACCTGCTTGGTATTGGAACAACTCGTTTCCGTCTAAAATATGGAGATAAACAAAACGGCAAAAATGTTTACGGACGGTCTATGCGCATGGTACTTAAACGACGCAAGTAAATAATAAATGAGCAATCTAGAAGAACCTTTGGAAACTCCACAAGAGGAGAACACGTGTAGAATATGCCTTGAACCAGGTGAGCTGTTGCAGCCTTGTGACTGCAAGACCTCGTATGTACATAAAGAGTGTCTTTTGAAATGGTTGAATACTTCAAGGAGGACAAATTGCGAGGTATGCCTTTTTGAGTATAACATTAAATTAAATAAACCGCCCTTGCTGCTCTTCTCTTATGATCCGATATTAAACCGCAACATTATAATTCTGGGAATTTTTGGACTATTTCCAATATCCCCCTTTGCATTCTACATGAAGTTCAAGCCTTTGGACATATACTATGCTATTAACATCCTATTTGTTTGTCTAGTATTCGCATACGTGAGATACGTTAAAATTTGCCAAACTCTTGCGTTTTGGAAAATTTGTCTCACTGCTGGATTTACAATCGTTGCTGCAGAAACAGGCAGGTATGACCACATACTTTTCGACTACGGCATATCGGCTATTTTTATACTTGTTGCGTGTTTTTGCGACAGCCGCTTCTTACGACCTATAAATAATGAGGACAATTCTGAAAATGAATAGCGTTGTCTCTGCACTCGAGAGATGTGGACTGGACAAGTATGTTAAAGACAAAAATGGAAAATTTCACTCGTTCTTGTTCTGGAACATCATTGCTGGGCTGGGACATTTGGGAAATGCCGCCTTCTCTTTCGACGGGGCCTCCAAGCAGGGCAGAACCAATATGTATCCAGTTTTTCAGGACTACGCTGGCTGGAGGAACAAGGCTGACTTCTGTGCAAACAACACTGGAGAGATTGGATATACAAGGGGAGATTACGTTATTCTACCCACTGAGAGTGCTAAGTCTCAGGAGTTGTCGCTATTTTGGCTCATTGTTAGTTTCCACCTTCTATCTTTTGGGTTTCAAATCGTGCTCAACACAGAGTACCTGCGTGACTATTATGTAAAGAGCGTGCTCACCAATGGAGTGAACCCTTTCCGTTTTGTGGAATACTCCATCTCTGCTTCTATCATGGTTGTGTGCCTTGCCTTGATCAGCAACATACTCAACCTCTATGCACTGATTGCACTAGGATGCTTGACAGCAGTGACGCAGCTGTTCGGCCTCCTTGCTGAGTGTCTGTTTTCTGATCAGTTTTTGGTCGATGTGCCTTCTTACGACGAAGAGATTAGTGGTGATTTATTTAAAAAAGCAACATTCAGACAGTCTGAAGTCATGGGTGTCCGAAAAGTCAGGAAACCAGAGAAGCCTCGTAAGAAAACACCACTTAGTGTCACACTGAGAAGACTTGGGTGGGTGGCGCATTTCAGCGGGTGGATCAGTATGATTTCCGCGTACGTTGGCATCCTTGTACAGCAGTACTTCTTCAGTGTGGACCAGAACAAGGGAAACGACACTAGCCCTCCGTCATGGGTCACTGTGCTCATAATTATTTTGGCAATATTGTACAACATTTTTGGGTTTACTCAATTAATCCAATTATGTTTTAAGGATCCTTACCTGAATGCTTGGACTGGAAAACAAGAGCAGTGCCGTTGTGCTGGTGTAACGTCAGATGGATCTGGGGACGGTAAGCGCATCAAATGCTGCGGCAGGAGTCTCAATGAAAGTATAGAGTTGTGCTATGTGCTGAACAGTCTTATTTCAAAGAGCGTATTAGGCTGGACCATTATTGGGCAATTATTAGTAGAGGATTTTGTAGTTACAACAACAGTATCATGTTAAATTAAAAACGAAGATTGCGTTTACCTCTAAATTCCATTTCTTCTTCAAAGTGAGATAAAAATGTCTTCATGTCATTTTTTCTTTTATCCTCGTCAATCGAATAGTCACTCTTATCAAAGTCATGTATCACGGCCTGTAATCCATTGTCAATCCAAACTACGAGCACGTTTCCAAGATGTAAATCATTGTGAACTACACCTTGCGAATGCATCTTCTGTATTGCTTCAATAACATTTTCTTTAAACTGCATGAGCATTTCTTCTGGAAAAGCATTTGATTGAATACACTGTTTCAGATCCCCAACACCAAGTTGTGAGTAAAGCAGACCCCCTGGAACACGTGTAGATATGTATCTTGGGGTTTCTGGACCAGTTCTCTTTGCATTCAACCACAGTGTTTTATCCGGTCTATTCTTCAATTGGCTCAATGTGTTTTTCCACGCTGCCGACTGTTCGTAAACATTTTTCTTTGCCTCCAACATAGTGTTCATATCTGAAAAAACTATGTTTTCTACCTCTGTGTATTTGAACACTCTCAAAAAAGATTTTGGAAACGCATCAAAAAGCTTGGTGGCTATGTCATGCTCTTTTCGAAACAATTCTCTATTATTATCTACAAAAAGAGCAACTTTAACAGCACAAATAGACTTCGTACCAGAGCTATTCATGTAAATTTTGTATATTTTTGCAAATTGACTTGGGGAACCAATCCGAGTCTTTACAATGTTGTTGTATTCTGGCAGTGGTAATTTAGAAACAGCATCACAATTAGAGAAAGAAATTTGTGCCTCTGTCACTGTTTGTAAATTCTGATCCCATTGCTTTGGAAATTTCAGTGCATCATTTTTGGACTCTTTTGTCTCTCCACCCTGTATAATACTCATTTCATGACTACTTGTGTGTATTTATACAACCAAGGGAGTTAGCCATGATCACTTAGACGCATTTACCTAAATGAAAGTATAGAGTTGTGCTATGTGCTGAACAGTCTTATTTCAAAGAGCGTATTAGGCTGGACCATTATTGGGCAATTATTAGTAGAGGATTTTGTAGTTACAACAACAGTATCATGTTAAATTAAAATCTTAATTGTAAAACACAACTTTTCCCATCTTCACACATGCTCCGGCGACGTTTGTCTTCTTTCTCTTTATTTTCTTGCACTCTCCGCTGCCTTTCCTTTTTAGCTTTATATGTGTATTTCTCATCAGAAGGCGATCGCAGCATAAAAAGACCTGGAGACTTTGGGTTACGTTTCGGGGGGTCTTTGTAATCATTGTCAGAGGGCGATCGCAGCATTAAAAGGCCTGGCGTCACAAGATCTTCGGTGGCTTCCTCTTCAGAATCAGAGCCGTCTGTCATAAAGTCAGCAAATGGATCCTGATCTTCAGTACTCATTTCATAATTTAAGATATAAATATATAGATTTTTTTTTTTAAATGGGTCAATATTTGTGCCCACGTCCAGTGGAAGTTGAAATTCTTGGAGGAACTGGAGATCCCTCTGATTTCTATACCACTATTGGGGAAACTCGATTCGAAGTCGTAGAGGAGCCACGCAAGCCGAGAAATCCGACAGGGATGCCAAAACTGGTACTGCGTTTTTGGTAGATTCACCACATCGAAGGGTTTCCAAGGTCTCGGAAACCGGGTCGCGAGCGCTTTCTAGGCATACCGCTCAATGTCATAGCTGCTGCAGTTCTTGCAACTGCTTCAGCCAGCCTGGCATTTTCTGCTTTGAGTCTAGCGTTTTCTTGACGAACCACTGTCATTGCAGATCTGTGGCGGTCATTTGCTAAATCCATTACTGTTTTAATTTTCGCCTTACATCGTTCACCCAATGCTCTCATTCTATCATTACATTCTTGCTTTATCTTTTTAATGTGCTCATTACACGCTTGAATGACTCTCTTACGCATAGCTTCGACTTTTGCCTTGGATGCTTGATCATTTTGGCGGATAACATCGTCTAATTTACGTTTCCACGCATCATCTCTTTTTTTTAATTCTTTATCGCAGTCTTTTGTGTTCATGTAACCCATTTCAGAGTCAAGCATATCCATAAGATCTCCCATATTTATTAAAACGTCCTATCTATATATATAAATTAATCGGTTTCTATTTCAGAATTAAAAGTATTTCCTTGTGCATCAAAGTAGCTCAGATTGATTTTTCCTTCAAAGTTTGGAACGTGTATCGTGGAAGTTCCGCCAAACGCAATTGGAGGCATATAGTGAGTTTGCCCTGCTTCAATCTTGATGTTAAAGTAGTTTGGACGAGCCTTTTCAAGCAGGGTGCGTATCTCCCTTCTGTTGCAAGTGTGATCAGAGTTGCGCAATGTGAGGACGGCAGGCCCAGGACAAATCTCAATAGTAGGTAGTGTCGGCTCTCCGGGTGAAATAATGCGCACCTCATTTTTCATTTTCACTGTACGTTCGCCATCATCGTACCTACCATTGCTGATCAGAATACGCTCATCACATACTGTGCGATCAAGCTCGTAAAGAGCGTTTGCAACGTTACAACCGTTTTCTTGGCGTCTCAACATGATTCGCACAATTTCTTGATACCCGTCATGCATGGTAAAGTGCTGGATTTCCAAGTGGTCGCCAAAAGTAATAAGCGTAACTTCGTCGCCACGATTCATGGTTGCCAGAGTAGCTTGAAGTATGCTATCTGTGTAGCTGTATATGTCAACAGCAATTGCGTAATGTTTGAATTCAACCTGCACTTCGTCGCTGATACGTATAGCATAACCCTGACCGTCAGAACGCCTCTCGCAGCCTAAGACCAACGGCATCGTGTGTTCTACTTGAGCCACACAGAAATACCTTAAGGTTTTTAAAATAATAAGACCAGTTATAGACAAATTCGTGATATCCGTTGTCCGAGGCTAGGCACGATCGGCGTTGTCTGTGGTAATCTGACGAGTAGTAGCTTGAGTGGACGCCACAATATTTGCATCGCATTTTTTAACTTTGTCGTAGTACTTGTACTGAACAAAAATCGTGATGTATTGAGCCAAAACAACAGCAGTCATCCACAGAAGGGGCATGTCAGAGATAATGAAACCATGGATAGTGTATAGAGAACAGGCTATAATCTTGATTATGATACTATTTATAGATATATCTTCAACAGATTTTGTTTTCCAGATTTTCCACATTTGGGGTAGGACATGAAAAACATTTATAATACCGCCCATCCAACCAAATATAAGCATTTAATCTAAAGATGTCTGTACTTATAATTATTTTCCAACCCTACTCAGTGCTCCAAAAAGTGCAAAGCAGTTGGCAAGAGCAAGAGTCTGGTAACAAGCTGTAAAAAAACTGTCTGATTGTGTGGAAAATCTTGTCATTCGTTTATGTGAATATGTGTGGTTTCTTGTCATTGTAATTGATTCAGCAGGTTCCATTTATCAAACATATGTAACAATAAATACAAAAAAATCATATAATTTTAACTTATGACAACTTGTCTAAATTCTCCTACTTTACAGTCTAACATTGTTTTTGTTTCTTGAACATGCGTCACCATGAAGGGATCTCTGCGTAACTCGTTCAAAACCGCCTTCATCCGTTTCTTCCTATAATGCCACCTGACACCAAGCACACAGAAGAAAAGAAACAGAATAACCGCTCCGGTCGTTATTAGAATCGCAGAAAATTCTATCCAGTGGGCAACCTTTTCTTCCATTTAAACACAATTAGACACATTTATATTACCTAGCTTTGGTTGCTCTAGACAAACGTTTCTCGTAATAAACTGCATATGAGCCACACTTGCACTTGACCGTCTTTGTTTCTTTCTTGCATTTGACACAGACAAACATCCTTTCAAAAGTTAGCCCCGGGTAAGTACACCATATTTATAAATTTCTGAACGCTATGAAAATCTTGTAGACACAGAAGGCTGGGATAATAAAGAACCCCTGCCAGAGTAACGCAGAGGAGTAAATCAACAGAATAACGTAAGCAGTTGTGCTATGCGACACTTTCCCCCACACCCACGCAACTGCTAAAGGCAGGCAGATATGCACACCAATAGCAAACAAAATCATCAGATCGACGTCCTTTGCGTAGCTGTTAAGATTTATTATAATAAGTCTGAGCAGAAACTGCATTGCATTGAAGAATAGTGTGGCTCGCACAAACGCTGTTGATGCCTCTGCAGTGCTGAAAAATGTGATTGTGCTCCAAATGGACACAAACGACTTTCGAACGAGTTCCCTGTAGACGTAAATTAAAAAGAGAGGAATTAGCACAGTAATTACGACCCACGAAACAAAATAGTTATCCCAAAACCAAGTTCGAGTAATTGAGATACTCATGAGAACTATATCGGTGAATGAGAACATTTCTGCCATTCCAACACCTACATTGAGCTGTATGTCACGTTTAGCAGTAATACTGACATTAAAAACGTCTCCCACAGTGACATTGCTCTGGCAAGCCGCCAATTTTCTATAGTAACCCACGCTAAAAGGTTCAAAATGAAGTGCCTCGCTAACTGTGGTTGTAGGGATGACTTTTGTCTGGTCTACAACTCCGGGCTCGTGCGTGCCTGACAGGACGCGCCAGCCGTTGAACGCTGGGTCACAGTCAATGCTCTGCGCATTGTGACCAGTTACTGTGACATTTACGTAGTCTAAGCCCTCTTCAAAGGACTGTGAACCAGCCATGTTTACAGAGAAAGAGATGTTCTGCCCCGCAGAGACATTCAAACGCACTAAAATGTTATCCCCAGCTTTCATAGACTTGTAGATCGCCCAGCTTTTGCCGTGAATGTCTTTATCGACGAGGTCACCATCGAACACCGGCATGTGGGCGGAAGCCACGCCAGATAGAAGAAGGAGCAAAAGGGTTTGCATTTGTGTGAAGCTTGTGTCTATTTATACAGAAGCTGCTCTGGAGAAATGAACACTACAAATATCTACATTGAGATTGAACATCATCCGTATGCTGTTGTGATAGTTGTGCTACTTTTTTTATTTATGATTGGCATTGTAGCAACTTTCTTCACTAACGTTGGAAGAGGAGTGAAAGTGGTGGGAAAAGCAGGGTATTATGCCACAGCCCCGTTACACATGCCAGTCCGATGGGCTTACAACAAAATGCTGGTTCAGGCGGTATAAATATCAAAAAATGTGTTTCCAATGCTACGAAAAAAAGCAATAGTTCGTGCTGCATTAGTAGCACATGTCACAAAACAAATGCAAACAAATACGCTGACAATAGAGTCGTGCTTTAAGACCCCCCCAGAAGTGCTTCACCTCAGCCTTGAACGCATGCAGGCAGAGCCAGACGATGTGCTAATCCAGATACTCAACACGATTTCAATGGCAAGACCGTTTTACCTGAATATATTCTCGTACTATAATAATACTGTTTTAAAAAGATTTTGTTAACTTGTGTAATTTTTTTTTAAGTTTAAATTCCCATATCATGATCATCATTGATCATCTCTAAATGCGTGCGCTTGTTGGGACGCCGCGGATACGGTTTGAGATGCTGAGCGTAATCGTACGGGTTGGGTTTGTAAGGTTCCACATGGCGTCCAATTTTGGTAGATCTGTGCCGTGCTGCAAAAACGTCCAGATCTTCCTCAATTTCAATACTACTGTCCTCCATGACACCTGTGAACTGACTGTATAGCGGGTCTGCTGCTGCTGGGCCATCCGCCAGTGTAATGACATGATCCGTGGGCTCATACTGCACAGTGTCCCAATAATACGGTTCTGAGGGCAGATTCATGCCGAGAACAATCTTTTTTCTTGCAGTGAATTTATGTTTCAATTTCGAAACAACTTTCTTGTAGATGTTATCCTTAATGTTTCGGCGGATGTCCCGGAACATATGAATGTGCACATGGAGCTTGTTACCATCAATATTCAGCTGATCGTAGGACTGTTTCACGGTGTCTCCAAGCATAGTCTCTGGAAACTGGTCATTAAATTGAGCGCTATTTCCTTCTTTCCGGTACGAGACACATTTGATCTGCATATCGTTTTTCATGTCAACCAGTGTAGATTCAACATTGCAAAGACTTGCGTGCTTATCTGACTCTTTTATTGCGTTGAAGATCTTTTTGGAGATTGTCTTGAGGCACCCAGAGAGCTCAATGTAGTTATAATCCGGTTCTTGACCTTTCATTTTGTAGGAAGCGCCTTCTCCCTGACTGGTGTGCATTTTCCAGATTGCCTCAAGGGTTTTTGTATGCGCTTTTGGAACGACCGTGTCAAATTCAAGTCCAATTGCATGGAGGACAATCTCCTCAGTGCAAACCATGAGCGGCTCCGCATCAAAGAGATGCTCGCACTGAAAAGGTTGGTTTGCATACTTCCCAGTAACAGTTTTGTACAGGATGTCCTTTGCACGCACAATAGCCAGAAGCGAGCACAGCAATTCAACGCGTTCCCACTGCCTTGTATCATAACGTATGCCGTATTTGGTAAGTTCTTCACCAAAACGCGCCATGATAGTAGGCACAATGCTTGCATCTGGTTTCTTTATTGCACCCATGCGGATGAATTGCCAGGCAAGGCACACAAACCCCTGCTCAAATTTGTGATCTTCAATAGCTTCTTTGTGCTTTGATTTCTGTTCCGCTTTCATTGACTTCCACATCTGTTTTGAAGCCTGAATCGTTTTGCGGTCTTTGCGTTCAATGCACTTTTCTGCTTCAAAAAAATGAAAACGGTCGCGGAGAGCATCCGAAAACGCCCCCTTTCCCTCGTTGGATGCTCCAAACATAACTCCAATGCATGACGAGATGCCAACAATTTTGTTACGCACACCTGTATCCTTGTGGCTATGAGGGCGCTCGTGCGCCTGAAACCCCTTCACCAGCATCATCTTGAGAGCTGGCTCAGCGTCTTTGTTCTTTTGATCCTTTAGGAACTGTGGCGGAGCTTCATCAAACTGCCTGACAGAATGATTGTCATCATGGTCCACTGCGCCGGATCTCGTCGTTGAGTACGTCAACGATTTGGTTGTTTTGCCAATGGAGTTTTCCTCAATCTGCGTCTGCAGGAAACTTTTGGATGTTGCTGCGTCACCAATAAACATGGCGTTGAGGTGGAGGTTGTGCTCATGGCGGAAAGCATCGTTACGTGCATGAAGTAGCCAGTAACACTCGCGGTGAGCAGATGCAACTTGGTAAAGCGTCTCGTACTGAATCATCTTGCACACTGCAGAGTGCCCAAACACAGAAATATCTGGATGCACTAAATGCTTTGGCTGAATCTGATTAGAATCGTATCCTTTGTGAAACCATTCTATGGCGGCAAGAAGCGGGTCTGAGACAAATGCATCCGGATCATCCCACACCCGCACACGCCACTCGCTTAAGATGCGACTGAACTTTTCCTGCGGCGTAAGTTGTGCATCACCTGCTTCTGCACGGTCTTCCTGAATCTGCAGCATTTCAAGACGGATCATGTCAATCTCAGATTCAGCAGCTTGGCACAACGCCATCTCGGCACGTTCAACATGGGCTTTTCCAGTGAAATCGTCTGGATCTTTGCTTAATAGAGCTTCGCAGTCATGCAGTTCTTCAGAATAAGTAAGTTCTCCAAGAGGGTCTGCATACGTATCTCCCTCTCTCCAGATAAGATACTTCCTTCCGTACTGCTGCATAAAACGTCTCAACGCATTCTCGTCAATCTCCTGCCATTCCTCAGCAATATCCTTGTAGTTGCGATGTGCACCAAAATCAAGACGATACATTCCACCTTCAACTTCGTGTATGAAAACCTCCGGTTTGAAGAGAGAATGCAGAGCATAATCGGGAAGCTTTCGCATGGAAAAGTTTTCCCATGAAAGTTGTTCAGAATCTAGAAGGACAAAGTTCATCGATGGGAAAACAAACGATCCATCAACCGTGTATGCACCAACACTGTGCTCAAACGCAGGCATCTCACGCATTTTGAACAAACTACTGGGAGATGCTTCAGAGGACGTCAGTTCCGGATTGAAAAGCTCCTGGAAGTTTGCAACTTTTCCTGAATACGGTCTGAATACATCACTTCCGTATGAACGGTAAGTATTGATGTTGTAATGCGGTGGCACCGGAAGCCCTGCTTTCACACACTTTGCGCTTTCTTTCTTGAGATGTTTGAAATACTTACGAAGAACATCCATTTCATTAACCGCACGGTCAATAAAGACGTGTATGCGCCAACCACTGGTGTGAAGTTTTTTCTTGGTTGAGCGCGAAGAAGTTGACCACTCCATAAATGCAATCACGCCGGCACCAGGCCCAAGAGGTGCTTTCTTGTCCTGGTAATCAATAAACGCGTTCATGTAGTCAAGAAACCAATCCAAAACGATCTTGAAGCGTTTTCCCTTGCGAGTTTGGGCAAAGTGATGCAAAGATGTAGGATTTTTCCTCATCATACTAGCGGCAATCTCAAAGGTGAAGTGGTACTTGTTCAGCTCGTCGAAATCTGACATCTGCACTCCCCAGAGACGACGTGAACCATCCATTTTGTATTTGGTAGAGTGATGTATGGCATTTCCACTTTTCATACATTTCTCAAGGAGCTCTTCCATCGGATTCATTTTCTGAAAAAAAATCAAAGTTTATAGGGGGTGCTCCTATTTTTCTAAAAATATAGGAGGGACTCTAATACACCATAAAAATTATTTAGTTTTTATAACACTCCTCACATACAGGTAAGTACTTGGCATCCACACTAACCAAACTTGTATCTGCAGAGGCACGCTTTGTAAATGGAGCCCGTTCTCCACAAGAGCACCTTGCTGTCAAAAAAATCACTTTAGACGCTTTTGGTATAAGATCGAGAATTTTGCCAAATGGTCTTCTCATGTAATCCCCGCTTAATCCTGCTACAACAACATTTGGGGCTAGATTCTCCACACCGTCAAGTGACGCAAAAAACTGCGCCTCATCAATAAGTACTGTATCATAAGCAGACTCCTCTGGTAAAACTGGTAAAACACTACATTTATGCGCTTGCACTTCTATACCGTCATGAGTTTTCACACCGCTTGTTCGTGTATCAAATTCATGATTTATTATTAGGGTTCTGCCATGTCTATGCTTCAGTAACTCAGTGGTTTTGCCACTGAACATTGCCCCTAGAATGAGAGTGAGTGGCATGGTTCTACAGAAGTATAGACAGAGTTAATACACCATTAATTTTTATTCATAGTATTTAATTTTAAGAATAATTTTTTCGTCGGTAGGAATGCGGATCTCGCCTCCAGAGACGTAACCGGGTACGACAAGTACCTGAGGATCGGTTTTCATGACAACAAACTCGCGCTCGGCGTCTTTGGAGCCCACGCGGGGCACCAATTTGTTCTTGTAGAATCCGGTGCCAGGGGCAAACAGAATCTCTGCAAACTGAATATCGCGCGTCGCCATGAGCGAGTTCAGCGTCACGGCATCCGCCGCAGGAGCTGTCTCGTTGAGTTTCGCAATCGCTTTCTTGATCTCTTCCGTTCGGTGCGCGTTCTGAGCCCACCCCTTGCCCGGATGAAGTTTTTCCGCGTTGTTCGCAATATCATGTGACGCTTGAATCAGCTCTGCCTGAAGTACTTGGAACTCCTCAAAGGGGACGTGGTTGCGGAAAGCAGTGACGATATTGGAGAGAATTTTCCAGTAGGCATCGTCCCAAGACCAGCGCCAAGCCCTCATGTTCCGCGGCGCCCAAGAGATGGCAATGACATTCTTGTGCCCAGAGCAGGCGCACTCCCAGTACGTCTGAGGCACGTAGTAGTACTTGAAATGAACATAGGGGCGCTTCTTCGCAGCAGGGCACTTCACTTCACAGACGCCCTCCTCCTTAATCGTTCCGTCTTCGTTGTAGATGGCGTACGTCCCGTCGGGAGAGGCTCCGAGCGTTGGGTCTGAGTGCTTGAAAAACGGCGATTCGGCAAAGTAGATGTCACCTAGAGTCTTTGGAGCCACGTCAAGAAAGTTGCAGATGGCTACGTCTTCGTAGTCCCTACCCCACTGCATATATCCCTTCGCTTGGTCGCTGAACGGTTCGCGCGGAGCTCCCTCGAAGACAACAGAGTAGTAGTTATCATACTCTTCTTCGGTCTTGATAAAGCAGAAGTTTGACAGCTTAGACCCCGTGAGCCTCCCCTTGCGCTGGGCAAACCATTCTGGAGTGAGCTGTTCAATGCCTCCTTGTAGAGGAAGGAAACGAGAATGCATCTTTCCATAGTTTGGGCACCCTTTATACACTCTATTTTAATTTCTTCTTTGCCTATAAACTGTCATCCAGGTTTGTAAAAATGGAGCAAGAGACGCGTAATAGGCTTTTTAAATTTGCATGCATTCCGATGCGAATTCTAATAATTGTGCTTCTTGTGCTTTTTGCAAAATATGAACGTACAAGAATCGCCGCCTCGGCGCTCTGCTTTTTGGTAGCGGCTACTTTCAGTGCAAAATATTTGAGCAAAGACATGGTAGGAGGCTTCGGCGGATTTGCGTTTTGGCATGAAAATAGACCCAAACACGCTTTACTCTATCTAACAACAGGTATTTTACTGCTTCTGGAGTTTGAATGGGCTGGATACGTACTAATTGCAGATGTGTTACTCGGTATTTACTCGTACAGTGTGAAAGAGACATCTAAAGATATAGAAGAATTTAAAGATAGTATTCCTGCTTTTTAATTATTCAAAGTCTTTTTTTGTACAAGGTCTATTTCCTATGCGCCATCCTCCACATCTTTCGCCCCATCCGGGAAACTCGTGATCTAAGTAAGCAAAGAACTGGTTAGGGAAATAAAACTCTCGCCCACCAAAGTCTCGCTTCTTAGGAGGTAGAACCATTGTGAGTGGCACTTGGACAGCCCAATTGAATTGCTCCTCCCAGAGGTGGCATTTTCCTTCGGCTCCCATACAAATAAGCTTCCCGTACTTCTCTTGGAGAACCCACACGTCAAAGTAGAAATTTGTCTTTGGCAGGTTTACGTGGTAGCCAAAGTCAGTGTATTTCCACTCAAATCCCCACAAAGCATCTTCTATCTCAATCGGGGCAGCATCTGCTACAAAAATATCAACGTCTTTGTCACCCTTTAAAATACCACCTCTCCGGGCGGCTCCCAGTGCCGAGCCACCGCCAAGGTAGTACTCAATGTCATTTTTTTCCAGAGACTGCAACAATGACTCTAGTGTAGAGTAAACGTCTACACCCTCGAATGAGTAATCTGTACTGCGAGAGAAAATGAGAATACAGGTCAGTACTCCAAGGCCTGCAATTACTTTCCAGAGCATTGGGAAGTATAATTTTGTATATATATTAACTCGTTGCAATACAAAATGGCTTCTGCAGTAGACCGCACTATTGGCGCTTCTATGGGAGATCTCAGTCGCAGAATAAAAAGGATAATCAAAGCTGTGACTACAGAACTGAGAGAAGAAATGCAAGAATTAGAAATACAGAAGCGGATGGCAGAAACCGGCAGAGAATATCACATGAAGGAAAGTCATATGAGGAAACTGGAAAACATCAAGATGAAAGCAAAGTTAGATAAATGTGAGAGGATAAAAAGACAATTGGATATGGCAAAAGCTTTAGCAAAGAATGCAATGAATGACAAAAAAAAATTACAAGCACAAATTGATGCGCTTCAAGAACAATTACGTGTAGCAAGAGAAGCGTTAGATAGAGTAAATCAAACTAAATTAAGATTTTGACACTTTTGGGTTTTCCAGAATAATTACTATCTAAAACCGGAGTTTGAGAAACATTTCATCACTCTCATCACTGCTTGGAAACCTTGTGTGTTTGCCAGTGTCTTTGCCACGCAAGTGCATTTCATCTTCACTCTCATCACTCTCATCACTGCTTGTGCTTGAAAAGAATGTTTGTTTGCCAGTGTCTTTGCCACGCAAGTGCATTTCATCTTCACTCTCATCACTCTCATCACTGCTTGTGCTTGAAAAGAATGTTTGTTTGCCAGTGTCTTTGCCACGCAAGTACATTCCATCTTCACTCTCATCACTCTCATCACTGCTTGAAAAGAATTTGTGTTTGCCATGCAAGTCGCTTTTTTTGGGCTTTGGAGGTGCTGCAGAGGGCTGAACTGACCTAGCCATTGACCTAGCCGAACTAGACTGAGGTGGTCTTGAACGCCTTATGCGTGCTTCTGCAGCTTGCAACATTTTTTTACGTTTTACTTCGCCTATACTTGTTTGAGACCGTTTACGTATTTGTGCAGCGGCACTTGAAGCAGCTGAAGAACTAGATTCAGAAAATACATCTTTAAAAGCTCGTGCTCTACGTCTTTGAAATTCTGCTTCTTCTGCAGGTGATAGAAAATCAATATCACCTTTTCGTGCGGCACTTGAAGCAGCTGAAGAACTAGATTTAGAAAATACATCTTTAAAAGCTAGTGCTCTATCTTTTTGAAATTCTGCTTCTTCTGCAGGTGATAGAAAATCAATATCACCTTTTCGTGCGGGACTTGCAGCCAAACTATCAAGGTCCATGCCATCGGGCATTGTGGAATCTCTCTCAGACGAACTTGATGCCGCGGACGCCGCGGATGAAGCCTCGTCACGAGCTAAGAGAACACGTTTTGCAATCATTATCTCTAATGCAGCCTCACAAAATACTTTCAAAAAAGCATCTGACATTTTGCCATGAGACGAGTCAATATTAGCCTGTTCTTCTTTTGTTATGCCAACCCTACTAGGGGTATCAGCGATTTTTTGGAGTCGGTCATTTTCTTTCAAATAAGCAGTAAATCGTTTTTCTAAAAACTTTGAAGTTAATTCATCATCAATTGCCGCAGATTGCCCAGTGAGGTCGACACGGACACCGAAAGCATCGTACATCTTGTGCTGTAGATTTATAAGTTCGTTTGATAGCCTCTTCAGTTGGCTCTGGTCGGATCCCGTAAGATACCTTTGACTACTCATATCTTCTACTATTAAATACCTCATGTCGTCTAATTCTTTCAAAGCCGGTATATTTCCAAAAATATTCTGAACTACATTGTACTCGGTTTCAGTTGCGTCGCCGTAGGCATACCCATGTTTCTTCACACCTAATTCCCCCAGGTTGTACATTTCTATGAGTTCTTTTGCCGAATAACCATCATCCGGGTCATCTTCTTCGTCACTTGACGAGTTTAT
>Ga0206126_10001295_pt1 | contig 30557 bp, 29 predicted proteins | sample Helgoland_Spring_5_FD_148621 | JGI IMG/M metagenome (GOLD analysis project Ga0206126, IMG submission 148621) | Pelagic subsurface seawater microbial communities from Kabeltonne, Helgoland, North Sea - Helgoland_Spring_Bloom_20160412_1 | ecosystem: Environmental > Aquatic > Marine > Epipelagic ...
TTTGTCGCTGGGCAGTTTTATGAACGTAGCCAAACCTCTGAACGCTGTGCCACACTAGGCGGAGATATGGACGCAGGACTTTGCAAAGGAATAGCAAAATGAGCAATGAATTGATCTGTGTCGGTAGTATCGGCGGCTCTTATGGCGTCAACGGAGAGCTACGTATCAAAAGCTTTTGCGCAGTCGCAGAAGACATTGAAACCTACAGCCCCCTCACCCGCGAAGATGGGACTGGCTCATACACCATCGCCATTGTGCGCGCGGTCAAAGGTGGCTTTGTGATCCGCATGCCAGAGGTTGTAACAAAGGAACAAGCTGACGCGTTAAAGGGTGTGCAACTTTACGCCCGCCGCGATCAGCTACCAAGCCTGCCAGACGACGAATACTATCATTCAGACCTCACTGGTTTGCAGGTTCTAGATACAGGTGGCGCGACCCTTGGCACGGTGAAATCCATACAGAACCACGGCGCTGGCGACTTGTTGGAAGTTCAGTTGCCCGAAAGTTCAGTGACGGTTTTGGTGCCCTTTACCTTAGCGGTAATTCCAACTGTCGATATGGACACGGGCCGCATCATTGCAGACCCACCTGACGGCCTATTCTGATCATGTGGCGCAGTGAAACTCTTACTGCGCACGCGGGTCTTTGATGCCACGCAAGGTCATCATACACGCGGGTTTCCACAAAACGGGCACGTCCTCTCTTCAACAGGTTTTAAGTGCCAATCGTCCGCTGCTACAGCCCGAATTGGCAATGCGCCTTAAGGGTCAAATGCAGGTCTTAACGCATGCAACCCGCGGCTATTCTACGTGGCGTGATGACCTAACATTGGTCAAAGCCGCAACACGTTTCGGTGCCGTCCTTGATGATTTGGTCACGATGCCCAAACGCGCGTTATTAATCTCTGCCGAAGAATTCTCAGGCTATATGCCGAGGCGCAGCAGTCTGGCTGACTATAGCGCCACACCAATATTACTGTCAGGATACTGCGAAGAAATAACAGCACGCTTTCCCAAAATTGAACAGGTCACATACTTCTCAACACGCGCACCCAAAAGCTGGTTGCAAATCGGCTTTTGTGGACACGTCAAATCCTCATCCATGACCTTGGACGATGACACCTTTGCAAAAAAATTTACGAGAAAGCAGCCAAATTTGAGCCAATCCTCAAACCGGTGCGAAGACAGGTAAACGTTGCGGCGCACCATACCGCCCTCGAGGACTGCCGCGACCTAAGACTGGGCCCTGCTGATCCGGTGTTCGACCTATGAAATATATCACCAAGTCTGCGCGAAAAAATCGTCCCTCAACCTATTCACAATGAATGACAGGATAAGACCGTTTTACTTGCTTTACTGGCAGAAAACCGTGCATATGCGGATCATTACAAACGCAAAGCAGCCAAGCAAATCATTCTCGCAGAGGCCCAGAAAAATGACCGATAACCCAAAGTCGCACGGGCGCAAAACCATTCGCCCAACTCTGACACCACGGTCCTTGATGGATGGTGATGAAGAGTTGGCGGGCGTTTGGCAGGCGCGGATTATGACACTGTTCCCAAATGCTTTTCCTGGCGTATTGGGTGAAAGCCTGACGGGCCGCGCATTGAAAGACGGTAAATGGCAACTACACACCCATGACTTGCGGAGCCACGGCTTAACCAAGCACCGCAATGTCGATGACACCCCCGCGGGTGGTGGCGCCGGCATGGTGTTGCGCGCCGATGTGATTGGCCCTGCGATTGAAGCCGTACAACGCCAAAGCAAAGGCAATGTGCCGTTGGTTTATATGTCCCCACGCGGACGACGCTTTGATCAAGAGATGGCACGCAACTGGGCGCGGTGTGATGGCGTTACGGTTCTATGTGGCCGCTTTGAGGGCGTCGATGAACGTGTATTACAACACTACGGCGTGATGGAAGTATCCCTTGGTGACTTCGTGATGACCGGCGGTGAAATTGCAGCCCAAGCAATGATTGATGCCACAGTGCGCTTGTTGCCAGGTGTGCTAGGGAACGCGGACAGTGCTGTAGAAGAAAGCCATTCAAACGGTTTGCTTGAGCACCCTCAATATACCAAACCTGCAGAATGGATGGGGCACAAAATCCCCGATGTCTTAATGTCCGGGAATCACGCAAAAATCGGAGCATGGCGTCGTGAAATGTCGCGTGAAATCACCAAAGAACGTCGTCCTGATCTGTGGGCGAAACTCACCGATTGATATAGATCTTTTCGTGCACCGCTGCACAGTTGTTCTACGTTTTTATAACTCAGGATAAAAAACGCCAATTTGCCCCGCAAATTGTCATGATTGTTGCGGTTTTCTGCTCAAAATCCATTTTGTTAACCAATTCTTTACGATCTTTCCCTCTACCTGGTTGGTAAACATTGTAGGCACCACAAGATACAGGGTACCCTTTCCTAAATGGCGTGCTGAGTCGTAATGACGCGAACACCTCCTATATCTATTGTTACGCACCAGCCCAATTCGCAAAGTCGACGGAGAAATAGATGAAAATCCTGTTCAAAAAGCCACTTCAACTTTTCGCGCTTGGTGTCTCACTTAGCTTGATGACAACGACAGCCCGCTCTGAAACTTTGGCTGATGCATTGGTCAGCGCATACAATCACAGCGGATTACTAGAACAGAACCGCGCCTTGCTTCGCGCCGCTGATGAAGGCGTCGCGTCCGCCAGCGCAGCATTGCTGCCAATCGTAAATTGGTCTGCCCAAACACAGCGTACGGTCGGCACCGTGCAAGCGCAAGCCCGCGGCAGCAACGCAACGATCGGCGTTAACGCCGAACTTTTACTTTATGATTTTGGCGGATCAGCTGCCTCTATCGAAACCGCGCGTGAGAGCGTATTCGCAACCCGTTCACAACTGCTATCAATCGAGCAGCAGATTATGTTGCGTGCTGTCAGAGCCTATTTCAATGTCCGTAGCACATCCAAATTTGTGGCCCTGCGTGAGAACAATCTGCGCCTCTTGACGCAAGAGCTTCGCGCAGCCAAAGACCGCTTTGACGTTGGAGAGGTTACACGAACTGATGTTGCATTGGCCGAAGCACGTTTGGCGCAAGCTCGCAGTGGCCTTGCGAATGCGCAGGGAGATCTTCTGCGCGCCCGTGCTGAGTATGCAAATGTTATCGGTCACCAGCCCAAGAATTTGGCGCAACTGCCACGCCTTCCACGTATCAGTGGCAATGTAGCATCCGCCCAATCCCAAGCTGTGCGCAATCACCCAGATATGATCGCGGCCCAACACCAAGTGGCCTCCGTAGAGTACGCAATCAAAAACTCTGAAGCCGCCCTTAAGCCAAAGATCAAGCTGACTGGCTCCTTGGGTCTTCAAAACGATCTGGTTAGTGGCGGTTTTACAAATAACGCAACGGTAGGTTTGGGCGTCTCTGGCCCAATCTACAATGGCGGCCGAATTTCCTCTGGCGTGCGCCGTGCAATGGCACAACGCGACGCGATGCGCGCAAATCTGCATGTGGTGCGTCACAACCTGCAGCAATCCGTCGCCAACGCTTACGCCTTCTACAGCACTGTAAATGCGGCCCTGAACGCCAGCCAACAACAGATCCGCGCATCACGCGTTGCTTTCCGCGGTGTGCGTGAAGAAGCGAGCTTAGGCGCACGTACAACACTTGATGTTTTGAACGCAGAAAACGAATTGCTCAATGCAGAAGCTGCGCTGATTTCAACCCAGACAGAGCAGTACATTGCCGCCTACACGATCCTTTCATCCACAGGATCTTTAACCGCAAAGAGACTTGGACTGAACGTTCAGCAGTATGATCCCGAAGCTTACTACAGGTTGGTAAAGGACGGCGTTGCGAAGAGAAGCAAGCAAGGCGCACAGTTGGATAAAGTATTGCAGGCCTTGCAAAAGGACTAAGGCCTTTCGGCGACCCATACCCTTAGCGACAGTCCATAACTGTCGCTAAGGAAATTCGCAAACGGTAATAGCGATCAGCTAAGTTCAGCTAATGTTGGCGGGTTAGCACCTGCGCGGGAAACAGTGACACCAGCAACGCGTGCCGCGTAGGACAGTGCTTTTTCAATCTCAACGCCAGTTACCTTACGCAGGGCTTCTTTGTTCAAACAGCCAAGTGCGTGTAGCTGTGCTAGGAACCCAGCGTTGAATGTATCGCCAGCGCCCACAGTATCGACCACAGTGACCTTGGGGACAGCAACATTTACAACAGGCTGCCCACGCATATAAGCAGAAGCGCCATCACCACCTTTGGTGATGATCACGATGTCGGCGCCATTCTGATGAAGCTGCTCAACCTTGTCTTCAAACGAAACGTCAGTTGGAATAATCCAGTCCAAATCTTCGTCAGAAACTTTTACAATGTCAGCAGCAGCCAAGATGCGATCCAACCGCGCACGATACGCAGCTTCATCTTCGATAAAACTGGGCCTAATGTTTGGATCGATCATTAGCACAGCACGTTCTGACGCCTCAATAGCAAGGCCCTCATAGGCACTTGCAGCCGGTTCTGCACAAAGGCTGATACCGCCAAAATAGAGTGCAGAAACATCTGTACCAATATCAGGCAAATCCTCTGACACCATCATTCGACCTGCCGAGTTTTCATCGTAGAATGTGTATTGCGCTTGACCATTTGTCAGTTTCACAAACGCAAGTGTTGTCGGGCGTTTGCTGCGCACCAAAAGATCAGTTCCAACATTTGAAGACAGCAATTCAGCAGCCAACTGCGTTCCGAACAAATCGTTGGACACGCCAGAAAGCAGTTGCACAGGAACCTCAAGGCGTCCCAAAGCGATTGCAGTGTTAAATATCGCTCCACCTGACAACGGCGCAAACGCATCCCGCCCGTCGACGCCCTTTACTGGGACCATATCAATCAGCGCTTCACCGCAACATAAAATCATCTTTCGTTCCTCAATCTCTCTCGCGGCAAAATCCACAATCGTCTTCTCGAAGATGCAACCACGTAGTGCCAGTTTCGCAGAGACAAATAGCGAAGTCAGCACACCTTTGGCAACAGCCGGAAAGACATTGATTTTCTGGCAGGGCCTAACCGGCAAGCCGGGAACAAGACGGCATTGTCTTTAGTTGGATCAATAGAACTTAGAGGGAGAAAAGTGGTGGCGTGGGGGAGACTTGAACTCCCGACCTATCGATTATGAGTCGATCGCTCTAACCAACTGAGCTACCGCGCCGTGAGAATGGGGATTAGGAGACCAGAACAGAGTCGTCAACCCACGAAATCAATTAAACATCACGCACTGCATCAATCATGCGCTGAACGTTGTCTGGATCGGCGTCTGGCGTGATGCCGTGACCAAGGTTAAAGATGTGTGGACCGCCCGAAAATGCCTTAACAATAGCACGTGTTTCGTCGACCAAGGCCTGACCCCCCGTCACCATATGCGAAGATTTCAGGTTGCCTTGAACGCACCCATCAACCTGAACATTTTTCACGGCCCATCCAGGTGTCACCGAATTATCAAGCGCAACACAGTCCACGCCAGTCGCTTTTGCGAATCCGATGTAACCGTCACCCGCTTCACGCGGGAAGCCAATGATGGGCGTATCTGGAAATTTCGCTTTCAATGCTGCCGTAATGCGGCGCGCTGGTTCTAGTGAATATTTCTGGAACGCAGCACTGGGCAAAGAACCTGCCCAACTGTCGAATATCTTTACAACTTCAGCACCCGCTTCAATCTGCATCAGCAGATAATCGATGGTAGCTTCAGTGATCTTATCCATTAGCGCGTCAAACACCTCAGGCTGTTCATTCATCAACCTGTGCGCAGGACCTTGGTCAGGCGTGCCACGACCTGCAATCATATAGGTCGCAACGGTCCATGGCGCCCCAGCAAAGCCAATCAGAGTAGTCTCGGATGGCAATGCCCCCGAAAGATTCCGCACTGTCTGATAAATAGGGTTTAGCGTCTCGTGGATGTCAGAAACTGGACCCAACTTATCAAGGTCTGCTTGTGATGTGATCGTGGACAACCGCGGCCCCTCGCCCGTGACAAACCACAAATCCGCGCCAAGCGCTTGTGGGATCAGCAAAATGTCAGCAAATAAGATAGCGGCGTCGAAACCATAGCGACGAATGGGCTGTAATGTGACTTCAGTCGCAAGATCAGGATTATAGCACAGCGACAAGAAATCTCCGGCCTGTGCGCGTGTCGCTTTGTACTCTGGCAAATAGCGACCCGCCTGACGCATCATCCAAATCGGCGGAGTCGGCAGTGTTTCACCGTCAAGCGCGCGCAGAATAGTTTTGGATGAGGTCATGATCAGGATCCTTTTTACGACGGGCCGTTGGTCACGCCCTGCGGCGATTTTGTCAAGAGATCTTAGCTTGTCAGGCGCATATGACGCGCCTAAAAAGGCTTATGAATTTTGATCTCCCCTCCCCCGCACAGCCTCTCAAAATCGGCACACGTGGATCGCCTTTAGCCTTAGCCCAAGCCTATGAAACAAGGGCCCGCCTGATGGCTGCCTTTGATTTGCTCGAGGATTCGTTTGTGGTCGTCGTGATCAAGGTGACAGGGGATATGATCCAAGACCGTCCACTCAAAGACATTGGCGGCAAAGGTCTATTCACACGCGAAATTGAAGAGGATCTTCTGTCAGGTAAGATCGACATCGCAGTTCATTCGATGAAGGACATGCCAACAATCCAACCAGATGGTTTGCTGCTGGACGTTTACCTGCCGCGAGAAGACGTACGCGATGCGTTCATTTCACCAAATTTGGGTTCTATCGCAGAACTGGCAAGTGGTGCCGTCGTAGGCACGTCCAGCCTACGCCGCCGTGCGCAATTACTGAACCGTCGCCCAGACCTGAATGTCGTCGAATTTCGCGGCAACGTGCAGACCCGTTTGAAGAAGCTAGATGATGGTGTCGCAGAATGTACTTTTCTTGCGACAGCTGGCTTGAAACGCCTTGGCCGTGACGATGTACCTGCAACGCCGGTTGATCCAGACGATATGCTGCCTGCAGTTGCCCAAGGTGCTATCGGAATCGAACGCCGTGCAGATGACGCACGGATGCAAGAGATGCTGGCTGCCGTACACGATACCCCAACCGGTCAACGCCTTGCCGCAGAGCGTGCGTTTCTTCAGGAGCTAGACGGATCATGTGAAACTCCGATTGCGGGTCTGGCGACCTTAGATGGAGACGAGCTGCATTTACGCGGTGAAGTGCTGCGTCCAGACGGATCACAGTCCCTCAGCGGTGAACGCCGTGGTCCGATTGAAACCGGCGCGACAATGGGCGTTGAGCTTGCAAAAGAGCTTTTAGAGCGTGCTGGCGAGGGCTTCTTTGACTGGCACACTCACACTAAACGTTAGGTCAGGTCCATTTCGCCATTGGCGGCAGGCTCATCAAAACTGCATTCGCATCATGACCCGTCTCAAGGCCAAACTTAGTCCCACGGTCATAGACCAGATTATATTCCGCGTAGAGACCGCGATGGATAAGCTGCGCGTCCTTGGCCGTTTCATCCCAATCTTGGACTTTGCGCTTTTCCACAAGTGGTAGGTAGGCGGGTAAAAACGCACGGCCAATGTCTTGTGTCAGGGCAAAATCAGCCTCCCAATCCCCAGTGCAACGATCGTCCATAAAGATGCCACCAACGCCCCGCGCACGGTGACGGTGCGGGATATAGAAATAGGTGTCGGCCCATTCCTTTAACTTAGGATACAAATCGGCCCCGTGCGGATCTAGATGCTGCTTTTGCTGGTCGTGGAAATGCGCCGTGTCCTCGTCATATTCGATGCAAGGGTTCAGGTCTGATCCACCACCAAACCACCATGCATGCGGGGTCCAAAACATCCGAGTGTTCATGTGAACCGCAGGGGCATGTGGGTTCTGCATGTGGGCAACAAGGCTGATACCAGCAGCCCAAAACCGCGGATCGTCTTTCATCCCCGGAATGCCCTTGCGCGCCGCCATCGCATTTTGCGCGCGTTCGCCCAAAGTGCCGTAGACGGTTGAGATATTCACACCCACTTTTTCGAACACACGGCCGCCGCGCATCACGCTCATCAAGCCACCACCTGCATCTGATCCATCATCGGACGTACGTGTGGTTTCAGTCAATTCAAACACACCTACGGGTGCGTCGGACATTGGGCCTGTGGTGTGATTGGCTTCGATCCCCTCAAAGGCAGCCACGATTTGATCACGCAATTCGCGAAACCATGCCGATGCACGTGCTTTTTCAGCGTCGAAAGCGTTGATTTGATCGTTGGCCATACCGCAGGTCCTTAGGTTAGTGAGCTGGTGCTGAGATTGGATCAAGCAAGCTGCGCCCACCATCTACTGTCACAACTTCGCCCGTCATAAAGGCCGATGCATCTGAAGCAAGAAACTGTACTGCATCCACCAACTCACCTGGACCCGCAACACGGCCAAGTGGGGTTTTTTCCTCGATTTCGTCGCGCCAGTCGCTGTGTTCTACCATAGCGGCTTGAAGCGATGCGGACATGACCGATCCAAAAGCAACCGCATTTACGCGGATACGGTTTGGCGCAAGAGCCAGTGCCATCGAGCGGGTCATTTGCTCCATCGCGGCGGACGCAATCGAATAGCCCATCAATTCAGGGCGCGAACTGCGTGCCGCGATCGAACTAAGATTAACGATAGTGCCTACCGTACCTTCAGTCTGTTCACCCGCCTGTTTGATCATACGCTTGGCGACCTGTTGCGTTAAGCGCAGACTGGTCATCATGTTCTGCTCAAGCAGCACTTCAACTGAAGTGTCTTCAACATCCATCACATCCGTCGTCATAACCTGACGGGAGGCGTTAACCAAGACATCAACCTGATCAAAGGCGTCAATCGTAGCAGAAATAAGATTGGCGATGGTCAAGCGTTGGCGCAAATCACCGGCAAAGTAACGCATGTTGCCTTCATCCAATTGCGTGCCCAATTCGTCTTTCAGACGCGCCTCATCCATATCCGCACACATTACGTTTGCACCGCGATCTGCAAAACTGCGGGCGATGGCCAACCCGATACCGTTGGCCGCCCCTGTTACGATGACCGACTTACCTGAAACAGAAAATGACATGGCTATTATCCTTGTCGAAACATTGGTTAGGCACGTTTGCGCAAGGGACGCGCAGCGTGGAATAGTTTGAACCGTGTATCACCACCAAGGTCTGTGACCTTGCCAAAGTTGGCGTTCAAGGCATCCTCATAAGGAAGGTGACGGTTTGCAACCATCCAAAGCTGTCCAGAATTGGCCAATACACGCGCAGCTGTTGCAACAAAAGCTTGTCCCAATGAAGGTTCTGCTGCGCGACCAACATGAAAGGGAGGGTTCATAATTACTGTATCAATTCGGCCCTTAGGCGCCCATTTTGTTGCGTCAGCCCAGTGGTATTGGGCGCGCTCATCCGTGACATTGCGCTTGGCACATTCCAAAGCTAAATGGCCAGCCTCGACCAAATGGATTTCATTGATATCGCGCGTCAGCGCGTGGGCTGACAGGTAACCCCAGCCAGCACCAAGGTCCGCAACATTCTTGCCCAGCTTCTCTGGCAACGCTTGCACCAACAATTTTGACGCAGGATCAACTCCGTCAGCAGAAAAGACACCAGGGCCAGTCCAAAAACCACCCTCAGTCAATGTTGGAGTTTGCCCCCAATCTTCCAAACCGTCATGGCTGTTGACCCAAAACAGTTTTCCGTGGGCCTTAGATATGGTAGCAGAAACATCCCCACGTTTGCGCAGATCCTTGAATATACTGTCAACGCCTTCGGTCTTTTGTCCATCAATAATGATAGGACCATCCGTAAAGGCAGCTGCTTTCGCAATGATTGACCGCGCCTCTGCTTTGGCGCGAGGCAAACAAACAATGGACAGTGCGTAACGCTCTGTCGGCTCGACCGCACAGCTATAGCCAGCCGATTTGAACGTTTCATAAGCGGGACGGAACGGCTGAATTATCTCGCATTGCTTCGCTGGCAAACTTCGTAAATTCGCCTCAGGCGTGGGGTGAAAGACAGCGATACGGCCCGTGGGTACAGACAATCTGCCCGTTTCCAGAGCAAGGGGCAAGCGTGCACCAATCATAATATTATTCTTCTTTTTCCATAGTGCATTGCAGCGGGTGCTGATTCTGACGTGCCGAATCCATGACCTGAGCCACTTTGGTCTCGGCTATTTCGTGGCTAAAGACGCCAACGACGGCCAACCCTTTTTCGTGAACCGTCAACATAATCTCAAAGGCTTGGGCATGGTTAAGCCCAAAAAAGCGTTCTAAAATCATCACCACGAATTCCATCGGCGTGAAATCATCGTTTAACAACATGACCTTATAAAGCGGCGGGCGCTTTGTCTTAGGCTTAACCTTCGTAACGACAGCTGTGTCACCATCATCGTCGAATTTGTCCGACATCATTTGTAGATCTTTGTTCATTGCCACTCCGGCTGTAGAATCCAATGGTAGACATTTAACTGCTCTATATAACGTGAGTGCGGTTTGAGAAAAGAGGCAGCAGACAAGATGTCACTAAAGGTCACAACTATTGGTTTTGATGCCGATGATACGCTTTGGCATAACGAGCGGTTCTTTCAATTAACACAAGTACGCTTTGCTGCCATGCTCTCAGAGTTCTGCGATGCACCAGACCTGCTGGACAGACTGCTTCAAGCCGAGAAGCGCAACATAAAACAATATGGCTTCGGCATCAAAGGCTTCGTTCTTTCTATGATTGAAACCGCACTGGACGTGACCAACAATCAAGTATCTGGCGAAGTCATTGCAGAACTAATTGAGGCTGGCAAAGAAATGCTTGCTCATCCAATCGAGCTATTGCCCAAAGCGCATGATGCCGTTGAAGCCGCCCGCTCACAGTGCAAAGTTATTCTAATAACCAAAGGCGATATTATCGATCAAGAACGCAAAATCGCTCAGTCTGGTTTGGGAGATATGTTTGATGCCGTAGAAATCGTATCCACCAAGGTGCCAGAGGTTTATGCCCGTATATTCGATCGCCACGGTACGGGACCCACAACAGGCATGATGATCGGCAACTCAATGAAGTCCGACGTTAACCCGATGATTAAATCGGGCGGTTGGGGCATTTACGTGCCACACGGGCTCCAATGGGAAATCGAACACGCTGAACCGCTGCTAGATCATTCCCGCTATCATGAGATCGAAACCCTCGCAGCATTCCCTGAATTATTAAATAGAATACTGGAAGACTAACCAATGCCCCACGCAGACGTAAAATATTCGAATGATCTTACCCTAAATGCGTCGACAATACTGACCAGCATTGAAACGGTCATCCAAACTCACGACCCGGGGTCTGGTAACTGCAAGGGTCGCGCCTATCCTACTGCTGAATTTCACCACACCCATCTGCTTGTTGAAATCTCCATGCTGCCAAAAGCGCACCGCGACACTGCATTTATGGCGGCCCTTTCAGCAGATTTGGAAACGACAATTAAAGCCTACTTGTCACAGCCCTGCTCATTTTCATTGATGATTTCATTCTCAAGCGAAAACTACATCACCAACCTTTTCGAACCCTAAATCGATTTTGACACAATCGTCGACATAATGCTGCCACAATGATGCCACATTAGCACCCCTATGGGATGCCTTTGGCACAACCACAATATCTAGGATTCGAAAAAGTCACATTCCCGCCTAGATCATTGATTCTATGGGTTTATCGAAAATACATTTTGTGCTAAAAAAAATTAATAAAAAATGCCAGCCAAAAAATTGGCGGCTATCGAGGCATAAAAAGGCAGATTATTGTGAAAGTTTGGCGTATTCAGCCAGCTCGTTTTGGGCTGTTGATCATGGCGGCGTTGTGGATGCTTGTGGCTTTGCCACTGAGTGTCGCTGCAGCACCGTATGCCGCGTATGTTGTTGATGCACGTACCGGGGAAGTTTTGCATGCGCGTAATGCTGACACCCGGCTGCATCCAGCGTCGCTCACAAAGATGATGACTCTCTACATTGCTTTTGAAGCCATCGAAAAGGGTGAGATCTCACTCGATACGATGGTAACCATTTCCAAGCACGCAGCGTCAGAACCCCCTTCAAAGCTGGGCCTCAAAAGCGGACAAAAAATTGCGATGCGTTATCTTGTTCGCGCTGCAGCCGTTAAATCGGCAAACGACGCAGCCACCGCAATTGGCGAAGCACTGTCTGGATCAGAGGCACGCTTTGCCCGCCGCATGACCCGCACCGCTAAAGCTTTGGGCATGTCACGAACCACATTTAAGAACGCACATGGTCTAACCGAAAAGGGTCACATGTCGACAGCACACGACATGACAATTTTGGGGCGCCATGTTCTGTATGACTACCCGCAGTATTATAACCTATTCTCACGCCGCACGACCTACGCAGGTATCCGCGAAGTTGCCAACACCAATCGTCGCCTTTTGGGATCTTACAAAGGGGCCGATGGTATCAAAACCGGTTACACCCGCGCAGCAGGTTCAAATCTGGTGGCATCCGCCGAGCGCGGCAACAAACGCATTATCGCAACTGTCTTTGGTGGAAAATCATCCGCTTCTCGTAACGCAAAGGTTGCTGAACTTCTTGATCTTGGCTTCCGCCGTGCTCCCAATCGCGCCCCTATTCGAAAGCCTAATGCTCCTGCATATGTTGCAGACAACTCGCCAGTTTCGGTGGCAACCAGCCTTCGACCCAAAGCCCGTGCCAAAGTAGTCGAGGCACCGCTGTTGCTAGCCAAAGCGCCAAAGGCCGAAACCAGTGTCTTACCCGCAGACATAAATGTTGCACTAGCCGCCGCGCAAGAAGAGGCCGTAATCACCAAGGCCGAAAACATCCAAACAGTCGCAGCCGCCTCAACTCGCCCCGCCGCACGGCCCAAAAATCTGGTCCTAGCGCGTGCAGCACCGAAAACCGAAGTTGTCACCCGCATATCTACATCAGGTGGCCGCCATTGGGGCGTCAACGTTGGACGTTATACCAGCCGTTACAAGGCCGAACGAGTTCTGTTGAAAACAGCCCTTGCCGAAATGGCCACGTTGGATGGGTCAATGCGCAACGTTGTACGTAGCAGCCGTGGGTTTGATGCGAATTTCATGGGGCTAACTCGTGAAACCGCAGACCTTGCATGTCGCCGCCTGAAAGCGCGCAATGCTACCTGCTTTATGGTCGGTCCATAAAATAACACCCAGACCTGCGTAAGGTCTGGATATACCGTTAGTGCGACGCTTGTAGCAGTTGGCGTGTGTATTCGACTTGCGGATTCCCAAACAAATCTTCAGCCGTGCCCTGTTCGACAACGTAACCCTGTTTCATCACGATCACCTTGTGTGACATCGCACGGATGACCTTCAGGTCATGGCTGATGAACAAGTAGGCCAGTCCATATTTCTTCTGCAACTCACGCAACAACTCGACGATCTGCACCTGAACAGTCGCGTCCAACGCCGAAGTGGGTTCATCCAGAACCAAAAGCTTTGGTCGCAAAACCATCGCCCTTGCAATAGCAATACGTTGACGTTGTCCGCCTGAAAATTCATGCGGATAGCGATCCATCGTTGCAGGATCGAGCCCCGTTTCCAGCATTACTTCAGCGACAAGGTCGCGTTGATCACGATCACGATCAACGTTGTGAATTTTCAAACCTTCAGAAATAATCTGCGCACATGTCATACGTGGGCTTAGGCTCCCGTAAGGGTCCTGAAACACGATCTGCATATCTTTGCGCAGATGGCGCAACTGCTTGGTCGACCAGCTGCGAATGTTCTGACCTTTGTAGGTGATACCGCCCTCAGACGTGATCAGGCGCATAATGGCTAATGCCATCGTCGTTTTGCCAGAGCCACTTTCGCCGACGATACCCAACGTCTCCCCTACCCTGACAGACAATGAGGATGCATTGACCGCCTTAATGTGACCAATCGTTCTGCGCAGTATCCCACCATAAATTGGGAACCAAATCTTAAGCTTATCTGTTTCAACGACGACTGGCGCATTTTCTGCAACTGGTTCTGGGTGCCCAATTGGTTCCGCGCTGAGCAATTTGATAGTGTAGGGGTGTTGCGGATTTGCGAACAATTCCGCCGTGGGCCCACTCTCAACCATTTCACCTTGCTGCATTACAAACACGCGGTCCGCGATGCGGCGCACAATTGCAAGGTCGTGGGTAATAAACAAAAAACCCATACCCTCGGCGTCTTTCAGGTCTTTCAGCAGATCAAGAATTTGCGCCTGAATGGTCACGTCCAAAGCCGTTGTTGGCTCATCCGCGATCAAGATGTCCGGCTTGTTTGCCAAAGCCATCGCAATCATCACACGCTGGCGTTGTCCCCCTGACAATTGGTGCGCATAACTGGATAGCCGTTTTTCCGCGTCACGAATGCCAACCTTTTCCAACAACTCCAACACGCGAAAACGGGCCTGTGCACCTATGATCCCTTGATGTAGCGCAAGGCTTTCGGTCAGTTGTTTTTCAATCGTGTGCAGCGGGTTCAATGATGACATTGGTTCTTGGAAAATAAAACTAATGTCATTGCCGCGTACTTGGCGCAGGCGTTGTTCATCCGCACCAATCAGTTCCTGACCATCATATTTGACAGAGCCGCTCACCTGCGCGCTATCACCCAACAATGATAAAGTGGACAACGCAGATACAGATTTCCCTGATCCAGACTCACCAACTAAGGCCACAACTTCACCGCGGTTCACCGTAAAGCTGACGCCTCGCACTGCAGGTGTTACTACGCCATCTTGGCGAAAACCAACATTCAAATTTTGCACGTCTAGTAAGGCGGTCATTGGAATGTCTTTCGTGGGTCAAAGGCATCGCGGACACCTTCAAAAATGAACACCAAAAGCGACAACATAACAGCGAATGCACCAAACGCTGTGAATGCCAACCAGGGGGCCTGAAGGTTCTGTTTCGCCTGCAATGTCAGCTCACCCAACGAGGGGGCAGAAGACGGCAAACCAAAGCCAAGGTAATCGAGGATCGCCAGGGTCGAAATTGTCCCCGTGATCAGGAATGGCAGCATGGTCAATGTCGCAACCATAGCGTTTGGCAACATATGGCGGAACATGATGGTGACGTTACCAACACCCAAAGCGCGGGCGGCACGGACGTATTCAAGGTTGCGTGCACGCAGGAATTCGGCACGTACAACACCAACCAGACTAGTCCATGAGAACAGCACCAACAAGAACACCAACAGCCAGAAACTACGCCCCAAAATAGCGAACATTATAATGATAACATAGATCACAGGAATTGCAGACCATACTTCAATCACGCGCTGGAAAATCAAATCTGTCAGCCCACCAAAGAACCCCTGCACCGCACCTGCGACGATACCAATCAACGTTGCAGCGCCGGTCACCATCAACGTGAAAAATACTGACAAACGGAATCCATGGATAACTCGTGCCAACACATCACGTTTGCTCCCATCTGTGCCCAACCAGTTTTGCGCGCTGGGCGGCAATGGTGCCGCACCCGGTCGTTCCACCGCTGTATCAAAGGAATAGGGGATCAGTGGCCAAATCGTCCAACCTTTATTGATCACATCACCGTTCACAATGCCATCAGCGCTGTCTTCAATGACACCCTCAGGGTCATCGAAACAGACATCCAATCCTCCCGAAACAATCAGGCATTCCACCTCTTGATCGCGGTAAACCGCTTCGGTTTCAAAGTCGCCACCGAATTCGGTCTCAGGATAAAAATTCAAAATCGGGGTGTAATAGCTGTCCTGATAGCGAACAAGAATTGGCTTATCATAGGCCAATAGCTCTGCGCACAGGCTTAGCCCGAAAAGGATTGAGAACAACACAAGCGACCAGTACGCCCGCTTGTTGCGGCGAAAATTGCGCCAGCGACGTTGGTTTAGAGGGGACATAGCCATCAGCCCTCCCTCTTCTCAAAATCGATGCGTGGATCGACAAGCACATACATCAGGTCCGACAGGATCGCGACGAGCAAACCCATCAAACCAAAGATGTACAGAGTGCCAAATACAATTGGATAGTCACGTGCGACTGCTGCCTCAAAACCCAATCGGCCGAGGCCATCTAGGGAAAAGATGGTTTCGATGATCAGGGAGCCACCGAAGAAAACCGAGATAAACAAACTTGGAAAACCAGCGATCACAATCAACATCGCGTTGCGAAAAACGTGACCATACAGAACTTGGCGTTCGCTTAGGCCTTTGGCCTTGGCCGTCACCACATACAGCTTCTTAATCTCATCCAAAAAACTGTTTTTGGTCAGCAAAGTCAGGGTCGCAAAACCACCAATTGTACCCGCCAGTACTGGCAGTGTGATGTGCCAAAAATAGTCCAGCACCTTGCCCATCGCTGTTAGGTCATCAAAATTGTTAGAGGTCAGACCACGCAGCGGGAACCATTGATAATAACTACCACCGGCAAACAGAACTAACAGCATGATTGCAAATAAAAAGCTAGGGATCGCATAGGCCGCGATGATAAACGCGCTGGTCCATGTATCAAACCGCGAACCATCTTTGACCGCTTTGCGAATACCCAAAGGTATCGAAACCGCGTAAGCGATCAACGTCGACCAAAGGCCAAGTGTGATAGAGACGGGCAGCTTTTCTTTCACCAAGTCGATAACAGAGATCGATCTAAAATAGCTTTCACCAAAATCAAAACGGACATAATTCCAGACCATATTCAAAAAACGTTGGACCGGTGGCTTGTCAAAACCAAACTCTGTCTCTAGCTCTTTAATATACTCAGGTGGCAAACCACGTGCGCCAATATATTGGCTATCGGATCCCGTGCTAAGATCATCAACCCCCGCGTCGCTGCCAGCGCCTGTTATGCCTTTCAACACATCGCCTTGCCCCTGAGCACGCGCAATCGCCTGTTCAACAGGGCCACCGGGCACAAACTGCACCAAGGTGAAATTCACCAACAGAATACCCAACAGCGTTGGAATAATCAGCAAAAGCCGTCTTAGTATATATGAGCTCACGTGCGGGTTATCTCAGCGCCCCAGATTCACGAAGTTTGGCGGCTTTGTCTTTTTCAAACCACCAAAAATCGAGGTATCCCAAACCATAGGCTGGGATGGTTTCAGGGTGCCCAAATTGATCATAATACGCTACCCAGTGAGACGCGTTGTACCACACTGGGATCATGATGAATTCATGGCGAAGGACACGATCCAGAGCCATCAATGATGCGACTTCGTCTTCTCGTGTCAGAACCTGCAACGAGGCATCGATCACCGCATCAACCAAGGGGCTAGCCAAACCTGCTGGATTGAACAGTGAGTATGCAGCATCTTTAGACCCAAACTGTTGGGGCAATGAAGTCCCCGTCCCCAAGAATGCGCTATAACCACTAAAGATCATATCGTAGTCACGATCGCGACGACGGGACGTGAATTGTGATGAATCCACGCTCTCTAGTTTAAGCTTAGCACCTAGTGTATCAACGTTGCTAATAAAGTTCTCAACAATACCGTTCAGCGTGTCCGAAGAACTTGAATTGTATAAGAAGCTAAGTTCAAGCGCCTCGCCTGCTGCATTACGGCGAACGCCGCTCGCATCCACGGCCCAACCGGCCTCATCCAAAAGTTTACTTGCGGCACGAATATTGCGCCGATCCAACAAACGATTTGCACTAGAGGTATGTGGCATCTTAATAGGTTCGTTCATGATTTCATCAGGAACCAAATCACCAAGCGATTGCAAAATCTCTAGCTCTTTGCCCTCAGGGACACCTCTTGCCATAAGCGGCGTGTCTTGGGTAAACGAAGCACGCTGTTTGAACAATCCGTGTTGAAGAGATTCATTTGTCCATTCAAAATTATAGGCCAACGCAATTGCATGACGCACTCGGCTGTCCTTCAGGATCTCAGAACCTAAGTTAAACACAAATCCACTTGGCGACGGTGGGGACCCATTAGGGAGGCTTTTCTTGACGATCTGTCCGTTCTGGACTTTTTCGAACTCATAGGCTGTAGCCCACTTCTTAGAATTACGCCCCTGACGGAATGTATATTCGCCAGCTTTGAATGCCTCAAACGCGGCTGTGTCATCACCGAAATATTCAATGCGAATTAAATCGAAATTGTTGCGACCTTTATTGAACGGCAAATCATTACCCCAATAATCAGGATTGCGTTTGTAAACGAGGCGACGATTCACATCGACGTTTTCGATCATATACGCACCAGAACCGGGAGAAACCTCCATCCGACTTTCGTCTAAGCCAAGACCAGTTTCCTCGTACCACTTTTTGGACCACGCAGGGATGCCGCCCACCAATTCGATTAGGCTTCGGCGCGAAATGTCTTCAGCAAAGTAAAACTTAATCTTATGGTCGTTTAGTATTTCAACTTTCGGGATCATCTTACGAACTGCATCACCGTAAGATTTCAAACCTTCATCAAGCAATAGATTGTGGCTGAACTTTATATCGTGGGCAGTCACAGGGGTGCCGTCCGAAAATTTTGCTTCTGGGCGCATGTTAAAGATCACCCAGTTGCGGCCCTCATCATATTCAAGGCTTTCAGCCAGCAAACCATATGCTTGGCTGTACACGTCCGCTGGCGCAGGCGTTTGGTTCACACCTTCACCCAACAAGCTTTCATACATGACGCTAGCCAATGCTCCACTGCGGCCTTTGCGCGAATACGGGTTCATCGAATCAAACGTACCAACGGTACCGATTGAAATCTCGCCGCCCTTGGGCGCATCAGGGTTCACATAGTTAAAGTGCGTGTAGTCCGCTGGATAATCCAAATTACCGTAGAATGAATAACCGTGCGAAACGATTGTCTTCTCTTGCGCACGCAATGTGCTGGCAAACAAACTAACCGTGATCAGCGCCAATGCTCCAATACTCAGTAAAACTGGTCGCAAATCGACAGATTTGGATTTGGCATTCATGCGAGACTGGGACATGTGGCTGATCCTCTATTTTCATCAATGTTTACACAGATATAACTCAGCTACGCTAAACGGCCAGCAACGTTACAATCAAGTTGAGAATTCGTGAACAGGCCCTTAATCCACAATTCAGGCCAAATTAGATCAAATTTAGAAACGCAACGGACAGAAAAAAGGCCGCATGCGATGTGCATACGGCCCTAATTTCTAAAATTTGATCTTGGATCAGTCGTCAAGGCTGTCCAGATAGGCGATCACGTCAGCGCGATCTTGTGGTTTTTTCAAACCTGCAAAGCCCATAGTTGTGCCCGGTGCGTATGTCTTAGGTTTGGTCAAGAAACCGTTCAAAGCTTCTGCGTCCCAGTTGCCTTCCAATGAAGCAAGAACACCAGAGTAGGAAAAGCCTTCTGCTGCAGCGATATCGCGGTTCACAACACCGTAAAGGTATGGACCTGTGCCGTTCGCGCCAGCTTCAAGTTTGTGGCAAGCGCCACATTTCTTAAATACTTTCGCACCTTTTGCGATGTCAGCAGATGCCAACAACTCTTCGATGCTTACCTCAGCGACTTCGTCGCCGCTTGCAGGCGCGTCTTCAACTTCGATGACGTACGCAGCTTCGCCATGGCTATCCATGTGATAAATTTCTTCAGCAACCCATTTGCCGAGAAGCATGATAAGCAACGCGCCAAATAGACCGCCGCCAATTTTAGTAAGTGTCATTGTATCGAACATAAGTAACGCGCCCATATCTGTAGGTTTGGCGCGTATCTATTGGTTCCATTTGGCTCTGTCTAGGTGTAGTTACCGCGACCAATCGCCCTGATACATAAAATTAGGCCAAACTGACATTTAAGGACCACGAAATGACACAACGTATCGCCTTTCAAGGTGCCTTAGGTGCCTACAGCCACGAAGCGTGCCTTAAAGCGCGACCAGATGCCCAACCGGTCCCTTGCTTAGGATTCGAAGACGTTTTGAACGCTGTACGCAACGGTCAAGCCGATTTGGCCATGCTACCAGTCGAGAACACGACCTATGGCCGCGTGGCTGATATCCACCGACTTCTACCGGAAAGTGGCCTGCACATAATCGACGAAGAATTTGTCCGTGTTCGCATTAGTTTGATGGCAAATCGAGGTCAGACCTTGGAACAAATCAAACATGTCCGTGCCCACATGGTCCTTATCCCGCAAGCGCGCGCATTTTTGGATGCAAATGGAATCACCTCGGAAACCGCGGTCGACAGCGCTGGCGCAGCCGCCGAAATTTCACAGACGGGCGAAACCGGTGTTGGCGCATTGGCATCATCTGTAGCCGCCGACATCTATGATATGGATATATTGGCCGAAGACATCGAGGACCAAGGGCACAATACAACCCGTTTTCTTTTGATGTCCCCGGAACCCGATTCGACGCGCCGCGCTGAAAAAATGCTGACGACCTTCGTCTTTGAAGTCCGAAACATTCCAGCAGCGCTGTATAAAGTAATGGGTGGCTTCGCTACCAATGGCATCAACATGACCAAGCTGGAAAGTTATATGGTCGGCGGTGCATTCACCGCGACGCGCTTTTATGCGGACATCGAAGGGCACCCCGAAGACGCTGCTGTGGCACGCGCCCTGGAGGAAATGAGTTACTTCACGAACATGATGGAAGTGTTGGGTGTCTACCCAGCCGCCCAAGGCCGTAACTAACGCACTCGGTCAAAACTGGCTATATTCAGCTTTGGTGACGATCTTCGATACTTCTAGCATACTCAGCGACACGAAGCTTGTAACGCTTCGTGAGCGAATTCTTTGCAAGCTTAAGTGACTGAACCAACAGTCGCGCGGACAAGTTTGTGGGTTTCAATTCAAACAGGACAGAAACACGTGTCCGATTTCGTGACAAAGCCAGCAATTCGATCTGCCCAGTGCCGTCGATGCCGCTTGTGGAGGACAGCACGCAAATCTCGTTTGGCCTTTCAAAGCGGATCATTTCCATTTCCAGATCACGCTTTTTACCTCGCATCTTGAATGAAGCAGCCCATTTCATGCCTACGCCTGGCTTCGTCATGTCGTCCATGCGGCGCACTTCAGCTCCGCGGCGCATTGCACTGCGTTCATAGGCGTCGAAATCACAGATCAAAGCAAAAGCTTGATCAATTGGGACTTCCACATCTTCACGCGTGCTAAACTTCATGATTTTGCCTCATCTGTTTTACGTCACATTCCCCTTAATCCAGTGAATCTGCAAGCCAATTTTCTAATAAAAAGTGTGCAATAGCACCTTTACGTGCAGGCAAAATCTTTGGATGCTCACCAGCAAAGACGCGCATCATGTCGTCTCGGGTGACCCACATAGCATCCTCAATTTCGACAGGATCGATGTTAATTTCGTCAGACAATGCAACGCCCGCGCAGCCAAACATCAAGGATGCAGGGAATGGCCATGGTTGGCTGGACAAATAGCTTACATCACCAACACGCACACCAGATTCCTCAAATACCTCGCGGCGAACGGCCGCCTCCAAAGTTTCACCAGGCTCAACAAACCCAGCGAGCAAAGAATACATACCCTCGGGCCACCCCGGTGATCGTCCCATCAACACACTGTCGCCGCTGGTAATCAGCATAATCACCACAGGGTCAGTGCGGGGAAAATGGTGTGCATGACACGAAGGGCAATTACGCTGCCAACCTGCGTTTGAAACAACCGACTGCACACCACATTTTGCGCAAAATCCATGGCTTTCGTGCCAACTAAAAATTGCACGACCAGAGGCAGCCAATTCCGCATCACGCGGGTTCAACCACGTCATGACACGGCGTAGTTCAGCGAATACTTGATTTTCTGACAGGCTTGGATGCTGCTGTTCACTTGGATCAAGAAAACCGCCCAGCGCATCAGCGTCTAGTTCATCGGGTTCCCAAGCAGACAGGTCGTGCGCAAAAACTGCAACACCGTCTTCACGTCCCAGTAAAATCAAATGATCCGAAGCGCCTTCAAGAATCGGATGATCCAACCCAAGACGCATCAAACCTGCGGGCCTTGTTTTATGTATCAACGGCTTACCGCGCCAAAATACAACAACCGTAGAATCAGACGCCTGCTTCATAGATTGAATGATGTTAGGGTTACTACGAACTTCGCCCGCGCGATCCAGCGCTGAACCACCAAAGGTGACGTGTTCTGCATTTTTCATGTTCTGGCTCCTTGGCTGCTGCACCAAAGGCTTGCCATGCAGGGTCTTCAGGTACAATCCCCTGACCGACAACGTTAGGTCACAGGCATTTTTAACGACCCTCTTGCACCAACACATAGGCAGGGCTATATCACCCTCGAGAGGTTGGCGCGGGCAAGCGCCTCGCCAACCCGGTCAGATCCGGAAGGAAGCAGCCGTAACGAGTCCCGTTTGGGTCGTTGTCAATCTCTCACCTCAAGCCTTAAGCACACAGTGCTATAGGCGAGACCCGTCAGTTGTTTTCGTAAAATGCGACAAGAGGGCAAACATTCCCACCTTACAACCGCTCCGCTGCAAACGTATCGCAACGCCCTATGTTGCATGTATCAAAACCCACATCGAACCAACGCGCCCGCTGAGCCGACGTGCCATGCGTAAAGGTATGCGGATTGGGCACGCGCCCTGCTTGTCGCTGCAAATGGTCGTCACCGATCATCCGCGCTGCATTTAATGCTTCTTCTAAATCGCCACGTTCAAGCAATCCTTCAACATTGCGCGCCCAAACACCCGACAAACAATCCGCCATCAATTCAAGCCGCACAGTCAGCGCATTCGCCTCTGTAGTGCTAGACGCACGACGGGCTTGATCAACCTTTGGCAAAATGCCCAACTCGTTTTGAACGTGGTGGGCAACCTCGTGCGCAATTACGTAAGCCGCTGCAAAATCACCACCTGCGCCCAGTTGTTGAGACATTGTTGTGAAAAACGAGGTGTCCAAATATGCTTTTTTATCCGCAGGGCAATAAAATGGGCCCGTCGCGCCAGACGCGCCCCCACAGGGGCTTTGGGTCACACCAGAATACAAGACCAACACGGGGGCATTGTAGGGAAGGTCCAATTGCTCACGAAAAATCTTGGTCCAGACCTGTTCAGTTGTGGCCAAAACGGCGGATGTGAATTGACCCGCGCGTTCGTCTTCGGCGCTCACCTGACGAGATTGCGTTTGTTGGGGTTGTTGTGCGCCATCCAAAAGCGGCGTCACATCAACACCTGTGAAATACCCAACGGCCAAAACAACCAACAGGCCAACACCACCAATGCCACCCGCAGCACGGCGTTTGCCACCACCGCCGCGACGATCTTCGATGTTTCGACTTCCTTTGATACCACGCAAACGCATAGCAAACTCCCACCCCAAAATTTTCACAACGTATACCTACACAAAAGAACCATGACAAACGCCACAAAACTGATCTTTATCTGCGGGCTGCACAGCTGACTGTGGACCTTAACAGGCTGGCGCTCTACTTTCTGACGAAGACGAATCTGATGAAAGCCTTTTGATGTCTGAAACGCCCGAAACTGCCTATCAAGTATTGGCCCGTAAATATCGGCCAGAAACCTTTGTCGACCTTGTCGGCCAAGAGGCGATGGTGCGCACGCTCAAGAACGCTTTTGAGGCAGATCGCATCGCCCAAGCATTCATGATGACTGGTATTCGTGGGACGGGTAAAACCACCACCGCACGGATTATCGCCAAGGGCATGAACTGCATCGGGCCAGACGGCGCTGGCAAACCAACCACTGAACCATGTGGTCAGTGCGAACATTGCACGGCCATCATGGAAGGTCGCCACGTTGACGTGATGGAAATGGATGCCGCATCCAACACAGGCGTCGCCAACATTCGCGAGATCATCGACTCTGTGCATTATCGCGCGGCTTCTGCCCGTTATAAAGTCTATATCATCGATGAGGTTCACATGCTGTCCACAGGCGCGTTCAACGCCCTGCTGAAGACACTCGAAGAACCACCCGCCCACGTTAAATTTATCTTCGCGACCACAGAAATTCGCAAGGTCCCTGTAACGGTCCTGTCTCGTTGCCAGCGTTTTGATCTGCGCCGCATAGAACCCGAAGTGATGATTGCATTAATGCAAAAAATCGCAGGCGCTGAAAACACCCAGATCGCGGATGACGCACTGGCCCTCATAGCCCGCGCGGCCGAAGGGTCTGCGCGCGATGCGACCTCCCTTTTGGATCAGGCCATCAGCCACGGAGCTGGTGAAACATCCGCAGACCAAGTGCGCGCAATGCTTGGCCTTGCCGATCGTGGCCGCGTTCTTGACCTGATCGACATGGTGCTGCACGGGGACGCGGCAGGTGCCCTCACAGAACTTAGCAGCCAATACGCTGATGGTGCGGATCCAATGGCTGTGATCCGTGATCTGGCTGAAATCACGCACTGGGTGTCTGTTGTTAAGATCACACCCGAAGCCGCCGAAGACCCAACAGTGTCCCCAGATGAGCGGGCACGTGGTGTGGCAATGGCCGAAAACCTGCCCATGCGCGTGCTGACGCGCCTATGGCAGATGTTACTCAAAAGCTTGGACGAGGTCGCAGCCGCGCCCAACGCCATGATGGCCGCTGAAATGGCAATCATTCGCCTAACCCACGTGGCCGACCTGCCCAGCCCTGAAGAACTGGTGCGCAAACTCAACAACGCAACCCCGCCGCCCCCACCTTCAAACGGTGGTGGCAATGGTGGCGGCATGGCCCCAGCGCAATCTGGTGGCGGCACGACCGCCTATACATCCAAGCCTGCCATGTCCGGGGGCAGCAGTGGCGGGGCTACGATGGCTTTGGCCGTAAATGCGGATCATTCACTCGCACGTTATCCAACATTCGAACACGTCATCGAGTTGATCCGAAGCAGCCGAGATGTGAAATTGCTGGTCGACCTGGAGACCACGTTACAGCTGGCAGCATACCAACCAGGGCGTATCGAATTTGTGCCAACTGACCGCGCACCGCATGACATGGCACAACGTTTGGGCGCAAAACTGCAACAACTGACTGGCAACCGCTGGGCTGTTATCGTTGTGAACGAAGGGGGTGCAGAAACAATTGCCGAGATGCGCGACGCTGCAGACAATGCGCTTCAAGCCAAAGCCGCCAATCACCCCCTGGTTCAGGCCGTTCTAGCCCAGTTTCCAAAGGCTAAAATCAAATCGATCCGCACCCCAGAACAGATCGCTGCAGAGGCGGTTCAGGATGCATTGCCAGAAGTCGAGGATGAATGGGATCCGTTTGAGGACGATTGACCTGGGATCAAGTCAATCGTTTCTATGCAAACAAATCAAACGTTTACCAAGCTGGCCATTCGTTTGATTTCATCCGGCTCAAAACTGTAAATCTGCCGTTTCCATCCCGGCGAAACATATAGGCGGCACCCTGAGGCTCTGGGTAAATGCCCGCAGCTGCTTCGAATAGATTATCACGACCAACAACGATGCGGGTCCCCTCGACGACACGTTCACCTAAAAATGGCGTAACGTTCCACTTTATGTCAGATATGTTGCTTACCGCGTAATTTGCCGTTGGTACAAAATTCAAACCTTCGCCCATGCGGTGATGTCCAAAAGCGAGGTCCGCAGTTTGCCATGCACGACAATATTCACTTGAGACAACGTCACTGATTTCTATACCCTGCGCCTCAATCGCTTTTCCGATTTTCTTTGCCTCCGCCCATCCGTCTTCGCTAAGGACACGCTGGGTCGCACAATCACCCAGTGTCGAGGCAACTTGATCGGGATAATCCGTTTCTGTCATTGCATGACAGACATATAAAACGTGGCCAAAGGACTTAAACGCAGCGACCAAATCAGGCACAGGAATCTCCTGTGCAGAGGCCGCCGTGGGGGGCTGTGAAAATTGCAAGAGTAACCGGGCGCAACCCGTGATTTTTGGTGGTATTATTTTGAACACTTATAATTTCTTATTAATTTAATCAGGAAATATTGCCAAGCAAAAGACTAAGCTACAAGCCGTCTTGTGACGTCTGAAAATCCAACGTATCGTTCAACACACAAATGCGAAAAGAGGAGACACCGATGCTTAAAGGACTTGGCGGGCTTGGCGATATGGCCGGCATGATGAAAAAAGCCAAAGAGATGCAATCTCAAATGGAGCAGATCCAGCAAGACCTGCACTCCGTCATGGTTATTGGTGAATCTGGTGCCGGCTTGGTTAAAGCCACAGCAACAGCCAAAGGAAACCTGACGGCTTTGAACATTGACCCGTCCATCTTCAATCCAGACGAAAAAGAAGTGGTAGAAGACCTGATACTCGCCGCAATCAAAGACGCCCAAGCCAAGGCAGCAGCGAAATCTGAAGAAGAAATGTCAAAACTAACCGAAGGGTTAGGTCTGCCTGCTGGCATGAAACTGCCATTTTAGTTTAACACATGTCCTCAACCAAAGACATTGATGCGCTAATCGATCTAATGGCAAAAATGCCGGGTCTTGGCCCGCGTTCCGCACGGCGAGCAGTGTTGCACCTGATCCGCAAGCGGGCTTTGCTGCTAACGCCCCTTGCAGACATAATGCAGGTTGTGGCTGAAACGGCACGCGAGTGTCTGAACTGCGGCAACGTGGGCACCACAGATGTGTGCGATCTATGCACCTCTAATGAACGGGCCAACGGCGAAATCTGCGTTGTCGAAAGCGTGGCTGATCTATGGGCAATGGAACGTTCCGACGTGTTCAAAGGGCGCTACCATGTTTTGGGCGGAACCCTCTCTGCACTGGACGCCGTTGGGCCCCAAGAGTTGCGCATCCCCCGCCTATTAGATCGGGTTGAGACAGAAGAAGTGACCGAAGTGATCTTGGCGCTGAACGCCACGATCGACGGACAAACCACTGCCCACTATATCGCAGACCAGCTTGAAGGGCGGGTGACACTCACATCATTGGCACAAGGCGTGCCAATCGGGGGTGAGTTGGATTATCTGGATGACGGCACGATCAGCGCAGCGCTGAAGGCGCGTAAAGCGATTTAAGCTGAACAGTTTTACCAAATAGGCCTGTAATCGAGATTACAAAGCTTTTTCATATCCTAAGCTGGAATGCGCAATAGAACTGTAGCCGCACTTTTCCTAAAATTGCTTTGCAGCTTTTGTGCTCTCTAGAAAGAATCGTTCCAATCCGGCTTTGGTGGCTTCGTTTTCCAAGGACTTCAAAATTGGTTTACTTGCCCCCAAGAAACGATGGGTTGGGTGCACATAATTGAGTAAAATTTCACCCTGATGATCTATCATTCCAAGGGCAATAATTTCGGTGGCCGTCTGCACAACCAATAATGAAACGTTTCAGCAATCAAACCACCTGTCCCAACTGGAAATTGTTTTGTTTACCGGCCAGTCAGCAATTTACTGAGCGTCGCCGCAATGATCTTTCACGCAAAGCTCTGAGATAGACCTACGCAATCGATTAAGCGCTGCTAACCCATCAGTATGCTTAGCAAGTCTCACTAAAATTCCATTTTATCCCCTAATTGATTATCCAAATTCAGCCATGAACCAATCAAACGCCTAATCCTGATTTCTGGCAAGCAGCGAATACCTACTTCAAAATATTTCTCTCTTGGGGTATAAAAATTCAGAAAATCCGCCTTCTTCGTCAAAACTAACCCATCCAAAGTTCTTATGTAGAGACTGTGTTTTACAAAGGCAGCTGCCTAGCCACTGCCTAATGCCCACCCCCCCTCAGTGGAGAGGGCTCCCTTCACCGCAATGGCGTGGACACCGCATCTTTCATCCGGCAATCGTGCACTACGACTTGCCCGCAGCTAACGAGCTTCAAATCACGGCTTAAGCAAATCCGCGCCTCTTGGATGTGGCCTTGTTTGGAGATGATGTTAATCCCGTCTTTCTCAAGCGCGGGGTTGGCTGCGCGATGGGGTGCGTTCAGGTGAGGAGCAGTAGGACGGAGAGCCATTGTGATATTTCGGCCAAAGACCGTGCAGAATCTATCCGTGATCATGGCGCGGGTCACACTGCTCTAAGTTCTTAAAATCACCCTCGATTTCGCACTATTTTGGTAACCATTGTAGATCCATGGCGTAATAATCGAACTCACCCGCTTTGTCGTTTTGCGCCAAAGCAGGGAGGGTGGTCATTGGCAAGATCAATAGCCAGCGCATAATGGTCTTTCCTTATTCGTGTGTCGGGACTATAAACGTATCAAGTTCCCCACAATGGTAACCTACCTTGGCCCCCAAGGTCGCCTATTTAAGGCATATAAGAAGACGTGGGGAAAAGAGATATGCGTAAGGAGCGTAGACAATGGCAAAACCAATTATGGCGAAAGCCACAGCCGTTTGGCTGGTGGACAACACAACAATCAGCTTCAAGCAGATTGCCGACTTTGTAGAGATGCACGAACTTGAAGTTCAGGGCATTGCAGATGGCGATGTAGCAGCAGGCGTAAAAGGCTTTGATCCGATTTCGAACAATCAGCTGACCCAAGAGGAAATTGATGCAGCCCAAGGCGACATCATGCACCGTATCAAGCTGAAGTTTAACGCTGCAGCCGAAGGCGAAGAAAAACGCCGTGGTCCACGCTACACGCCATTGTCCAAACGTCAGGATCGCCCAGCGTCCATCTATTGGTTGGTCAAATTTCACCCAGAGCTGACAGACGGTCAAGTTTCCAAATTGGTCGGTACAACGAAGCCAACGATTCAAGCGATTCGTGAGCGCACACACTGGAACATCTCAAACATCCAACCAATCGATCCGGTTGCTTTGGGTCTGTGTAAGCAATCCGAGCTGGATGAGGCTGTTCAAAAAGCTGCTGCTAAGAAAGCGGCAAGCGGCGAAGTCATGAATGATGACGAGCGCCGCAAATTGGTATCAACAGAGCAGTCCCTTGGCGGCGAGGCTAAGATACCAACAGCGATTGAAGGCCTTGAAACATTCACATTGGGCGATGCCCCAGTGGAAGAAGATGAAGATGCGAACAAGAACTTCGGTGACGCCGACAGCTTCTTTGACCTTCCAGCGGGCGACGGCACTGGACAGCCGTAACTACGATCTTATAGCAATTTCAAAAGGCGCGTGTCAGGCAACTGACGCGCGCTTTTTTTTGCCCCGTCGGGCGATTGTGTCAGCGCTGAACGACACAGTGAGTGGCATAGCGGGGGCATTTTCTCACCTATGTTCTTCTCAACCAGACGCTATAGGAGACGCCCCATGTCATTGAACCGCGCACCCTTCTATCCTTTGTTGCAAGCCTGCCTGATCTTGCATTGACCATCAACACAGGCTTTGCGCAAAAAACACTGACTTTCTATACCGAGGATGGCATCGCGATCGATGGGACAGACCCTGTCGCATTTTCACCGATGGTGACCCTGCAATCACGCACGACTGGATGGGTGCGACATGGCGCTTTGCCTCCGCTGCAAACAAAGATGCGTTCGTAGCCAATCCCGAAGCATACGCCCCACGGTTTGGCAGGTATTGTTCATGGGCCGTGGCAAAAGGTTACACCGCGTCCACAACGCCAGATGCGTGGACAATCGTAGACGACAAACTTTACCTAAACTACTCGCCCCGCATTCAACGCCGTTGGGAAAAAGACATCCCTGGCAACATCACCAACGCGACAGCGAACTGGCCAAAGGTCTTAGGGTGAACTGGAACAAACAGGGCGAAAACATCCGCCCTTAATCCAGAATCTAAACTGACATATCGATTCCGGCGGTTTGCATACAGCTCTACTGCACTCATGCCTTCCAGCGCGGATGGATCAATGCCAACCGGTGGCTGTGGAAAAAATACGCTGTGGGATGCTTGCTAATCTATCGCTTCGAGGGTCGCTATGATCACCCATAATCTTCTGGCGAATACGCACCAACTAACTTTCCTTTGATGCAATTCGCGACCGTTCGACCAAGGCTTGCAATTGCCGCTCACCTTTTGTGAAATCAGCAATTTTTTCTTTGGTTGTCTTTGAATGACCACCCATCGTACGCATAGATGTTGTCGTCATAGCCTTTGCAATTTGTGGCAAAGGTGAGATGCGCTTTTGGGGCTGAGGCTCCATCAGGTTGATGGCGCGCAACTATATGTTCGGCACGTATTCATGCTACTCAAGCACGAGGTCGCACCTTTGAGCTGACTGTTTTATATGGTCATATGCTACCGCGCTTGAGCCAAGAACCATTGCAAGAACGACAGTGAATACAATTTTTATTATAGAACACACTCTGTTTGATGGAGCCACTCAACGAAAATAAAACGGCAAATATAAGGCGGATATTGAGATCATTTGCGAAGTTTTGCATAAAATGGTATTGTTGGCGCCGCACAATTGCTTTGCTATCCACCTCGCCATTTCAAGTGCCAAGGTTAACTCCTTCGCACATGTTTATTGATAGGTGAAGGCAAGGTTGGAACATCAATTAAAACGAACAGCCCGTCCAACAAGGAATAATTTCGTACGTGTCTTGGTTAGCAGCCTTTGAGGCCTTCATTCTCTGAGTAGCGGTGCCAATTGATATCAGCTTCCTAGTCGTCGAACAGTCATTCACCCGCAACCGTCAATACGATCTTTCCAATGTGCCCGCTGGTTTCCATACGGGTGTGTGCGCTCATCGCATCGGCCAATTCAAACATACTATCCATCACTGGCGCAACTTTGCCAACC
>Ga0206126_10001299_pt1 | contig 30526 bp, 51 predicted proteins | sample Helgoland_Spring_5_FD_148621 | JGI IMG/M metagenome (GOLD analysis project Ga0206126, IMG submission 148621) | Pelagic subsurface seawater microbial communities from Kabeltonne, Helgoland, North Sea - Helgoland_Spring_Bloom_20160412_1 | ecosystem: Environmental > Aquatic > Marine > Epipelagic ...
TGGTCTGCAGGTTGGTCTGCAGGTTGGTCTGCAGGTTGGTCTGCAGGTTGGTCTGCAGGTTGGTCTGCAGGTTGGTCTGCAGGTTGGTCTGCAGGTTGGTCTGCAGGTTGGTCTGCAGGTTGGTCTGTTTCTTCTTCTGAATCAGAGATGACTGTACTAGCATCTGACATAGCATCTGACATATCCTCCTCCTCATCAGCATTCCAATCGTCAGGAATAAATTCAAAAACAGGATTGGAGTTATTTTCAACCTGGAAATATTGTCCGCTATCCATTGAATGTTATTGTTTTAATTCTTTTAATATAATGAAAAAAATTATATATAAATTATATTCAATTTTTTATTGTAAATATTTATTCAGTAAATTTTCAAGTTTCTGTCTCCAATTTGACTATGTTGTCACGTAGGTACCAAGATGCGTAATTCTTCTATGTTTGAAATATGAACAACCATTACAACAGTTACTACAATAAAAATTTCCATCGGTAGAGCGACATCTTTTTGATGCGATGTCAGAACAATTTGGACAGATCAGAACATCTGATACAGAGGATGTTTTTTGATTTGATTTCTTTGGATGTATATTGATAAAATGAGTTTCTAACTGTTGAATTTGTTTTTTGAGGATTGAATGTTTTTTTTCAAAATATTGAATTTGCCCACTCAATTCAGATCTTTGTTCCAGCATTTTTCTGATATACCTTTGTTCGGTTAGTTCTTCGGAATTGACTAAAATGGAAGAACGACACAGAGAACATGTATTATGTTCTTTCGTCCATTTCCAAAAGCAAGTATTACAAAAACTGTGTCCACATTCAGTATTGACACAGTTTTCTAGTTTTAGGTCATCATTGCATATAGGGCATTTCATAATTGGCAATATTTTTTATTAATTGTTAATATTTGGTTCAATTTTTATCATAATAAATATTATCATAGTTTGTATCATAGTTTGTATCATAGTTTGTATCATAGTTTGTATCATAAGTTGTACTTGTATTGGTGTATGCAAAAAAACAACTATGACATAATTGTCCCAATCCTTTAATAACACATGATCTGGTTGAAACAGGTTGATTTTTTTTTATAAATGTTTTATTTTTACAAATAATACATTTTTCAAATCTGTTCGGAGAGTATTTTTGGTTATCAGTCATATAAAATTGAATATTATTTTAATATTAAATAGTTTTTTCTATAACTTATAAAATGAATGCAACTGAATTGGAAATGATACGTGAGATGAGCGATGCTCCCACATTTATATTTATCTTTATGATTTTATGTATTTTTACAATGATATGGATACATGAAAATATTAACTCATTATAATTATATATGTATATTTTGGAAAATGAAAAAAAAACTGATATGAAGAAAAGTAACAAATATCAAAAAGGGTTATTTAAAATAAAAGGATTATTGTTTAAAAAACAAGAAGTCATATTGTTTGGTGTTTTCATTTTAGCAATACTTTTTTCATTTTATAGAAGTAAAGATAGACTAGAACAATTAAACAAATTATTAGCAAATAAATTTTTCACACTATCTTTAGTTGCTATTATTTGTTTTTCGAGTTTTATATTTTATTCGAATAAATATTATGAAGATGATAAACAATATATAAAAATGGCAACGGCTACAAAACACGCAATTATTGGATTTACTATAGGAATTTTACATCATTTTGAATTTAATGCTGCTCCATTTTGGATTATATGGCTTACTTCATATTATTTGAATTTCGATGAATAATTTATTTTTTATTGTATATTATTTTTCTTTACATCAATAAATGGGAAATATATTTACGAAAAAAAATAAACCATGTGTTGCTTTATTGGTAGAAGATAATGTCAGTTTGGAACAAATTACTATTGATTGTTTTGGTGATTGTGCTATATGTAAAATCAAGGGATTGGACGGTTTCCAGATTAATAATCTTGAAACCGGGTTATTAATATTTATTTGTAAAAAATGTTATATTACAGGTGGCAATTAAATTAAATAATCAAACCATTTAAAGGATCGGTGAGATGTATGTTTGTAAATAATAAAATAATTTTAAGGTGCGTTTTTAAATGCATATGAAAATTGATTATTGTTTTGGATTAATAATAACTAGTGTGGACGTAATGGTACGTGAACTGCTCGATTAGTTCAGTTGGTAGAACATCGGTCTTATGAGCCGAAGGTCATGGGTTCAAGCCCCATATCAAGCATTTTTTTTTGTGATTTTTCAGCATTCTATTAGATCACAGTATTTAGAGTATTCTTACATTATTGAAATACAATTAGCCAACATGCCCGAGTGGTCTAAGGGGGTCGACTTAAGATCGACTGTCGCAAGACGCGTGGGTTCAAACCCCACTGTTGGCAATGGCTCTGATAGCTCAGTTGGTAGAGCGCACGACTGTTAATCGTGAGGTCACAGGTTCGAACCCTGTTCGGAGCGTTTATTTTTTTTTGTACATTTTTTTTTGTTACCATAAATTGAAGTAAATTATTATTAACTACAACTATATTTAATAATAACGTTATAATGAAACTAAATTGGTTGAAAGTTCTTCTTTTATGTTCTATATTTGGAATATTCTGTGTAAAAAAAGTTTACGGGGAGGTGGAGGAGGAGGAGGGTAAGTGTGATATGTTTTGTGAGATACTTGCTCAATTAATTTCGTTTATTATTGGTTTAATGGTAAGATCTGTCGTAGATACTTGTATAGAAAACGGAAATTGTGGTCATGTTGTTGGAACTATTATTTTATACTTATCTATTTTTGTAGCAATATATATTTTGATTTATTTACTGTTACTTTTATGTGGAATAGATATATCACCACCCAAGTCTTCCAAAAGTAAATCCAAGTATAGTCTTAGAACAGGAGGGTTTGCTGCAGGATTATTACTAGGGGGAAAGAAAAATTAATATCCCTTCTTTTATTATTTTATGAAATTATTTTATACTTTTTTATGAAAAAGGGGTTTTAGAAATATTATAATATTTTGATATATACATATATATAAGTTTAGAAGCGTTAGCACAGTCCTTGCCGAAAATGTTGAAATATGATGCCATCATTTTGGCTGCAAAAAATATAGATGATTTAAATGCTGCAATGAGCGTCCATGAAACTAAAATTGAAGATTTAACGCAAAGAGTATCTGATTTAGAAGATGGGGCGAGTGTTGAATTCGGAGGAGGAATGCGTAGAAAACGTCGAAAATCTAGAAAACGTCGAAAATCTAGAAAACGTCGAAAATCTAGAAAACGTCGAAAATCTAGAAAACGTCGATGTGGTGGTTCTGGGAAACATCCCCAAATCTATCGCTAATGCCAAAGACAGGTCATTTGTTAGATGGGGGAAGACGAAGAAAAAAGCGTTAAATAATTTAATTTTTTTTAAATACTTAAATAAAATTAAATGTCAGATGATATTTGTGCAATATGTCATGAAGTTTTAGGAAATGATATATATAATTTACCGGAATGTTCTCATAATTACCATACAAATTGTATTATAACGTGGTTTAGAATGGGTCATAATAAGTGTCCACTTTGTAATAACGAAGGTATAAATGCTACTAATAAAGAGGCTAATGATCATATTAGTAATGTTTCTTTTACAGAAAGACGGTGTTATCTTTCATTGTATAAAGAAATTTCCAAAAATTCTAGGCGTAAAGATACTCCTGTGAAAATTAAAAAAGCAGTAGAAAAGGTTAGGAAATATCAGAAAAAATTTACAGATTATAAAAAAGAAAAGAAAGATTGGTATAAATCTGTTCCTGAAAATATGACTGTTCGAGAAATTATGAGTAAAAATCAAAAATATAGACGGCGGAGATGGAAAATGGAGAGGGATTTAAATACTAAAAAGCGAATGATAGGATATCTTTATGGTAATAAAATAGTTAATATTATTATTCCCCAAAAGATAGATATATGAAAATTGAAGTTTGATTGAGCATATAAGGTATGGTATATTATATTTAGTCATGTCATCAAATACTCAAAATACACAAAGAGGTAGCGGGGGTCGTGGAGGTCGTGGAGGTCGTGGAGGTCGTGGACGTGGCGATGGTAAAAAACGTAAATACAAGAAGTGGAAGGAAGAACCTGTAAAAAAGAAGCCATTCGAGAGATGTCCTTTTAAAGTTGGTTCTGATGAATGGTTTGTATGGAAAAATGCTCGTTATGAAAATAATGTGTTTTATTCAACCCATGAGTTAGACTATGGAGTTATTCCAAGAACATTTAAAACTAGTAACAATTCACCGCAAACGAATGATAATAAAATGCTGCATCTCCAAAATAAAATGATTGATAATAATTGGATGTTGAAAAATGATCACGATTGTGAATATTTTGAACATCATCTATATCCCGATAAAAAGGTTGAAGTTCATTCTTATATGGCTTCAAACGGTCAAGAGCTAAGCTTTCCTCTTATGGATAAAAAAGATGATCCCGAAGGGATTGCGTGTAGTATTAGATACAGATATCGAAATACTTCTATTGAACCTAATGAATTTACAAACCATTGTGATACGCGAACTGGTAAACGACATAATAAGTATCTTCGTTACTTAAAAATCAGAACGGAAAGACGTGATGAGTTTGATGCGGAAAGAAATGCAATTGCCATGGCAAATGCGTTGAATAAAAAGTTGACCAACAATGCAATGTCTAAGGTTTAAAATAAATTATAAAATTTAATATAATTAATAAAAATTTAATATAATTACTAAAAAATTTTAATATTTTTTTTATTGTTGATAATATTTATTACCTTTTCGCAGCGTTGAACATTTAAAACGCCAACTTAATTCAGATATTTTTTAGGTTTCCGTTTTCTTGTTGATGGTCATTTTAAAATTTCAGTGCTTATTTAAAATCTGTGTATATATTATATAATTATGAACTATCCTGAGAATACTATTATAGAGCTTAATAAATACGTAACCAATTTTGATAACGATATTAAAGATATACAGATTGTTGAAAAAAAAATTAATAAATGGATAAATAGAGGAATTGATATGGTGACCGCATTAACGCCTTTAAATTTACAAATTGAAAAGTGGAATAATAAAATGGATACTTTATTAAACAATTTCAAAAATAATATTTTATTGTTAAAAGCTGTTGATGATAGGATCAAAAATGAACAAATTTTAAAAATTGAAGATCTAGATATTTTTTCTGATAATTTGGAAAAATGGAATCATTTATTCGACGTTTATAAATCAGTTTTAGAAAATTTGAAACAAGATACAATAATTTTATATGATATAGAAGAACATATAAAAAAATATAATAATTTAGGTGTAGAATTAGGCGATGCTATTACTAAAATAAATAATCAAAATAATAATATTATTAATACAATTAATAATTCAATGTTAGAATTAAAAAAATTAATTGAGGAAGTAAAATTAGAATCAGAAAAAATTTCAGATGATAATGTGGATGAAATAATAAAAAATAAATACTGGGCTTTTTACGAGAAAATCAATGTAGATTCTGAAAGTTTTTCGATATATTTAAATAAAAGTTATTGGAACAGCCAAGATGATGGGGTTGACATTTTAAATCATACTCAATTAAATTATATAAATAGGAGGTCTGTAATATATAATTCTAGTGTAGGTGAAGTCCAAGTCCATTCGAAACCAAAAAAACCTATTAAATATATTTATTATGGTCATTCAAAAGATCAATTAATTAAGTTAAATATTAGAGAAAATCAATGGGGTTCATATTATGTTGATTCTGGGAATTGTATGATACAAGTATATTTTGGGTCAACACAAATTATGGAAAATGGACATAATTCCAGAAAATATTTTGGAGAGATTTATAAACAACAAAATAACGAAGACTATCAGAATGGTGCTACAACAAAAGAAAAATGGTTTTTATTGGCCTCTTGTGATGAGATAACAAATTTTGATCAAATAGATTTTAAAGGAGAATAATTTAACTAACCCATATTTTAAAACTAATTATATTTTAATTTCTATAGATAGCATTTTATGGAAGAAAATAATTAATAATTATTTTATAATATTAAATTCATATCCTAATATAATTAGTGCGTTTCAAATGTTTAAAGGTGTAAATATCATTTACATATAGGGCCATAAATCATCATAACAAAACAGAAAACAGGAAATACTAGCAATGATAACACTAAAAGTTTAAATGGTATATAAAATATACACTGAACACAATTAAACGTACATGAACGTTTTCTTTTTTTTAGTTTTTCTTGATTGTCTTTAAAATTTACAAAAACATTATCATATATATCGACAGCTGCTTCTGGTAAAAATTTAAAATACATTTCTTCAAATTCATTATCTAAATTCATTAAAAATTCCATCGCCAAGGAGTTTAAAATCATTTCAGTTATACTATCATTATTATACACAATCCATAAATTAGCAAGATATACCAGTAAATTAAATCCAAATTCTTGAAATGTATCGAGCATTACCCATATATCTATACTTGGCATCATTCTGTTTAATCGTGTACGATCTGTTAAATTATCCCATAAGAAAAAAGACCTTACAAAATAGAGCATTGATACTGCTAATATTATTGCTTTCATTTCTATTGGAGATTCATTTGGACAAAATTCCTTATTGAATTTTGCCATATCTGAACTGATTAATGCTACATAAATAATCCATTGAATTATAAAAATTAGTATTGGTAACATAAAAAGTAATGAAAAAATATGAGAACAATAAAATGCATTTTTTGCTTTTAATATTTCATTTTTATATCCATGGTGTATATGATATTTAAAAAGGGAAAACATGCCAAATTTGGGATCTGAACATACAATTGCTATTTTTTCATCATCAGTTAAATCTTCTTTCTGGAGTAATAGATTTTTACTGGGTGAATTACAATCTGGTAAAATTTTTTTTGAATGTTCTTGTCCTATTAATAGATCATCTTGAAATTTGGCTTTTATTTGTGCACATAAAAAATAACAATTATTTCCTACTGCATTGCAATAACTTTTTTCAAATACAGTTTCATGATTCAGTATTGTATTATTAGATTGAGTTTGGATCATACTTTTTCTAGGCTGAACATCTACAATGTGGTTTTGTGCTTTTTTTTGTTCTTTATAAGATAATGTTTCATTCATTTGCATTCTAATAAATTCTTGATTGTTTAATAATTTATTATATTTTTTCAGATCTGATATTTTTTTTGCCATTATTCTAGGTGTTAATATTACATTGTTTTCTAACATGTATATAGTTTATTGTTTGTCTTCTTAAATAAATTTTGTTATTACTTTGAGGGTAATAATAATAAAAAATAAATAATAAAAAATAACTGATAAATATATATATATATATTATGTCAAGTAATAATTTTGTTAAATTAAAAGATCAACCTGAGGAAGATAATATCCAAGAAGAGTGTTTATTTTGTTTTAACAATCTAGATTTGGAAAAATCATTTATTATATGCGATACTTGTGCAAAGTGTTGTCATGTAAACTGTTATATGGACTGGTTTAATCGGAAAAAAAATACATTATGTATTTTTTGTCAACAAAATACATTAATTTATTCTGAAACAAAAATATCAATGCTTGAAAGTTGTTTATCTTTTATCTGGAAAAAAAAACCCAAATATTCTAAGAAATATTATAATATTAAATATTAATATATTTTCGTTACAATATTGTAAACGAAAATGTAACGGAAATGTTTGATAATTTAGGTGATTATTAAAAAAAATAGGATCTTCTCAAAGAATGGCTCCAATTTCTTATTGAAGTATCAGTTCTCGTACCACTTCTTCCGGCTGGTGGACGTGATACATATATGTGTGTTTGTGTTGTTGTTGGTTTAGTGGTAATGGTTTGACATGATTGTGTTTTTTGTATATTTAATTTTATGTTTTGATTTGTTTGACTTGTTTGATTTGTTTGATTTGTTTTATTTTGTTCTAAAACTAGGACAGAATGTGTTTTTTCTACCAAATTTTTTAGATCCACATAAATATCATCCATTTTAACATTCATCTTTATTTATTTTATATAATATTTTTCTTATTTCTTTACTAGTTCCTTTCAAAAAGAAATCTTTTTTAAACATTTTCTCTCCTGATTTTGATTTATGTTTATCTGGTAAAGTATTGTACATATTCTCAATAGACATATCCATAGATGTATTTTCAAATATAAAATGAGCATGAATTATACCGAATGCAAATATAAATGCTACTTCTGGTTTCATTTTGTATGTTTTTTGCATAATACTTCCTATATTTATAACCATCAATAATTCTTTCGGATGTAATGATTTTACTAAATGTTCTTCATTATTATCTATCATTTTTGTATTTCTTCCCCAATTTATTTCATCATTAGTTAATTTTGACCAGTTATTGAGAATTATATCTATTGTGTGTTTGTTTTTACATTTAAATGCTAACTTCAATACATCCTTAAATGTATTGATACTATAAAATGATGTATTTGTGTATTGTTTCACATGTTGATTAGTTATTTCTTTTTTGAGTTGATGTTCATTTATGAATTGCATTATAAATATATGGTTATTAAGTTATTGTTATTTGGTTCAATTTTTTATTATTAAAAAAATTTTAATAATAAAAAAAGTTAATAAAAAAAGTTAATAAAAAAAGTTATAAATTAAATATACAAAATAATATTGGTATTATACTTTATTTATAGTCCTAAACTCTCCTGATAGACCTTCATCGCCTTCTCTTGTACTAGCTTACTTGCGGCTGCCTCGGAAGCAAAAGGTTTCTTATCTTTATCTGTAAGTTTTCCCCAGTTTTTCCCTAACTCCTTAGCAATATTTCCAATATTAATTTTACCCATTTTCTTCTTCTGGATTTTCATAAGAGCGGGGCGATGAGCATCACAATAAAACATAAATGCTGTCTTAGCCTTTTTGGGTCGGTTTGGATCCTTAATTTTCTTCACCTTAGGTTTTGGACCCAAAATCTTCTCAACAACATCGTTCATATTTTCGGATTGCCCCAACTCCATGCAAACTCTCTTTACAACCGAGGCATGAGATTCATACCACAACTCGTTTAGCGCACCAGTATTATTAAAATATAGAGTAACCATAATCAATTATACTATATTTACTATAGTTTTCCTTAAATCAATTTTCATATAACTTATTAAATAATATGATATTTATTTAATAAGTTTATTACTAAATTACTTTAAAAAGTTTTTCCAGATCTTTTGTTTCTTTTTCGAGATCTTTTGTTTCTTTTTCGAGATCTTTTGTTTCTTTTTCGAGATCTTTTGTTTCTTTTTCGAGATCTTTTGTTTCTTTTTCGAGATCTTTTGTTTCTTTTTCGAGATCTTTTGTTTCTTTTTCCACCTACGTTAATATATCTAGTTAAACTATCACCACTGCGTATTGTTTTGATAAAATTGGGATCGGCTATAAGTTTTTCAAATATTTCATTGATTGTACAAGCGTCTTGACGGTCTATCAAAACCTCTAAGAATATTTTCATAGTATTTACTATTTTTTCTTCGCCCCACCCTAGTCCCCGACAGTATGATTTAAATTTCTCCTCATACATGTTTACAATTTCTATTATATTTTCTATTTCTGGATCGGGCGATTGTCTATTTAGATTTATTCCAAAAATATTATGAGTACCTATACTATTATTGATAAGTGTGGAAGCGTTACTAGGATTTATTAAATTATTTATAGTAAATATTTTATTACTATTGGTCAAACCATCGGGTGCTTTGATGACTATTTCAATTGAAGTTGTTGTTTTTGTTTCTTGAACTTTAAATCTATTAGTATCACTAAGGGTATCATTTACTAGATTAAAAAAATTATTACATAAATAATTTGTTCGTCCTAAAGGATGTTTATACTGCAATTTACCGCTCAACGCTTCCACTGACATTAATGTAGTATACATTGTATTAAATCTATGTTCTAGTATGTTTTTTTCTAGATCTTCTAATGTTTCTAATTTTATTGAATTATTGAATTTCTTAAAAGGAGGATATTTTGTGGGCATTAAAATACCAGTCATTCCACATTTAATCATCCAAGAATTTAAACGTAAATTATTTACAATATAAGAAATTGGAGCCACGCCGAACGCGTTTCTTTGAGAAGATCCTATTTTTTTTAATAAATTATTTTCCATATTCGCTACTTTTTCCTCTTCTGTGGGGTTTTCAAGTACGAATTTAAAAAATCCTTTTAATAATGTATGCATCTGGTTTTGTCGTGAAGGTGTAATCTCAATTGGAGATGCTACTGATCCATAAAATGGATGCCAACTTCCTTTATGGCCTGAATTTGTCCCTGAAGAACGATATATTGGAAACCATCTTTCTATTTCATTGTACGCGTTTCTATATCCACCGGGGAATAATTTTTCTGGTAGTTTTAAAAGTGCATAAATTCTAATAGCGTCTCCTCTATCTAATGTTGCATCATTAATGCAAAATATATTTTTTAATTCTAAATTAATATTTAGATGATCTATAGAAATAACTAGTGGTTGATCAGTAAATATCATTTCTGGCATATTAAAATCTGATGGTGGGGATAACCCAGGGGTCTTTTTCTCTTCTCCCTCTTCTTTCTCTTCTCCCTCTTCTCTCTCTTTTCCCTCTTCTCCCTCAGTCTTCCTTAATTTTTTTGTTCTCTTGGAATTTGGACCACAAAAATATTTATTATGTGACGCCAGCGTTCGTGGCAAAAACATCTTGCTGCAGTACTTACACTTCTCCTTCGGTGCTAAATCAACCGTGACATGAGTCGATGATAGACTTGGTGTTGTTGTTTGTGTTATTTCAGAGATTGATCGTTCTGGTATTTGAGACATTATATATTATATAAGAATATTGAAATTTATTTTCATATTAGTAACACAAATATCAAGAAAATGGAATAAACTCAACTTTAAAACTCTTAAAAAAAGGAAGATCAGATTAAAAATAAAAAAAATAATAGAAAATCATGTAAAAGACATCAATATATTGATATTTTCCTTCTCATATTGACTTCTTTTTGATGGACGTATAAGTGCTCTTTTTTTAGTGCGTTATTTTCAGTCATATTCTGATTTATTATGAGTTAGTATTTAAAGTATTTAATTAATATATAAATATATGGATTTTGACTCATCAAATTATAATACAGATGAATTGTTAAATATTTTGGAAATTAATCAAAGTGGTGATTATAGTTTAGACAACGTTTTTAAACTAACAAAAAAAACTATGGATACAACTAGACTTAGTGATGATAATGCAAACAAGGAGGCATTATTGGATTTCATTGTCGTATCTTTTAAAAAATTGTGTGATCATTTTCAATATGATGTACCTGATTATATGGATAGAGAATTAGATAGATTGAAAATTAAATTATTGACAAATAATGATACTATAAACAATGATCCTGGTAAATTTGTGGTTAATCATAAAATTGGGAATGAAGTAGATAGATCTGTTGAAAAAAAGAAATTCAAACGAGTTAATCCTATTAAAAGAGAATTGTATAATACTGTTTTAACAATTAATACTAAATATAGAAATAATTATTATGGTTCTAAATCTACTGATTTTTTAGTCGATTTACCAAATCCAGTGAAGAATGTAACCGGTTTAAAAATTAGTAATGCTGAATTACAAAATACTTACTATACGGTTTCTAATTATTTAAAAACGAATGTATTCTATATTCATATTACAACGGAAGGAAATGATATACCAAAGGGCACATACAAAATAGAAATACCTGATGGTAATTATACTTCATTAGATACGGTTTCTGCTATTAACGGTGGTAGTGGATTTGGATTGATAAAAGCAAAATTATATTCAGATTTAACAACTGTAATTGATCTCTCTAGTATAATTATTGCGATATATGATGCAGCGACTAAAAAAATTATATTTAGTTTAAAGCCTGATGTTAATTATAAATTTGATTTAGATTTTGTGTTACATGGGGATGTGGAAAGAGATATTGCAAAAAATTTGGGGTGGCTTTTAGGATATCGTAAACCGTATTATAGTTTTGATGCAAAAACTGTTGATGGGGTAGAACATTTGGCTTCTTATGAAAAAGACTACAATGTTGATACTGTAAAAGGTATATCTATTACTACTAAGGGGTTTCAACCAGAAGCCCCTGCTAATTTTACAGGAACGAAATTCTTTTTAATAGAAGTTAATGATTTTAATAACAATAGTATTCAATCATTTTATTATCCGAGTACATTTAATTCATTGAAGATGAAGGATCTATTAGGTAAAATTCCTAATAATGTGGGTGCTACTATTTTATTTGAAGATTCATATGGACCCATAAATCCTACTAGATATTATTTAGGACCTGTAAATATTCAAAAACTTCATATTAGATTATTAGATGAAAATGGTGTTGTTGTTGATTTGAATAATGTTGATTTCGTTTTAACGTTTGACTTAGAAGTATTACATGTTCATTATGAAATGTTAGATCAATAATGCGAGCTGTTAAATAATATGAACGGAGAGATAATAATATAAGCGGAGAGATAATATTATTATATGATTTTACCAACTATTACTCCATTTTCGGGAGAAATATGCCGAGTTGGATGGCGTGTTTGATGGCGAGGGGGTCATCGTTGTTTGGATTTTATAATCATCATCGCAACCGCAATTTGTATTTTGGACGGTGTATTTTAATTTATGTCCTACATTATTTGATGTTGATGTAGTTGTGCATTGGGATGTGTTACATGATGTGGTTGTTTTGTATATATTATTTTTGAAATATCCCACCATATTATTTTCATTAACTATATTGAAATTGGGATAAGTAATTGTGTCATCATCGGTTCTATAATGATATTTCTTTATTTTAGACATTATAGGTAAATATTTCGTATGATTTTCAGTTGAAATTTGTGCCGTCGGTTGTGTTCTATCTTGAGAGCAACAAGTATTTTTTGATATTGGTATAGGATAATTAAAGTTTCTTTTAGTCATTAATATGTTTGTTTGATCTGTATTGCAAGAATTTTCTTGGTATAATGGTTGTCTATTGCATGAACTATTTGCCAATATTATTTGTTGGTTTACAATTATTTTACTTTGCATACCATCATCTAATCCAAATGCTTTTGTTTTTGATAAATCGCAACATGGTTCTAAATTATAATAACCTTTCGTTAGTTTTAAAAGAGTGCTATGATTATTTACTGATCTTAACGCATTATTTTCAAATGCTGATATATTTGTTTGAAATTTTGTTTGTAAATTATTATTTACATTTCCCATAAGTGTTATGTTTTCTAAATTTTTGGTTCTTTCCCGTGCATCACCCATTATTGTATTTGTTTTAAAATTAGACATATATAAATTTGATTATATTAAGTAATTTTGAAATAAAATAATTTTGAAATAAAATAATTTTGAAATAAAATAATTTTTGTATTATTGATGTAATTATTGATGGTTTTTAATATGGGAATATATATATGGCTATAAAATTTGCTTCTAGCAAACTTGTTAACACTGGTGATTTTGTTCGGTCTGCACAAAATACTGTATTATTATTTGATAAAACTTATAATTCGAGTGGATTTAATTCTATTGAATTTGGTATAACAAAGGATAACTTTATAAACTTATTTTATAAATATGGTCGATTTGGTTTTAGTACGGATGATGAAACTATATTGGGTAGTAAAAGTAAGTTATCCGGTTGGTTTAAATCAACCGGTACAGGTGTCGCGTTAACGTCTCCTATTAAAAACTATGATGTCGTTGAAGATGTTACTGGATTATGGGAAAGTGATACTATTGCTACGACTGAGTGGTCTTCTTCGGTATACATAGATATTATTAGCCAGTTGCTGGTTGTTAATCAATGGACAAAATTAACTTATTCAACTGCATTGACTTTACAAGAAATTTTAACAAGTTTTGGTCAAACTAATTTGGAGGTAGGAAATCAATTAACTTTATCTATTATGGTAAATAATAGTAATACAAGTGCTAAGCCTGTTGAAATTATTTTACATTTCAAGATTGTTTAAAAATTGTTTTAAATGGTTGGTGCTTAAAAATTATTTAGCAATAAGTATTATATGAGTTGTGTAAATTCACCTAATGCAAAATTTTCATTTATCCATGTGAATACTAAATTTAGACCGAATTATTATAATACATGTAGCAGTGATTTTAACTATCAGTTTCCTAATTCTTATTCTAATATTAAATCTATTAAATTAGATAGTATTTGCATACCCAATACATGGTTTTTATTTTCATCTAAAAAAAAGAATAATGTTTTTTTTATTGAAACGAACGATTCGTGTAATGGTCTTGAACTACATCAAATTATTATTCCCGATGGTAACTACACGGTTGAACAATTAGAAGGATTTTTAAATAAAACATATTTTTATTTATCAGAAATTTCCAATGGACTGCAGAATATTAAATTTTCTATTCATGAAAATAGTTTGAAATCTATTTTTTCAGTTGTTGATGGGACCTCTAGTAGTTTTACATTTGATGTGAAATTTGCCCATAGCGAATTAAAAAACATTTGTTATGGTACTGGTTGGATTTTAGGTTTCAGATATGGTAAATATACTAATATAACAAGTTATGTAATGTCGGAAGGTCTTTTTGATGGGGGAGGAGACCGTTATATTTATTTTTGTTTAGACGATTTTAATCATTCTTCATTAAATCCACATGAAATTTGTTTTGAAAAATATAGTATTAATGAAAGTGTTTTAGCAAAAATATATTTGGCCGATGGAAAATTTGCAATTAATATTGATGATAGTTCTAATAGTTCTAATACTACTGTTAAAACCCGTGTTTTTTCTGGACCTATAGACTTGAGTAAAGTAAAAATTAGAATTTTAGATCAATATGGAGAGGTTATTGATTTGAATAATATGGATTTTTCATTTTCATTGCAAATTTGCGGATAATATTATTGTTAATAATTTATAATCTTAATAATTTATAAATTATGCTTACCGGTAAACGAAGACGAGCAATCTATCTTAATGGTAATAGTTATGGATTATCTCTGCGAGGTCTAAGGAGTGAAACGAATAATATTATATTGACTGACAGTGTTGTTTTATCACGGGATTATTTAGATTTTAAATTGCAAGTCATTAAAAATTATATTGAACCCCTTATGAATAAGAAATATGAATATTTGCGGTATAATTATCATATGATTGAAAAAACGTTGGAAAGAATTAAAAAATATGGTAATGAACAAAATAAGGATGATATTGAACTTTTTACGAAAATTTTAAAAGTTATTAGAAATACGATTGATATGCATTTATCTTTTACAGAAACTGAAAAGAAACTATATGGTACTAATGGAGTTACACAATTATTGGTACGTACATCTCGTATTGTACTTAATGCGAAATATGAGATTTATAATAATTTATTTGGAGAACTTGGTAAAGAGGATGGTGTTAAAAATTATGATGATGCATTAATTGATCGGATTGATTATCTTTTGAAAAATCTTCATGAACCAACATTTGCTAATATTCGATATGAAATGCGAGATAAGGTTGATTTATTTTTATCTGGTCAACGTCTTGAATTAGAAAAATTGATTTCTTCTTAGGGTAGAATATATTTGAATTATTATTATTATGGTTAGGAATTTTAAGATGTTTGACCTTGTAGATTACTATGATATTATCGATGATCTTCGCAAAAACCAATTGAAAACGTTGTGCTATTGTTCATTTTTATATATGTTGGTAGGGGGATTTAGCTATCGTTATCTTCTACATTCATATTTCGCATTGATTATTTTTAGTTTTATTCAGGAATATGGATTAAGTTATATTAAAAATGATATTAATAATCGTTTTAAGAAATTATTTCATAAATTTATTACTAATAAGACGATTGATGAAGTTTCGACGGATGAAGTTTCAATGAATGAAGTTTTTAAGGATGAAGTTTCGACGGATGAAGTTTTTAAGGATGAAGTTTCGACGGATGAAGTTTCGACGGATGAAGTTTTTAAGGATGAAGTTTCGACGGATGAAGTTTCGACGAATGAAGTTTCGACGGATGAAGTTTCGACGGATGAAGTTTCGACGAATGAAGTTTCGACGGATGAAGTTTTTAAGGATGAAAAGGATGATAGGAGTTCATATAATCTAAGGAAAAGACATATTCTTAAAGATGTGTTTAAAACATATAATGTGTAATATATATATCAATGATTTCATAGAAAATAAAATTTTCTATGAAAAATAAATCTGTTATGTTATTAGTTGGTTCGACTAATAATTTATAAATTTTAATTATATACTTTCATCGTCTTTTTTATCTTTTGTATATATTTTTCTATCTTTCATATTAAAAATATTGATCATATATTTACATAAAATATAAGGAAAATTGAACTTTTTTGATAATTAATAATAATTGTTTTATAAAAAAATGGATATTTCTCAGATTAAATCTGAACTTGATCATAAAGGTTATGTTGTTGTACCTGATGTTTTGAACCGAGAAGATGTTGATAAATGTTTGGATTGGTTTGGGGACTGGCAGAAAAGCATTCCTGATCATGATTATCAACATGATAAATTAAGCCCTCATGGCATTTATAAATTTCACCAGGCCGGTCATCAAAGACATTCATGGTATATTAGAACTCGTCCTGCGGTTAGAGAGGTTTTCGAAGGATTATGGGACACGAAGAATTTGGTGGTTTCATTTGACGGCTCTTGTTATATGCCAAAAGATATGAAAAAGAAGGATAATATTTGGACACATACTGATCAGGCTCCAGGTAAAAAGGGTCTACATTGTATTCAAGGTTATGTTGCTCTAACTACAAATGAAGAAAGAACTTTTGTTTGCTATGAAGGAACTCATAATATTCATGAAAAATATTTTGCAGATAAGGGTATTGAAAAAGGTGGAGATTGGCAGGTCATAGATAAAGGTACGGTTGGGGCTCTTCATGAATACAAACGAGTTGTTAGAGTTGAAGCTGGATCATTGGTTTTATGGGATAGTCGGGTCTTTCATCAAAATCAATATGGTAAATCAGGAAGCGAAGAAAGAATTATTCAATATGTTTGCTATTTACCTAAAAATCATGTAAAAAATACATTAACAACGAGATCGAAAAGACAGAAATATTTTCAGGAGAGGAGAACTACAAGTCATTGGCCGTGTCCCATTAAAGTAAATGGATTACAGGGACGCACTTTTGGAAATGAAAGATTGAAAATTAATTACGATGCATTGCGAAAGCCTGATCTGGACGATATGATGGATGATATCAGGAAATTATTATGAGATTATTTAATAAATATAAGATTATTTAATAAATATAAGATTATTTAATAAATATAAGATTATTTAATAATTATATCGGCTAATTTAACATTATAAGCAAAATAACGTTTTTTATTGTTTGATTGTCCTGCGAAATTATTGTAATTTATATCGAAACTTACATATAATGGAATGGATTGATGATGTAAAAATGGAATAATTAAGTCTTCTAAGTTTTCGAGTGGAGCATAAAATTGTTCTTTATTGTCATTTTGTATTGTTACTGCTTTTTTTCCAAATGTTATTATTTTACCTTGTTGCATTTATTATGATGTTAGATTTTTCTTTTAGATTTTTAGTTAAAATAAAAATATAATAAAAATAATATATGAGTAAAAAAATTATTTCAGTTACTTGTTCAGCATTAAAACAATTAAAACAAATAGCAAAAAATAATAATTCTAATGGAATTTTATTTAGTGTTAAAAGTGGCGGATGTAATGGGTTTGAATATAAGTTTGAACCTATTAATACTTCCTCTAATGAAGGTCATAATATTATAGTCAATGATCATTTAAAAATAGAAGTGTGTGAAAAAAGTCTTTTTCATCTTCTAGGGACGAAAATAGATTGGGATGAAGATATAATGGGTCGACGTTTTATTTTTGATAATCCTATGGCAGATGCATCATGCGGTTGCGGTACATCTTTTTCTATGGGGGATTAACGTTATTTGGAGATATTGTTAGGAAATTTCTATCGCGTCTTTAAATATTGGTTTTTCTAATGGTATTATACGTCCAACACATCCTAATGTCCATTGTCTTTTGTAGTTGAACTTGTGTTTTTCTAATTTCTTTTCCCATTTATATTCTTCATAATAATTATTACTCATTTGTAATAATTTTTTGTTATCTGTATTTTTTCTATATAAATTTTCTCTCCAAACTTCATTTGATCTCATTATATTTTTACTCGTATTGTCAAATGGCTTTAATATTATGCCATCTAAACATTGGTATATTAATATATTGATTTCTATAGGCAATTTATTTAACATATATTATATAGATAAGTTAATTGTAGGTGGTTCTTTAATTTGTAATAAAAAATATATTTTTTTTAAACAATTCAAAATATAACGTGATCATATTCTATTTCTTGATTTAATATTTTATACTTTAAAATCATTCCGCAAACATTACGTTTTATTTTGACACCCGCAAAACTTAATATTATATTTAATAAGTTTGGGTTAGTACCTTTTCTTCTGACATATTTATAATATTTATTTTTGTGTTCTCTCATTTTTTATAAAACTTTTTATAATCCTTTAAATTCATAAATAACCATATATTGAATATGGTTAATAATAAATATCCTATACTTATTAGTGTTTGAAACTCCATTTTTTATTTTATAAAAAATCCTTTATTTTTTTCAATTTTTAAAGTAATCGTTTATTTATAAATCCTATTAATCCAATTATTACATCTATAAGAAGTGGAATATAAGCATTATTATTTTTTTGTATTGCAAGTATTCCAAAACTTAAATAGAGAAATGCATGGACTGGTCTTAGATAATTCCACCATATTTTTTGCCCAAATCCTCCTATTTTTCTATTTATAATATATGTATAAATGAAGCCTGTACCCATAATTAATGCTATATATCCTAATTTAGGTAAGTGTTTTTTATTTATTGTTTTTGCAATGTAAACAAATAGTAATCTTATTACTATGCAAACGGAGAGAAATATTATATTTATGTATTGGGGCAACATATATAGTAGTTTTATATTTTATATTTTTGTTTTTTTTGTTGAAGAATTTCTCTCCAGTATGTATATGCCAAAACCTCGTGATAAAAAGTTATATGAAAAAATTAAGAAAAAAGTTTATAAAGATATACCCAAACATAGTGCTTACAGAAGTGGTATTTTAGTTAAAAAATATAAGAAGGCGTATACTCGGAAATATGGTAAGAGTAAAGGGAAACGCAATCCTTATATTGGAAAAAAAACACGTAAAAAGGGATTGCGTCGATGGTTTGATGAAAAGTGGGTTAATCAAGATGGTAAAGTTGGATATCATAGTAAAAGTGATGTTTATCGACCTTCGAAAAGGATCACTAGAAAAACACCTACAACTCATAAAGAATTATCTAAGAAGGAAATTAACCGTTCTCGGAGAGAAAAATATACAAAGGGTCGTGTAAAAAGATTTAAAAAAAAATAACCAGAAAAATAACCATGCGATGTTTTGAAAGATATATAAATAATATTTATTAATTATATATGTTAATTTCAATATATTCATTTTTGATACTTATTATGTATTTTTTAGCAGGTATTCATAAAATTAAAAATTTTTCTGAAACAGTAAAAGGATTAAAGGGTATGTTTTATTTTAAAAATCTTCCTAATATTTTTTATACTTTATCTATTTTAGGAGTTATAATATTAGAAATTATTGCACCTATAGCAATTATGGTTTCATTAAAAACTAATATGTATCAGCATATTGCTTATTATTCTAGTATCTCTTTAGTAATATTTACAATATTAGCAACTCTTATATATCATTTTCCCCCCAGTGGGTCACAATATATTCCATTTATGAAAAATTTAACTGCGGTAGGTGGCTTACTTTTATTGTCAACGCAATTTAATTGATTATCCCTTATTATACAAATATAATACACTAATGTTAAAATTAATAAATATTAATAATATTAATTAATAATATTAATTAATAATATTAATTAATAATATTAATTAATATTATATGGAATACTATAAGTTTATAATATTAACATTTACAATTACTGCTCTTTGGGATGTTATGTTAAGATTTATGTCTTTACATAATGAAAAATTACCAAATATTGTTAACACAGGTTTACCATTTATTAAAGATCTAAAACCTTATTTCCAACAACATACACTTCTAGCAGCAGCGTTGATAGCCGGATTTGTAGGAGCAACTACACAACCATTTATTTTAAAAATTACACCATTTCCAAAAAATATATTTGATTTAAAATATATATCTAAATTTTTATTTGTATCATTTGTAGTTAGTGCATTATACGGTTTTGTAATGAAGGCAACAAAATTATTTCCTAGATTGGAAAAATATTATTATGATAAATTAGGAGTTGTTAAAAGTATGTACCACGATGGTATTTCAGGGCTTGTAGTTCAAATAACGATATTAATTTTGTATCATATTGCAAGATTGGTTTAAAAATAATTACGTTAATTTAATAATATAATTTTAAAAAACTATATTAATGGAAAAGTCACATGGAGTTCAAGAAAAAATGGATAACATTATAAAACTATTAGTGGTCTTAACTGAAAGAACTGATAATATCAAACTTAACTTAGATAATGCTAATACAAAACTTAATACATTAGAAAAAAAAATAGACGAATTAAAAGGTTCCATAAATGATGATTTACTTACAGAATGTAAGAAAATGGGAAATCATATAGATTTTATTGAACATGTTTATGATAACGTAAAACATCCATTGGGATATATATGTAAAAAAATTAAATATATTACTGGTAATGATGAAACGCAATATACATTGACCAATAGTGGTGGGGAAGGTAAAATTAATTAAAATGATCTTCAAAATAATTTTTTATTTCTGTCTTTATTTATGTTTTTTCTACACAACTCGCTACCACAATGATCGTGATTTGCAGCATCAATATTAAAATCAATACTTTTTTTATAATTTTTTTTACTTTCTGGATTTATGGTCGACCATCTACCAAGAAGAGGTTGTAATGTTTTGTTATTAAATAGAGGTGTTAATCTTTTAAACATATTAAGAATAATATTTTGATTATTTTAAATATTAGTTCAATTTTAATGTTATTTTAATGTTATTTTATAATAATGAAGACACGTAAATTAAACAAATCAAAAAAAATAAATGCGATATGTGTATTACATGGAAATAAAGATAATATATATGGAGTTATAAAATTTACCGAGAAAAATAAAAAAGTAAAGATTGAATATGAAATTTTTGGATTAAAAGATGGTAAACATGGATTTCATATTCATGAGTATGGCGATTTAACAGATGGATGTACGAGTTCATGTGCACACTTTAATCCGTTTAATAAAAATCATGGAGGGTTGGAAAGCAAAGAGAGACATGTAGGTGATTTAGGGAATATTATTTCAAAAAATAATCTAGCAAAGGGTATTATTAAAGATCATTTAATTTCATTAAAATTAAAAAGTAAATGTTGTATAATAGGAAGATGTGTTGTAATACACAAAGATGCTGATGATTTAGGATTAGGTAAAAATAAGGAATCTTTAAAAACTGGTAATGCTGGTAAAAGATTATGTTGTGGTGTAATAGGATTATCAAAAAAATGTAAATAATATATATGACAACTAAAAAACGTAGAAGTGGTAAAGTAAATAAAACGAAAAAAAAACAAAAAAAATCTGTGATCTCGCATAGTTCTAGACCAAAAAAGGTTGGGGGTAGATATTATTTTAAAGATTATCCTGAATTTAAACCTAATTTGAGCCCGCGTGAAATGTTTAAGTTGGGAAGTTTTGGTGGTACATATTGGCGTCCTATTAAGTCTAAAGTTGTTAAAAAAGACTTGAAAAATCTTCATAAAAAATATCCTAAATCATGGTGGAAAGGTATTCCGGAAAATCATTTGACATTACCGTTTGATAAGTATGATAAAACAATAAATAAATATGGTGTCAAGGTTGGGACTACTTTGGGTTTTTGGGAAGGTAAAGGATGGATAAAGAAACATCATCCTTATGGGTGGGTACATTGGTATTGTGATTTTTTTATGGGAAAACGAAGTGAAGACGATGAGCGCCAGGTAAAACGGTGGCAGGGAGTTTCCGGTGAAAGGGGTCGATTTATGAGATTTTTAGTTACGCAAATTTTAAAGAAAAAAAGTAAATGGAATGATGAAGATATTAGTCCTAAGATAAGACAAACATTGCAACATTGGGCATATAAGTTAACAAAGGCTGATTTTAATTATGAAGTGAAAAGACGCAAATAGTTAATTTGAACCTATAATTTAAAGTTTAATTTAAAGTGAAAATAATGTAATTATAAAATGACATATTTGGTAGATGATGTTTGGTGTATTGTGAAAGAGTTTATGTTGGATTGGAAAGGGAGTTGGTATAAAAATATGAACTTGGTTTTCGATGAGATTAAATGTCACTATCCGAACACATTAGTTGTGGAGGGATATAGTATGAAAACAAGATTGTATTATACTACTTTTCTTGTCCATCTCGGTACTTTTGAGGAACGTTTTTGTAATCAGTATGATATTAAAGAAAATGAATGGATTAATGGATTTATTCCGCCATTGGTAGTTTGAACACAATTTGGCGTTGATTAGTTAATAAAATGTTGATTTAAAACAAGTTTGTTTATACTTATGTATGATAGATTGTGCTGTTTGTCGAGAAACTCATAGATGTGGATTAGAAATTGTTGTATGTAAACATGTTTTTTGTTCAACTTGTTTGTATAAATGGTTTTCTAAAAAACATGATTGTCCTCTTTGTAGAAGAGAATTTTCGTTGACAGGAGTTAATGTAAAATATTTCAGACATGGTATTAAAACTAGGAGAGAAAAACGTCTTATTGAAGAAGAAGTTTTTATATTAGATATTACAAAATTATATAATGATTTAAAATACTATAATTTATATGGATTAAATTCTGTTATAATTATCGGATCTATTATAGATAAATGTTTGATTTATATTAATTTATTATTAAAATCAAATAATCATAAAATACATTTGATTATAAAATGTTTGAAACGTTATGCTTTCCGATATCAGGTGGGACTACTTACACATCGAGATAAATATATGAAATTAATGGACTTATTAAAGGATGAACCGGTGTTAAAAAATGTAATTGTATTGGGTGAAAATGTAATTATAGGATCTGCAATAGTTTGATATTTTTATAACATAATATATATGTTATAAAAAATATACCCACGGCAGGACTCGAACCTGCAGTCCTCGCTTTAGAAGAGCGATGCCTTATCCATTGGGCCACGCGGGTATATATTCCTAAAATATTATTTAAATTCATATTGAACGAATATTGAATTTGAGGAAAAAGATAGACTATGTCTAATATCCAAGCTCCATCATAGTATTCACTATATCCCCGTCTTCTTTAAGAAACATTTCTAAAATTATTTTTATATCAAGATCAGGGAAATATGACCTAATGGTTTTTATATCTTTCTCTTGTTGCTGTTGTTGCTGTTGTTGTTGTTTCTTTTTCTTTCTTATTTCTTCTTTCTCTTTTCGCAATATATTATTTTTTTTTTCTTCTGTTAATTTCTTCACCATATCCCGTACATTTTCCCTCCACATCGACCAGTGTTTTTTTGCTTTCTCTTTTCGCAATATATTCTTTCTTCTTTTTTCTTCTTTCTTTCTTCTTTTTTTCTCTTCATTGGTATAAAATTTTATAAGGTCTTTCATTGTATCAAAGATTTTTCCATGTTTTGTTTCTATTCTATCTGTCCACTGATACGCTTCAATATTTTCTGTAGTGAAGGTAAGTATTATTTTATTTAAAAATGTCATATTAATAATTTATTGATAATTTATTAATAATTTATTGTTAATCTATTGTTATGTTCAATTTTTATAATTTGATAATATATAAATGAATATTGTGAAAAATAACTTTATTTTATTTTGTGTTATGTTTGTCATCGCCTTATTTTTAAATCCAATGAATATACTTGCTTATAGATTGGATGACCTATATGTGTCTATTACGTTAATTTATGCTAGTTTGTATATGGCTTCTAATATGATATGGTCTCATCAAATTGTTCATTATTTTCAAATGGGGCATTTTAATAAACAAATTTTTTTGTTAGGTATTAGTATGTCTTTATTTTTTGTTTATTTAATGAAAAATCAGGTTGGTATTGATTATAAACAATGGATTAGACGTATGATCCCACATCATTCGACTGCTTTAACAAGTACTAACAAATTACTTGAAAATAGTAAGGCTGCTAGCGGTGGAGCAGTTTATCGTTTGGCAAAGGATATCGTTTATAATCAAGAAAGAGAGATTGCTTTTATGAAAAATATGCTTTAGATACGCTTTAGATACGCTTTAGATACGCTTTAGATACGCTTTAGATTTGATGATATTGTTGGTTTTTGATAATTTGGTTTTCTTTTTGGTTTTCTTTTTGGTTTTCTTTTTGGTTTTCTTTTTGGTTTTCTTTTTGTGGATATTTTTTTATACCATTTTTGGATTTGTTTTACTTTATTTTGTGTAAAAAGTGGGATTTTCTCTCCATAAATTCTCGGACGAAAGTTTGTGAAAGTTTCAATATATTCATCCCAATTTGTTGAACTCATATCTTTATTACAATCACTGCAAATAGGTAATAAATTGTCTATACTTATTCTCCCACCATTTGTTTCGGACTTTATATGTCCTGCATGGAAGGTATTGTTATGTGTAAATGGTGTTATTCTAGTTTTCCAACAACAGAAACATTTGGCTTCTATTTTATCTCCAATGTATGTTTTCCATACATCAAATCTTATTTGTGGCGATATTTTCTTCTTTTTTGGTTTTTTCACTGGTGGTGGTTGCATTGGTTTTTTCACTGGTGGTTGATCTTGGTTTTGGCGTTTACATTTATGTTTTTTAAATCCTGATAATGTTTTATATTTTTTTGTACAGTGGTCGCAAGTCAATTGTGAATTCATATTATATCATTGCTTATTTTTTTTAAACTATAGTAATATATCATAATTTGAAATTTAGATATATCTATATTATTTAAGTAATATTTGTTAAATTAATATAATAAAAATTGAACCCATTATTTATAAATAAACAATATTTATAAATGCAGTCACAATTATATTTAAGACTCGGGAATGGTGATCTGTGTTGGAGACGTGTAATGGTAGATGAACATACATATAGGGATAATGCTCCTTCAGAACACCAAATATGTATTGGGGTGATGCGTGAGCATTTATTGAATGGGACTGCACATGGAGATTTTGTGAATAAGAATGGTTGGTATATGGGTAGTTGGTTTGTAAAAACCCCCAAGACACTAAATATGTATAGAAGTGATTTTATAAAAGTGGTAGCAAAAATTAACAAAATCCTAAAAAAAAGGTATACAACTAACGATAAAAATTATCCAATATTTAAAGGTGAAACCTATAGTAAGATCTATCCTAACCTAGTAAAATGTATAGAAGAAATAATCGAATTATTTAAGAGTGAAACAGGAAATAATGATTGGAGTTATTATGATGGTCTTGGTGGACTGACTGTAAAAACAATATTAAAAAATGCGGATGATTTTGTGAAAAATTGGTAGTTATGTTTATAAAATTGAAATTAAGATGTAATATAAAAAATTTTTTTATATAGATGGATATTGAACTTTATCTGGATCATTTAAGCGAATGTCTCATGGAAATACAGGAGACAATTCATAATATAGAATATTGTGGGTTGGATGATTATGATAAAAAGGAAATACTATTAATTTTGAACAAAAAATATTTAAAAATTCATACAGTTTTTCAAGAGAATATTTTGACATATTGTTCAGTGTGATTAATAATATATGATTAATAGTATATATGAACAGACTTTTTTATAAAGAAATTATTGAGAAAACTAATAAACATGAAATATATTTTTTTTTTATACATTCGGGGAACTTTTCTAATGATTTTGATAGTGATTATAAGTATAAAATAGTTGTTTTAAACGGATCATTGCGAGTTATATCCGATGACAAAAAAAATGAAGGTTATTATTCCACAAATAATATTATTGAAACTAGTTGTGGAGAGATATTTAAATTGCAAAATATTTCTACCGATACTTTAAAAGCATTAATTATAAAATCTAACGAAGTTTGCTAGAGATAAATCATTATATTGACGTATATTATTCCCATTCAAATGAACTAACTTGTGATGTTCCACTACCAAATGCCATCTCACATTCGGAACTATCTGCATTAGGATGATTTTTGTCCTGGTAATTTGGATATCCATAGTAAAAGTAGTCGTTGAAATATTCTTCAAAATGTTCTTCATCTTCTACATTTAATTTAATTTCACCTTTATAATATCCTTCTTTACGAACACTACCATCATATCGATAAACATAATATTTTGCTGGGTCCCCCTGATTATTTTCTACGTATTTCCTCCACTCATTCAGATCACAATCAATCCATTCTAACTTTTTTTCTTCCAATAAATCGATCTTAAGAGATTTTCGTTCATTTTTTAATACTTTTATTTTTTTTTTACATTCTTTTAATTCTTCCTTCAAAGCTTTTACCATTTCTATTTCTTCTTCTAATTCTTCTATACGATCTCGGGTTTTTCTTTCTTCATCGAATACATCTTGTACTGTACGGGTTGTTGTCATTTTAATTATATTTTTATATAATTAAAATTATTTTTTATTCAATTTTATTTTCTTGATTTTTCTTACCTTTTTCAAAAAAAGGTAGTTTATACATCTGTCAATATTAATCTGTGGTTGATATGTCGTATCATATATTTTAATCGTTTGTTTTGCAAACTTATGTTTTTTAGTTTTTCTATTTTATTATAGAACCTTTTTTCTATTTCAGTTAATTCTATTTCGTTATTTATTTTTTTTGTATTCATCAATGTTAATTCTATTCGAAGTGGATTTATTATTAAATAATCTGGGACATCCATTACTTATATTTATCTTGTTTGTATTTAAATATTTGATTAAATATTTGCTTTTTTCACCATTATTTTTGCAAATAAATTTGAGGTAATTTTGTTTAATAATTATAGAATGTGCAACTTATTCCGGCGTTGACTTGTAATTTACTACCGACGGAGAAAAGAACGCTTATGAAAAGGCTCCGTGATGAGGATCGTATGCAATCTGGAGAGCCCATAAACAATAGACCACAGGAGAGAAAACTCGTAGAACCCCACATAACATAAATCGTGGACTATTTTTCTAGTTGAAATAGATTATTGATATTTTTTTTAATAAACATGGGAAAAGAAAATTGAAAACTATTTATAGTCAATAAAAGATTAATATAACACAATTAATAAAGATTTAAAACAGAACTCCAATGTTAACTATTATCGCAAAGAATACACTTACAATTATTGCATATATTTTATCACTCATTTCAGGTTGGCTCTGTGCGGTCATTATAACAAGGTATTTGGAGGATTATATTAAAAAAAAAATAAAAGTCGAAATAAATCACGCTGGGAATCAAGAAATCCCTGAATTTTATGACAATGACGGTAATAAAAAATGTATAACATTTGAAATAGATGAAGATGCAACTATTGCTGAAGTTAAAGATGAAATTTCTAAGAGAGTTAAATATACTGACCGTACAATATCATTATTTAAGAAACCGTTTGGAAAAAAATTATTGAATACTACAAATATCATTACTTTCCATAACACAGATCCATTATATTTGTATATTGTTATTCCAAATTATTAATGACGGTTAGCCATGAAACCCAATCCGTGATATTTTTTTTTGTATTATTCATCAATGTTAATTCTATTTGAAGTGGATTTATTATTAAATAATCTGGACATCCATTACTTATATTTATTTTGACATCACATATAAAATTGAATATAAATATGAATATAAAAAAGAATGAAAATAAATATGCAATTATTCGTAATAGGTGTTCAGATGAAAAATACCACTCGAAAAATTTTTACTATTAATGAATTTGAAGTATGTGATACAATTCGATCCTTAAAATTAGTTATTTGTAATAAGTTTAATATTCCAAATAGATTGTTTTATATGATGAGTGATGGAAAGATCTTGAATGATGTGCATACATTGTACAAATCTAATATAAGAAATGAATCTACAATTAGTATTAATTTTAGAGCATACAAGCCTGTAGTTATTAAGTAAATGTTAATTGGTTTTTAGTGGAGAGAAATTGTTGAAATTCATGAAAAAAATCTTTTTTTTCATCTTTATAAATGTCATCTACCGTTTTAATAGAGAGAGGTCTGAGTTGTTTATCTCTCATAATTTGACAAAGAATGAATACTATTATACTTTTGTCTAGTTTTTCATTTGAAAGTTCTTCATACTTGTCCTGAAACTCCTTATATAATTTCATATAGGTTACTGAAGATTTAACGTCTATCCAATTAGACATATGCTTGTCGAAAAATCTTACAAATGTTTCGTCCTCCATAAGGGTTGTCAGATCTTGGAAGAATTCGTTTTCCTCTATAGTTTTAGTGCCTTTTTTTATTTGTTGAGATTTATTATAATCTATAATTTGGTTCATATAAATTGTCGTGGAGAGATATATTTATTATTTAAAAAAAATAAATAATAAATAAATAATAAATAAATAATAAATAAAATTAACAGAGGTACATTATAATATAATCAATGCACACAATCGGTAGTTTTTTTTTTTTTGCAATACTTAAGAAGTAGCGGGTTTTAATTTTGTTCCAAAATTTAAAGGGGTTTGTAATATTTTGTTCTTTGTTTCCGTTATCATCCTTCTCTTCATAATGGACTTTTTCTAACATACGTTGACGTTTGTGTGAAAATATAGGTCTAAAAACTTCAGGCTTTTCGTCTAAAACATAACCAGTACATATCTGGTTATGTGTTATCCAAAAAGCATTTCCAGACAAAACCAAAGGATGATTTTTTTGACATTCAATAGTGAAATGGTCAGGGTATTCCATCGTATATTCATCTCCAACGTCCTTTATTTTCATAATAAATCTATTGGATCCCCAGTTTTCTTCCAAATAAAATTTCCTGTATTTTAAAACGTCCATGTTTGTTTATTATGTTTACTATGTTGTTTACTATGTTTACTATGTTTACTATGTTTACTATGTTTACTATGTTTACTATGTTTACTATGTTCAATTTTATTAAAATATGTTTAAAGGGTTTACGGTAATATTTATTATTATGTATAATTTACTCGAACCAGATAATCGAGAAACCACTATGTTATATTGTAACACAATGATGGGGTTTATTCAATTTATAATACTATTTGTTATAGCAATGGAAATAATACCATTGGTTAATGATGCGAATGTTTTGATTAATGATGCTAGCGATTCATTACATGATTTCAGTGTTATTATGCCAAAAATAAATGTAATATTACCAGAAGCGCAAAATACTACAAGAATACTGGGACATATGATACCTGAAATAAATCAAGGTATGCGTATTTTGAGACAACTGTGTTTGCAAGATCCTGAATGTCATCTATAAAAAAGTATATCATCATTATATGTTAAATATTATTTAAAATCATTATTATAAACAACCATGACATATGAGGAAGCTCGACGAGTGTCGCCATGCTTTATCCAGCTGAGATCTTGTGATTTAAAATGTTGGTGCGTTCGGCTCATAACCCGGAAGGTGGTTCGAAACCGTCGCTATTTATTTTTTATAGTTGTTTATAATGATTAAAAATTTTATTAAAATATATTAGTTGAAAAACTGTACATTTTAAACTAATTTAAACAGTATTGTTATATAAATTTATATGACTGAAGTAATTGAAACAGAAGAACATTGTGTTGCAAAAACGTGGCCTCCGACAGAGGAGGAAATTATGAATATAGCATGTGCAGGACTGAATCAATCTCAAAATAAAGATGTTTCTGTATTGGTTTATTGGGATAACCCGTCTATTATGATTTTAGACCCACTCATCCTCTCCCATGCGAATACAGAATATATAAAGAAGAAATATAATTGCAATGAAAGAACAATTAACGTAATTATAGGGAAAGAAGATTAGTAGATATTTTGAGGATTAATGTTGTGGTTGCACTGTGCCACCCCCCATAACCTAACCCCCAATCACACCCCCCATCACCCCAGGGTCTACCCTACCACCCAGGTACTATTAGAGTTATCTCAGAAACCGGTGATGAAATGAGAAACCGGTTACGAATGCACCCCCCTAATTACACCCGGCTACCCCCCCCCAATCACACCCGGCTACCAGGTCCCCCATTCTACACTACCAGGTCC
>Ga0206126_10001305_pt1 | contig 30333 bp, 33 predicted proteins | sample Helgoland_Spring_5_FD_148621 | JGI IMG/M metagenome (GOLD analysis project Ga0206126, IMG submission 148621) | Pelagic subsurface seawater microbial communities from Kabeltonne, Helgoland, North Sea - Helgoland_Spring_Bloom_20160412_1 | ecosystem: Environmental > Aquatic > Marine > Epipelagic ...
TTCCTTAAAGGAAGGATCATAAAAAGCACACCATTCTTTGCATGTCCACTCTAAGCAATTAGAATGGTCATTAAAGTTTTTTGAATATTCAATTAATTTAGGGGTCATAAATCGAGCCATATAATTAAGATAATTAGGCTTCTTCATAACTGCAGTTCCAATAAGTGGAGATTTAGTTTTAAATGTCGAAATTTTGAAAGATGATTTACGCTTGTTAACATTCTTAGATGTAGCAAATACAACACATGATAGTAGAATAATTTTAGATAGACTGTTCATTTTAATATATTTAATTATCAATCAATTAAAATAGCTTAAAAATCACTTTTTATTATAAGATTTGAGATTCAAAGACTCCTCTATTATTCTCAATAGATTCAACTTCAAATGTGTAACTTAACTGTTTTTTCTTTCTCACTAAGAATAGTGGAAATTGTTCATCATTATCTGGTTTGCAATTTACATTATCCTCTGTATACATATTATTAAAGTTTTTTGGTTTAGGAATATAGAATGTGTGACAATAATATCCAACACAGGTATCGTCTTCTTGATCAACACTAAAATTACTGTCATTTACATTTGATTCATTATTAATAACTCTTATACCATTGACATAATTAATACAACAACAATCTTCTGATTGTATTCCTTTTTGAATTACTTCTGAAATAGCAATTGATGTAATTTTCCCAGATACTGATCCAGATATAAGTTTTAATTCCATACCATTATCAGTTTTATTACCCATATATCTATAATAACCTATTGAACCAGAATTATTTGTCAATTTTAAGATTTGATTTACATTAATAAATTCCATAAATATAATTTCTCCCGATGGTAGATTATTTTCATCACCCTCACATAAATCTTCACAAGTTATTTTATTGGTGAAGGTTAGGATATCTGAATTAAAATCGACATCTATATTGGGGTCCAAATCAAAATTAAAATACTGATTATTATAACATGTATTTTTACTATAAATATAAATAGTCTCATCTTTAATAAATTCAGATTTAATATCATCTTCTGTCATACCTGGATATATTTTCAATCTAACTTTTAAAGACAGGTAATTAGATGTGTTAGTGCACCCATTCGCATAATTAGGCGTTGGTGATAGTACATAATTCTGAATTGATAGAATATCTAATTTATCATTACCGATTGAATAATTAAAGTTTCTATTATTTTTGACTTGTAACGTCATACTATTAAGATTTGCAAGTGGTGCTGGATCATAAACAAACCCATCATCTTCAATTGTTTTCATTTGTGAATATTTTCTCATATTATTAAGTCCTCCTTGGAAGACTCTATCTGGATCAATTACTTTAACGAATGCATTGTTACTAGCCAGATTTGTTCCTAGATATTTATTATCTAATTCCGGAATATTAATAAATAAATTCTGTTCATCATTAAATGTATAAACACCATTTCGTGTAACAGGCATTGTTACATTTATTAATTTAATAGATTTAATATTTTTAATTGTTTCCTGAATAGGTGCTGCACGAATACCCGCTTCTGTGATACCGCCAGTATATAATATTTTTTTTTCTTTTACCCCAGATGGTGATGTTATTGTATAATATCTTGTAATATGTTTAATACTATCTGATTCAGCATTGAACTGTACTCTGAAATCTGTGGGATTAGGATACAATTCTAAATCTCTATCAATAGAATCAATAGATAAATAATGTTTTCTAATTTTGTAATCTATTTTCGGTTGTTGAATTAACGGAAATGAACCATCTAGTTGTTCTCTTGATTTGGTCATTTCTTCAAACTGTTTTTTAATTGCTTCATCTTTTTCTTTAAAATTATTATGAATATTAAAATCTTCACCTGGTGGTTGAATATTATCTCTTGTAGATAAATTAACAGAATTAATATTATTTAAATGTTGATCTAATACAGAAACAGATTCTTGATTTGGATCCGGTAATCTATCAAATACTGAACGCTCATCCTGTTGTTTAGCTAATAAGTCATGAATAGATGTACCCGTTTCTTCTTCCGAGATTTTATCAGTGTTACTATTAATTAGTTCTTGGATTGGCGTACCTTGTCTATGAATATCGTTTATATTAGCGACATCGTCTTGTGTAGAAAATTGTTCTGTTAATTCTTTGGTTGGTTTATAATTTCTTTTTTTAACCAAGTCTTCATATGATTCAACCGATTCTGCTGGACCAATATCGAGATTACTCATTTGAGGACGTTCAATTGGTCTAAAAGGTTTAAATACACTTTCTAAATGTGTATTTGATTGTGGTTTTGTTTTTGGTTTAGGTTTTGATTTTAATTTATTACTTCTAAAAGTACTAACAATATGCGGCATTGCTAATTTTAAAACTTTTTTATTCATTAATTCTAGATATTTTTTAGTAGTGAATCCTTGTGGTACTCCTAGTCCGGCATTTGATTCAACCGTTTCCATTGTTAGAAATAATTTATCTTTAAAATGTTCAATATTAATTTCTTTTTTATATTTTTGTTTACAGTATTGACTGATTGTATTATTTAATAATCCAAAGTTTTCTTTAGAATAATATGAATTTTCAATATTCATTCTCTATATAAATATTAAATATAAAATTGTTTAAATATTAACTTAATATATATTATAATATAAATGGAATATCCTGATTCATTTAGAAATACCATGCAGATACCACCGAATACCTATGAAGTTAATACTGTTCGTGGCAATGATCCAACCACAGTTTATGGTAATATTGAAAAAAGATTAATAATTGATAGTCGTGATAGAAATTCTAAAAATTATCCAAGAGCGAGTAATTATATTATTAAATTAAATGAGCAATTCAGAAATGTTACCTCTATTGAATTAACACGAGCACAAATCCCACAGAGTGGTTATACAATAAATAATAATAATAATGTAATTAATCTAATTGAAAGTAATGATTTAAATACAGTAACATATTGTTATACATTGGAAGTTAAAGTTGGTGATTATACAATTCAAGAATTAGTCAATCAATTAAATATTTTATTTTGTTCTAATAAGTTCAAACATAAATATAAGGTGGTGTACAATAAATGTACAGGAAAAATAACAATTAAAAGTAGTGGTAGTTTTGAATTAAATTTTAAAGGCGATGTTCATATTGATAATACTCATGCTGGATTTAAAAGATTATATCCTCCTAATTCAATTGGAAAATTATTAGGGTTTAATCCAGAACTGTATGGAGTTGAAAATAATAATGGAACAATTATAAAGATAAAAAAAGCACGTTATGATAAAAATTTATGTTGTTGTCCAGTATTTGGTGCAGGACTTGAAAAACCAGATAAAATGTATCGGATAACTGGTTTAAACTCAGAATTCAAAACAACATTTAATGATTGTGATTATTTATATATATATGATCAAAACGGATATGAACATACATTTTTAATAGTAGAAATTATAGATGATACGAGATTATATGCATATTATTTAAAACCGACAATAGTTGATACCTGTCATTGTCACCCAATATGTTTTAAATATGATGATACATTTGACAATACTCCCGCCGGTGTTAATTTCAGATACATTAAAAAAGGAATAACAGCACCAAATAAATATGATTTATTTTATAATAGATATTTAGTATTACATATTAAAGAATTAGAAAGATTACGATCAAAAGAAACATCTGTAATGGATAGTTTTGCAATTATACCATTAAATGATAAATCAAACTCATTAATTAATGTAGACGCATCAAAATATCCAACATCTAAGGAAATTAAATATTTCACACCACCATTAGGAAAATTAGACAGATTGACAATTCAATTCTTAACATATGATGGTTATGAATATGATTTTAATGGTGTAGAACATTATTTAGATTTACGAATCAATATGTTAAATCAACAAGGAAAATACCTAAATATGTAAAAATATGTAAAAATATGTAAAAATATAATTTATTTTATTATAATATATGGATAATAAAATAGTCTTATTATTAGTTCTAATAATAGGTATTTGTATAATTTTATTAATTTGTTTACAATATTATGATTCTGAAAAAAAATTATTGAAAAATATCAGAAAACATATAATTCGTAGAAAACATCATAAAAAACCACATCCAAAACCACATCCAAAACCTCATCCGAAACCTCATCCAAAACCTCATCCAAAACCTCATCCAAAACCACCGAGTCCGTATGATAGCTTTGACTGTGTTAAAGGACAGTGTATTGAAACAGTAAATGGGAATTATCCCACACTGTCAATGTGTAAGAGAGGTTGTAGACAACCACCTGGTCCAGCACCCACGCCACCACCACAACCTCCTTCTCCACCATCTCCCAAAAAAGGACTTTGGGAATGTGTAAGTAATATTTGTATACCTAAAATTGGAGGGAAATATAAAACACAAAAAGAATGTAAGACAAAATGTAAATTACCTCCTGCAACAATTACATATTGGCAATGTGATGAAACATATAAGAAATGTCATACAACAACAACGCCTGATCCAAATAAACCAAAATACAGAACACAAACAGAATGTGCAACAAATTGTATATTACATCCACCAAAACCACCAACCCCACCTAAACCATCACCAACCCTATGGTGGTGTGATAAAGCACAGGGAAAATGTACAACCATCCAAGGTACTGGAATTGGTGTAAAAGATAAAAGTACATGTGAACAAACGTGTATAGGACCAGCACCACCAATTGGTTATATTTGTGATCAAGGACAATATAAATGTATTATTGATCCAACAAAGACAAGTACAACAAGTTTAAAAGATTGTCAAACAAATTGTGTAAAACCACCACCACCAGCTACTAAATATTATACTTGTGATAAAACAACTTATACTTGTAATGAAGATCCTAAAAGTACAACAAGTTTAAAAGATTGTCAAACAAATTGTGTAAAACCACCACCACCACCACCACCACCAACTCCATCACCAGACTGTCCTATTGTTCCATCTAATATTTATACAATAACTCAGGATTGGGTTAATAAAAAAATTGGAAATACCTACAATGTTTTAACAACAACAGATAAAAATAAATGTGCGAATGATGCTGAGATTGCTTTTTGTAAAGATAAACCATGTGTGTATTTTACAGATAAAAATGATGGAAAACATTGTATTTCAGCTTGTCCATATGGAACTGAATTAGATAAGAATGATGGTAATTGTATTAATATAAAACAGAAAAATGATTCATGTAAAAATAGAATTAGAAATGTATGTATGGATGAAATTGAAAAATTAACAATGCAAACAGATGCTTCTGGAAAAAAAACAGTATTATTGAATGGTAAACCATTACAAACACCAACAACTGCTTTATATTGGGGTGGTATAATAGGAGACGCATCTGGAAAGTTTCCAGGTAATTCAGATGGCAGTGTTACAACTAAATATTTAAATAATGTTATTAGTTTTGTAAAAGAAAAGAATATTAATGTATTAATGTTATCAGTTGACTCAACTTCTAAGTTTATGTTTAATAATAATGGCGAGTGGGTAGTTAAAAATCTTTTAGAAAATCCAGATATTAAAAATAGTAATATTGAAATTGGAATTGTTGTATATATTAGACCAAAAGATTCCCCATATACATATGATGAAAATGCTTGGGGTGCACCAATAAGTGGTTCAAAAGATATTAATAGTTGTAATACAATAAAAGCACCTACCTCTAAATGTACTCCTAATAAGAATTATACAAATTGTGGATTGGACAAAGATCCGACAGATTGTAAAAAAAAAGATGAAACCTGTTATGATGGCTCAACTGAATATTCTTGCTGTAAAGGATTAGCATGTAATCATGATTCTAAAAAATGTGAAGCGTGTGGGGGTTGTCCAAATATTGCAGGACAAGTCATTAAATGGGTTGCAGATGTAAATAAAAGTTCAAGTGGGAAAAAAATAACATATTTCACTGTCGATGGCGAAGATGCAGGTGAATATAATTCTGTATGTGGTTGGAATCAAATATCACAATTAAATAAACACTATAATGCTGGATTAATAAAATATGGATTTGCAAAAGGATTGGCGGCAGGTATAACAGGAACAGTTGAGAATAATAATATGGTAATGCCAGAAACCTACTGGTATATGAATGAAACCACGCCATGTACTGGTTCAGCTTATCAATTAAATAATATGCCAGAAATATGTACAACAAATATCAGTTATAGAAATACAAGTTTAGTAAATAAACCAGCGGAGTTTGTTAATTGGTTAATGACATCCTCAAGATGTGGGGCAGATAAATCAATGAATGGATTACTTAAAAATATTAAGAGTAATCCAGATGTATTCTGGCCAATGTTTTCATTAGAGAATTTATCAATGGATGGAAATGCCTCCAAATGTTTAGCATCAGAGTTTTTCCCATGTTCTAGTAAATCAGATTGTGGAAAACAAGGTGCTAAACCACAGTTATGTGGAACATTCGACGGGTTTGCTTATTGGGATTGGGACAAATTTTATATGTTTTATGTATATTTTGCATATGTAGTTGGTGTAAAACAGATAGGAATTTATGAAGCTCAATTTATACCGCCAAATTGGTTTGATTCTAAAAAATATCCATTTCCATATACCAGAAATAATTGTAATCCTCCATTACCAGCAGGTAAAACATATAAAAAATGTGATCCTAATTGGAGTACAAAAGGAAATTGGTGTAAATTTGGAAATGATACTGATTTTTCAACAGCATATGGTACCTGTTCAACACCAGATCCAAAGGATTTAGACAAAGTCACATATTGTAATTGTATAACATCACCACCAACAAATAAAGAAGATATAGAAAAACTTAATAAAATATGTCCTACATTCTGTCCAGCACCAACTTCTTAATTTAATAATTAATAATATATTTTAATTATACTATTAATTTATTTTTTTTCTTTTGAATGTTTTTGCTAATGAAAAGACTAATTCATTTTTAAAAGGAAGTGTATTTAGATATTTACATAATTTAAATAATTCTAAAAGATCTGAACATCCACCAATTTTATACATTTTTTTATCCTTTTTATAAAAGATCTGAGGAAATGTATTCATTTTATGTTTTTTACAATATTTACTTTTATCTTTTTGAGCAACCATTATATTCTTATAGCGTAAGCCAGACCGTTCTAATACATCTACTGCACTAATTGAATATGGACAGTGTTTTAAACTATACACATAAAACATATTATATTATATTATCTAGATTTTAAATGTCGTAAATAATAAATACTAAAAAAAATGACAATTTTTATTATTTAAAATCAAAAATAACTTATTTATTAATATTATTGATGTCCCAACACTCTAATTTATCCACCATGATTGAATTTTTAGAATTACATAAAGTTAAAAAAGGTGAACCACATAGTCATATGAGTTATGGAAATCTGAAAGGATCTTTTTATATCCCAGATAGCAAAAATGATGAGTTTTTTAAATTATATGAAAATGTTATTTTAGGTGGTAATGTAATTTCTCTAATTGAGAAACATAAAAAAGTTGGACCAATTGTAATTGATCTAGATTTCAAGCATTCAATTCCAGAGGATGGATCAATTACAAGACGATACACTGAAACAAATATTACGAATATTTTAAAATTATTTTATGATCAAATTAAGAAAGTTTTTAAATGTGACGATCATGAATTAGCTGCATTTATTTTTGAACGTAAAGCACCCTACCAACACAATGATATAATTAAAGATGGTATTCATATTATGTTTCCATATATTATCTCTGAGCCACACGTACAATATTATATCAGGGATAATGTTTTAAAAAATATTACAACGGAGTTTGATACATTAGAATTAATTAATAAAAATCACGATGTAATTGATCGAGCAGTCATTAAATCGAATGGTTGGTTTTTATATGGTAGTACAAAACCCAAACTAGAAAAATATGAACTTTCAAAAATATATGATTCTGAATTAGAACAATTAAATAAATCGGACATTGATTTTCAAGGAATTGATAATATGGCTAGATTTTTTAGTATCAGACGACATACAGCAATTACAACAATTGATGAAGACATTGAAGAAACACTAATTGACAAAAAAGAAAAAACAAATGTAAAAACAAAAGTTAAAGAAGTAAAAGAGCGTGATACTAAGATTCTACCAGAAATTGTAGATCTATTATCTAAAAGTCGAGCAGATGATTATCAAGATTGGAGAAATGTTGGACTGGCCTTACATAATACTAGTTCAAGTATTAAATATTTAAATACCTGGATTGAGTTTAGTAAAAAAAGTGCAAAGTTTGCAAAAGGCGAATGTGAAAAGTTTTGGAGTTCATTTAATAAAAAGAAATCAAAAGGATTAACAGCTGCCAGTATTTATTATTGGGCAAAAATTGATAATCCTGATGGATTCCGACAAATTATGGGTAAATATGTATATGAATATATTGAACATATTGAAGGAGATTCAACTCATTGTGATATTGCAAGTATTATTCATATGATGTATCGTCATGTATTTGTATGTACAAGTATTAGACATAAAACTTGGTACCGATTTTATGAACATCGTTGGACAATTTCAGATAGTGGTACTGACATTCGACGTATTATTTCTGGAGATGCAGATAATGAATTGGTTGGTATTTATATGAATATTTCAAAAAAAGTTGGCGAGGAATTATCAAATGCTGAAGAAGATGAAGAAGAAGATATTTTAGAGAAACAAAAAATGTATTATACAATTTTAAAGAAATTAAAAACGACATCATTCAAAGATTCTGTTCTAAAAGAATGTATGGAATTATTTTATGATTCTAAGTTCGAAGAAAAACTAGATAGTAATCCATATCTTCTAGGTTTTGAAAATGGAGTATACGATTTAGATGAATTAGAGTTTCGTGACGGTAAACCGGATGATTATTTAACAAAGAGTACTAAGATTAATTATACACATTTAGATAAATCAGACAAACGAATTAATGAAATTGAGTCATTCTTTAAAGAGATTCAAACGAATGATAATGTTAGAAATTATTTATTAACTGATTTAGCGACATATTTATGCGGAGTTAATAAACGAGAAAAGTTCAGATTTTGGCTAGGTTCTGGTGGTAATGGTAAAAGTAAATTAATTGAATTATTGAATAGTGCTTTTGGTGAATATTCAATTAAGTTTCCAATTACACTAATTACTGGTAAACGAGCATCATCTAATGCACCAACACCAGAAATTGTTCAAGCAAAAGGATGTCGTCTTGCTTATTTAGAAGAGCCAAATCACGGAGCTGATTTAAATGAAGGTCTAATGAAGGAATATACTGGTGGTGATAATCTTAAAGGGCGTGGTCTTCACAAGGATCCAATTGAATTCAAACCACAGTTCAAGATGATGCTTCTATGTAATTTCCTTCCAAAACTTCGTGGCGATGATGGTGGTATTTGGCGTCGAACAGAGGCAGTACCATTTAATAGTAAGTTTTTAGAAGAACCAAATCCAGCATATAAAAATCATTTCAAAATTGATAGAGATCTTTCAAGAAAATTACAAGAATGGGGTGAACCATTTATGGCATTATTAATTGAATACTATAAGATATATCATAAAAATGGAATTAAAGTCCCAGAAGAAATCAAATCGTTTACTAAAGAGTATGAGCTTGAATGTGATGAACAGCGTAGTTTCTTTAATGAAAGAATTGTTATTTCAGAGGGGAGCGTTGCTAAATTTTCAGAATGTTTCAGTACATATACTATGTGGGCAATGACAAATGAAGTTAAAAATCGTTTATCAAAGAAAGAGTTTGTGAAATATCTTATTAATATTTATCCTAGTGATAAAATTAATAAGAAAGCCCAGAAATTAATTGATCATAAACTTGTTCTCACAGACGATGATGATTATGATGAAGATTCAGATTAAAAATATATAATTAAATATATATGAAGTTTGATCATATTGTAGGAGGTATATTTGTACTAACACTTTTTTATCTACATAAACCTGTATTAGTTGGAGTTATAATGGCATTTTATTTAATGTATGCAGAAAATAAAATAAATGAAAGGCTTAATAAAAAGATTAGAATTATAAAAAAAAGATTAAAATTAATTAAAAAGAAATTAGTCGTAGATAAAGGACATACCGACACCAAGAATTAATATAATAATTCCAAAAATAACACCATATTTTAAATATGTTTGAAAAGTTTTATTAATATTATACAGTTGATTATTATCTTTAATTTTAAAGTTTAATTCATTAATTGTTTTATTAATTTTATTTTTCTCGTCTAAATTATCTTTTAGTATTCTTTTTTTTGATTGAATAGAACTGTTTGTCGACTGTAATAAATCAACATTTTTATTAGAGTGTTCAGAATAATCTTTTAATTGTTTATACATATTGTCTTTAATTTTACTAAGTTGTGTTTCGTGTTGTTTTGCTGCTAAAGAAGTAGCCAATTCACGCTCAGCTTGAATACATTCTTCAATTGACATATCACCGTGTGTTTTTTTATTACATGCTTTACTTTTTAAAAGTTGTCTAGTCTTACTTAATTCTTTAATATTTTCATCAATAATATCAACTTTTTTATTATACATTTTTAAATCTCTTTCATCTTCATTTTTATGTTTTGATGATTCTAAATAATATAATTTTTGTGATTTAAAACATTCTCCATTCTTCATTAATGCTTTTCTCGATGAATCATCAATAATTGGGGTAAATTTTTTATCAGCTGGTCGAATACAAGCTTTTCTATTTCCATCATAAATAAAATATTCTGAATGTAATCCATTATGATTTTTAGTTGAAGCTAATTTTTGACAATCATCTAATGTTTCAACGTGATTGGTATTAAATCTTACATTTTTATCATATGTTTTTTTATAATTGTCATAGCAACCTAATAATTCTCTATTAGTAGTCATATATATAATTAATTATATAATTTATTCAAACTCCACATCATAATTTAAAATCTCGCCACCAGATTTTAAATTTGGATGATTGTAGTGAAAATAGCCTTTTTTATCTACTGTTACAACTGCATCACCTGATTCACCAAAATAATAATTTTTTATTTTTTTATGTTTTTTTCTAGGCGGAGGTTTAATACAATTTTGTTTTTTTGTTTTTTCTAAGTCCTTAATTTCTTTTTTAATCATTTTTTCTCCTTTAAGAATTAATTTTTTCATATCTTTAATTTCCGGTGAAACAATTGTCCGTAATTGTAATACATTAAATTGATAAAAAATATAAATACCATATAATAAATAACCTAAAAACATTAATGGAACAATAATATTTTTATGTAATACTTTATTTAGTAGTAAAAAATAAAGTAAAATATTAAAAAAAATTGGTATATATATTTTTCTTAAAACTTTAATTCTTCGTTTACTTTCTTCATAATTTAGCTGATTAAGTTGTATTAATCTATCTTTTGTTTGTATATTTTGAGTTAGTCTTGATAGATTATTCATCTTAGTATCTACAAGTTTCTGTGAAGTATGAATATAACTTGACATATATATTAATATATTATTTATTTTTTATCACATGTTGGTCGTAATAAACCAGCTGCAATCTTTTGTCGAATTTCTCTTTCTGTAACCTTTGATAATTGTGTCGCATTATAATGTATTGAACTATCAACTGGATTTAATGCCAAATATATTATGTATATACCTAAAATAATTGATAATATGATTGTTCCAAAAAATAATATTTTAATTTTACCAGTTACAATATATATTCCAAAAATTACAATTTCAAGAATAACTCCAAATAATATAACACGTAGTATTGAAACAAGATGATCTTTTTTATTATATTCTATATTATTAATACTAATCATTCTTCCACTATTTTCAAGTTCCCTTTTCATTTCTTTTACTTTATTCATTATAATATATTTATAATAAATAAAATTGTATTTAAGGTGTTCTTGATTTATAATAAAAATAAGCTGAAAATAAAAGTAGTAATATCAGAGATATTAATGCAATGTATGTGTAAATCATTTTCTTTTTGTAAACATTTTTTTCAATACTTAATTGAAGCATTCGTTCACGTGTTAGTAGATCTTTTTCTTTTTCTTTAATTTCTTTTTCTAAATTATTATTTCTAGTTACATTGTCTTGTAATGTTTTATTAGTATTTGATAATTCTCCATGAACAGCGGATGATTTCTTTTTTAAATCTAATAGATTTTTATTTTTTTCTATTAATTCCGTTAATGTTTTTAAATTATTATAATATATATTTTTGAGTTTTGCCGACATATTACTTGATGATTTAATTTGAGTTCTAACTGAATTAACATTTGTTGTAAGTCCTTTTAATTCAGTTTCTGATAATACATGTGTTGCTAATTTATTTGTTATTTGTTCAATCTTATTAACAATATCAGTTGTATCTGGGATTTTTGAATCATAACCTTCTACAATCGAATAATTTAATACCATTATATATAATATTAAATATAAAAAAATAGTGATTTTTAAAGATATAACATTATTATCATTATATATAATGAATGAAACTATAATTAAAGTTTTTAAAAAACTATCAACTCAATATAGTAAAGATCCATCTAAGCGATGGAAACAACGTGCAATGAAAAAAGCAATTGTATCATTAAAAGATGCTGATTTTAAAATTGAATCCGGTAAGGAAGCACAAGATAACCTTGAGTTTATTGGTAAAGGAATTGCTGGACGAATTGATGAAATTATTGAAACTGGAACTCTTGCTGAACTAGTAAAAGAAACAAAAGAAGATCTTGCTATTAAAGAGTTTAAGAAAATCACAGGAGTTGGTCCAGTTAGGGCTAAAAAATGGGTACATGAAGATAAAGTTTACTCTATTAAAGAGTTACAAAAATCAGATATCCCCTTAACACATCATATTGAAGTAGGTCTTCGATATTATGATGACTTTCAGAAGAAGATTCCACGCAAAGAGATTACAACATTTTGCAAAGAGTTTAAAAAAATTGCTAAATCAGTTGATAAACACAATATCTTTGAGATTTGTGGTTCCTATCGTCGTGGAAAACTTGAATCTGGTGATGTTGATGTATTACTCGGTAATACCCAAGATTCAAACTATTTATCTAAGGTAATTGATAAATTAGAAGAAGCTGGTATTTGTATTGACCATCTAACTAAAAAGGGTAGAACCAAATATATGGGTGTATTTAAAATAGGAACTATCGCTAGACGACTTGATATTCGCTTTGTACGAATGAAACACTACTATACTACACTACTCTATTTCACAGGTTCAGCCAATTTCAATGTTAAAATGAGACAAAATGCACTCGATGAAGGCTATTCACTTAGTGAATATGGTCTAACTGATATTGGAACAGAAGAACTAGTAACCGTTACAAGTGAAAAAGAGGTATTTGATATCTTAGATATGGAGTATGTTCCACCTACTGAACGGTAAAATTATAATAGATGATATCGGCATCATTAACAACTAGAAACTCTCATAGACATTCTTGACTCGTCCGTCGACAAGAACATTCTTCAACTCATCCACCTTAAAATAGGTTCCAAGTAGTTCATGAAGAGTCTTTCCCTTGAGATGTTCATGGAAAGTCTCTGCTGTAACTCCATATTTGATCACAAGTGAGCTATAATAGAAGAATAGCAAATTTCGACTGTACTGATCTGGGTTATTAAAATGAGGGTTTGAATCAAGTCCATAATCTGCCAAAGCAACACGTGAAAGACTTCCACCCGCCTTAATCGCCTTTACATGTGATGTTGCACTGGTTGTCATAGTTGTTAGTTATTATTTTAACTAATTGAGGTAATTATAATTTTATTTCGTTTTTTATTAGAAAGCAATTGATCCGTATTCGCCAGGAATACGCATAATGGTGCGTGGTTTCAGTTCTGAACCCCAAGCTTCTAGATACATCTGTCGAGCGACAGGAAGAATTGTTTTACCAATTGGCCAAATGGTCTTAGTATATAATTCTACATTTCGTTCGTCGGTTACTTCATCAATCGATACACGAATTAGTGTCGCATCAACTTCTGGACCATCATCTTATATCACAGGTCCAGTAACTAAATAACATTCAATTACTTTTTCATTACAAACTACTTCAATTGAATGAGGTTTACGTTTTGATTTTGTAAAAATCGGTTGATATCCATCTAAGATTGCTTTAATTATTAAATCAAAGTCATTCATTGATTCACACATAATATTTATAATAATAATTTATAATTATAAATATTTAATTCAGTTTTTATTACAAACAACAAGTAATCCAAGTAATCCAACAATTACTGCACCAACAATAAATGGATATTTGTCATTACCATCAACAAATGTCTCTGTTATTGGCATACCATTAACATATTGTTTTGAATGCATATAAGTCTTGTAATCCTTATTGAATGTGAAAGCATAATTAGGGGAAGGATAGAAAGGACTATTTGATATTACTATATTCTTCTTAGGTGTTTGAATTGCTGGAATCTCCATTGAATATTCTATTCTTTTCTTAGCTTCGGCTAATGAAAACTCATTACCTCGTACATAATTAGCATTATTTACTTGATTTTGAACAATTCCTTCAATTCCAGCTTGTGTTGTCATAGAATATCTCGATGTTGCTACCTTATATGGAGTATCTCTTGCGAATGCATTAACTGGATCTTCTACTAATTGATTTCTTGGGGCAGGTGGAAGAAAATGATTAGTAACTAATTTTGTATTACAAAAGCTAAGTGGAGGAGCATTAGCATAGTCTAATAAATCTTTGTCAACACCTTTGACATATGATGGAGTTTCACTTGAATTAAGTGGTGTAGATAAAGGCATGTAATTTTTGTACACCTTAATTTGGTTCATTATATAGTGTTATAAAGATAAAAAAATGATACATAATTAGTTTTAGTATTAATGATTATATTATACACTATGGATGATCCTACAAGTATTACAGAGAGTTCTTCTCTAAATGACTTAGATTATATAGATGATGGCCATGATGACTATTTTAATGATTATTTTAATGATTATTTCAACACCTGGTTTGAATTAAATAATGTCAATACAGATACGTATTGATATTTTTAGTGGTATTTCTCATCAGATGACCATTTCGACCCATTGATTTTGCCCAATTATAATTAGTTACACATAGTCGTTTTAATGAAAGTAACAAATACAATAACTTTCAGTTGTTTCTACATATATTCTTTTTTCAACCAAAAACCAAGTTGTAATTGTATGAGCTTCATCATAATTAAAATTAAAATTAGCTCTTAATATATAATTTAAATCTGTGTGAACGGTTCTACGAATTATGTGTAAGTCATTATACATTTTATTAAGATTTGTAAAAGATAAATTATATTTCATACGATGAGTTTTATAGAATTCTTTTTTACGGCGAAATATACTATTAATTAACCAATTAGTTTCTGTTATAAAATCATCGTGTTTAGTCATATATTATCACATAAAAATATTTCTAAGTGTTATATTTTTAAAATTTAATGCTTCAAATGGAGAAAGTAGAATTTCAATATCCCAGTCATTTTCAGTAATCATTCGTTCATAATAACTAAAACCAAACTTTCTACCATATGAATTAGGAATAATTGTAATTTTATTCCATTTTTTATCAGAGTTTAAAATAAAATAACTATCTTTTAGTTTTTTAATCATTCCATACGCTTGTTCATCAAAATAATATTCGTCTTTAATTGAATTATGTTTAAAAAAACAATCCAGTAATTCAGTACCTGATTCATTTAATTCGCATTGATAACCATTGTAATGAATATAACCATACTTCTGACAGATTTTGAAAGGTATAATACTATGATCAATTTCAATCAATTCTAAATCATCATTAATAAAATCCTTAATACCATCTTCTGTATTCATACGAATCACTTTTCCTAAATCAAAATCTGATTGTAGAAAATGATCAATATTCAAATAGGTATCCATTCTTTGTAATCCTTCATTATATAAAGCAAAATAATTTGGTGGAATTGTTTCTAAAAAGGTATCAAATGCTTCTTGGGTAAGTGTTATTTCAAAAGATAGATGGTACTTGACCATATCATTTGGATCAACAAACTCTTGTTTAAAATCATTCAAAAATAGTTTTAGAAAAATAAACTTCAGTTCTTTTTCAGTATTACATGTATGATTCTTTTTAATTGTAATATCACCTAATTCTTCTTCAATAAAATGATAATAAATATTATCACCTCCATTAATTGTTGATTGATACTCCATAATTAATATTATAAATATTATAAATATGATTAAGTTAAACTTATTCACTTTTTTTTATTCTTTGACATCTGAATATCAATAATTCTAGAACTCATCTTAATTTTACCTTTTGCAGCAACTGCTGCTCTTGCCTCTTCTTCAAGAGCAAAATTAATAAATGCCTTAAATGCACGAGTTGTATCAAAACGATCATATAAAATATGAATATTGTGAATATATCCAAATCGCTCAAACAATCCTTGAATATCTCTTTTAGTGATATTACTGGGTAAATTCATAAGAACAATAGAGTTCTGACTCTCTTTTTTAGCAGATCGTCCCGGAGGTACATATTTCTTCTTAACCATAACAGTATTGACTGAGGTAGTTGTTGAAGACCCCCATTTTCGACTACTCCCATTACCTTTGAAAAAACTTGATGCGTCCAAATCTTTGAGAGACCGACCCTTTGGTTGATTTTTCTTCTTTTTAATAAGAGGTTCTTTCTTCTTATTTTCATTTTCAATTGGGGAAAGAATTCTATAACTATCTTTTGAAATAATAGAAGCTCCCTTATTCCCAGAAACAAGAACATCCCCAAATGGATTGGCTCTCATTCGTTTTTCTCGTTCAATAACTGATTTAAGCACACGCTTACGAACAGTCATGTTACGAAGATGCCGTTCTTTGTATTTTTCAGAAGATATTGTATATTCATACCATTCATTCTTCTTATTTTCGGGACACTTAATCAGAACACTCTGATTAGTTCCTCTTACTGTTTTTCTATAATGATTAATTTGATCAATAGTAAGTCGATTAGAAATAGTATTACAAACAATGGCTGTTTTAACTACTGTCTCATTACCTTCTACCAATACAGTAAATGTTAAATTTAGAGGTCCAAACTTGACATTAAAGGATGCCGGTAAATCAAGCTGTTTATCTACACATTTTGTTAAAAAAATGGATAACTCTTCTTTTAGAACTTTTCGATTTTTAAGGAAATTACCTTGTGGAATTAATGAGTCAATTATTTTAATAGATGATGGAAGCATTTACCAGTTTATTATTATATTATAGTATGTTTAAGTCTTTAATTATTTCAATTTTAATTAGAATAAAAATTGATAATATACATAAATAATCTTTAATAATCATTATATAATGGACCAATCCTTAATCAAAAAATATTTTAATGCGAGAAATACAATTTTAGAAATGTTTGTAGACAGAGGAGTATCTATCCCAAAAAATCTATTTGTTTCAATTGAAGAGTTCAATATTATGTTTTCAAAGAATGAATTATCTATTCTAATTGAAGATACAGACACATATTATATACATTTTCACAAAGGTGTAAAGAACTTTTCGAAAAAAGATTTAACTACACTTACCGCAAACGTATTCTCAGATATTTCATCAGAGACAAGCTTGGTAATTGTGTCAACTAATAAACTTAATAAAACCTTAATGAAAGAAATTAATACACTACCAAATAGTGAAGTGTTTGTACTAAATGAATTATATTTCAATATAACTAAACATGATTTGATTCCTGATATGAGACTATTAAAAAAAGAAGAGATTGATACATTAATGAGTAAATTTGAAGATGGATTTACACCTAAACAATTTAAAAAAATACTAGTATCAGACCCAATTAGTAAATATTATGGTGCAAAACGAGAAGACGTTTTTGAAATTACACGAATTAATAAAACAATTGGTATACAATTAGATTATAGATACGTAAAATAATATATAAAAGAATAATAGTATATCTATTAGAGATGAAATATATAAATTATAATGACTTTATTGATAATCGATTTGTAACAAAAGTTTCTGTATGGATAAAAAATCACACGAATCATAACTTTCCTAAAACAAAACAAAAATGGCTATCATTATTAAGAAATCAATTTAGAAAATGTAAAGTAACAGATGGGGAGATTACATTTAAAAACTTCAAATATAAATATGGTGGTTACTTTTTTGTAAATGAAAATTATTTATTTAAACGTTTAGTGAAATATGGTGTATTATCAGTGAACAGAGATAAAATATCAATCAATAAAAGGTATTATAAAGATAGTTATAAACGAAAAAATAATAATACATCTAATAATAAAAAACGAGTCTGTCGTAATTAGATTCATAATATAAAAATAATACAAAAATAATATAAAAATAATATAAAATAACATAAAATTAATTTAATTTTATATTATTATAAAATGGCTAGATATGAATCAATCGGTAATAGTGATATAGATGACGATATGCAAAATCTATATTCTACATTAATTGATGATAATATTGATATTAATAATAATTTAGCTAGTACATTAAATAATTTAACCACCAATAATATACTCATTTCATTATCATTTAATATAAATGATATTATTACAGAAGAAATATCGAAATATTTAGATAACAGTGAAATAGAAAATAAAGTCAATGATTTATTAATTGATAAAAAAATTAAAGATGATATTGATATATCTATTAAAAAATATTGTAATAATACAACTAAATTAAAGGAATATTATAATAGTTTATATAATAAGGTAATTAAATTAAGTACTGATCTTGATTGTTCAATAAAATTATTAAATAATAAAAAAAAATCAATTAAAATATTTCTAGACAATTTCAATCTATCTGATAATGAAAAGAAGGATATTATTAATATTACATTAGAAGATGTTAATCTAATAAATAATAAAGTAAATAAAATGATTGAAATGTATGTGATTACAAAATGTAAATTATTATATGTCAAATCTATCTTTAAGAATACTCATGAAAATAAATACATTTGTAATATTTGTATTTCAAATGTAGATTCATTATATGCGTTTGATAAATGTGGACATTGTTTTTGTATCAATTGTATTAATCATCCATCAGTCATTCGATCAAATAAATGTCCTATTTGTAGACAACCATACTCTTCTAAAATAAAACTTTTTTTATAAAGTATAAAATTTATTAGTATTATTATCTGATGTTATTTTCCACAATCCATATGTAATAAAAAAGAATACAATTGAGTATACAACTGGTACCTTTGGTTTAATTCCAATTAGAAGATTTGATAATAATCCAAAAAATATTGCCACTGTAAATGTTGTTACAATAATATCTGATAAAACTCTTTTCATATATAGTAATTATATATAATTTTGTGATTCAACTCCTTCACCAATTAGTCTATTATCTAGATGTAAAACAGTATTAATAAATATTTTAGTAACTCCGTAATAAATTACAAATGCGGATGCTAATACTGCTGCTTTCCAAACTATTGTACTGTCTGGGTCTATAACAATATTAGATAATAATAATCCATAAACAAATAGAATAAAAATAGGACCCATTAAGAATTTCTTAAAATCACTCATTTTCACTAATACATTATACGTTTTAAAATAATAAAAGGATATTACAATAATATATAAAACAGAAGCACTCCCAATCAATCCATATGCGTATACATTAGTCATAACTATATCATTTATCAATATTAAAATAATAAAAATAATTAGCTAATATTTTTGTTGTATAAAACCACATTAAGTAAATAATAGTCATAATTACAAGAGTTGAAATAATATACAAATAATTTCTATTAAATAAAGAATGTTCTGAATTAGTATATAACGCCTCTGATACAACAAAAAATAGAAATACAAATAAAATACATGATACAATTGCTTCTATATTATCATATGGTCTATTAATAAGACTAACCATTATATATTATATACAATATAATATATAATATGCTATTTGGTAGTATTATTAAAGATAGCGGTAAAAGCTTCGATAATTATGTCTATGGTAAAGATACAATTATATCGGACAAATGTAACATTGAATATTTTTCTAATAAAATTAATCCATTTTGGTATATATTAATACTATTATTAGTAGTTGTTCTTATAATATGGTTTGCTTAATCAGGTCAAAATAAAAGTGAATTTAAACTTTATTTATTATTATTATATATAATAAATAATGTCAAGTATTAAACAGCAAATTTCATATGACTATGACAAATTACTTCAACTTTTAGAACTATACCTTAAAGGAAATGATGAAACATACCGGGATAATACAACATATGCCGATCGTGAGGATTTAAAAGATATCTATCCAGGTGCAGTAAGTAGTGTTACAACAATGCCGCTTACAATGGAATCTGTTCAGAAAGCACTTAAATGGCAAGAGCAGATTCAGAGTAAGTTTCAAGGTATGTTAGGTAAAAAAAATTGATTATTTAATGATTTAATTCATATATAATATATTATAATAACAATGGTTAAGAATAAGTTTGGAGGCTCACGCCATAAAAAAGCTGCCAGTAAAAATGAAGGTCAAGTACGAGAATTAATTTTTCGTGAAGGAGGGCAATCATATGCTCTTGTTACCAAAGTATTAGGAAATGCACAATTTAATGTAAAATGTCTTATGGAAGATGGAACCATTGAAAATAAGATAGCTATTGCAAGGCAGCGAAATAAACGAAAACGAGGTGGTTGGATTAATCTAGATGCTATTATTTTAGTATCTATGCGTGATTTCCAATCAACTAAGTGTGACATTATTCACAGTTATGATCGAGATGAGGTCATTAAATTGATTAAATATAAAGAATTAACGAATGATTTTTGTAATTTTCAAGAAGAGGATGAAGATGAGGCCTTTGAATTTACAGAGTTTGCTGAATCATATAATGATCCATCCAAGAAGGACAACCTTATTGATAATATTTAATATTTATAAAAATGAAATAATAACTCTTATAATTAGAGTTATAATTATTACTGTTTTCAATGAATAAACAAGATATACTGAGACTTATCGGTGCTACGCTTATTGGAGGATATTTAGGTTTGCGTAATATGCAAGAAATTATTCATAGAGAATATGTAGAGCGAGAATTACAAGTAGTTCTAGCTAGTCTACAAATGGAAATTATACCATATGATGAAAATTATTAAAAATGAAACATATCAAGAATTACATAATAACTCACATCCATAACAATGGGTGTTAACTCTTCACATAATGACTCATCTGTGAATACGGATAGTCAAATCTCTATCACATGTAACTCCAGTGAGGATGAGATTGAGAAGGAGATTGAACGTCTTTCTCTTCATACTCAATATCTAGTAAGGAGTATTCAGGTGGACACTTTGTCTAATTGATATTTCAATTAATTATAATAAAAACTTATATAAATAATTATTTATTATTTATATATTATATAATAGTATATATTGAATGACTTCAATTAACAACGATAACATCCGTTCCATCATAATAATTCAGAATAAGTTTAGGATGATAAAACAACAATTATTTGTCTTAAACAATGAATTATTAGTGACCAAATCTCTAATTTACAATATGTTAGATAATGTAAATAAAACATTTAATAATAAAATAATTGGAACAAAAAAATATAATATAAATTTAGACTTAATAAGTGAGATTCATGATGAGTTTAAAGAATTTCCATCAACGCCAATAAAATTATCAAGTTTGGCTAATATTTCTTTGTTAGAATTACAGGTTAAAAAAAGCAAATTAACCAATAAAATATTAGAGGCTGTTAAAATAGTTGGATTATCAAACTTAGATGACATATTAAAATTATTTGTTGGTAGTAGATGGACAGATAATGTTTCACATGATTTTTATAATTTAGTTGTTTTTTTTAATAAATATATTAATATTATTAAGGTTGATATTATTAAAAATGAAAGTAAAATTAAGGAAATATTAGAAATAGCTGAAAATGAAAACTTTCAGACACCAAAAGAACTTCCTTTTTGTACTAGATCCTATCCAACAGTCACAAAATCATTTTATGAAAAGATAGAAGGTATCCGATTATTTATACCGTACAAAGATTATTATATTAAAGTTATTGCAGTATTCAAACAGGATACATTATCACTTGCTAAAAATGAACTACCATTTGCTGACAAATATTCTAAAATATTAGCACAGTTAAAATCTTTGGATATACCTGACTCATTTAAATATGATTTTTTAGCTCAACTTTCATTACGAGATTTTGTTTCAAATTGTGTAACTGAAATAATTAATAAAGTCCGAAATAATTATAATGATTTAAATCGACTAAAATCTAAAACTTTATCTGAAACAGTTAAAGAATTTGTTAAGAGTACAGTTGAAAAACAGAGAAAGATAATTATTCTTTTACTTATTTCTGAGGAAGCAGAAGACAATTTCTTAGCACATATTATTTATGATATGATATTAAATGATTCATATTTATTAAAATCCCAACCAACATCTGAATTGATTTATAATTCATTGGCATGGAATATTAAAAAGAAAATAAAGCTTACAGAAAAAAACTTTGAAAAAGAAAAAAAACGACTTAAGAATTTAACTGAAAGTGATATTCCAATTGAGAAAAGAATAGCATTGATGAAAGCAGATGATATTGTTAAGACAAAAGCATATGATAAATTGGCCGAATCAGGTGGATCAAAAGAATCAAGTGCAAAGGCTACTAAATATCTTGAAGGATTATTAAAAATACCATTTGGTTCATATAAGAAAGAATATATTTTATCATTCCTGGATACTTTCAAATCAAAATTAAAATCATTAATAAATGAGATATTTGAGAATATCAAAGAGTTAGATGAAAGTCCATTAAAAAAATTACTAACAGAGTTAAAAGAGAGAGATATAGTAGACACACTTGAAACTGAAACAGATGTATCCAAATTTATGAAAGAATTAAAATTAAATATTGAAAAATTAGATATTAATTTGGTAACAACAACAGTTGAGGATACAAATATTGATGAGACATTTGAAATAAATAAAGATTTAATCAAGGATTGTATTGAAAAAATTAAAACTATTCAAAATATTAGAGATGTTCTAAAAAAGAATGATACTTATAATATTTATAATTTATCTAGAATAGAAGGTGAATTAAAAACAATTGAACAACAGTTAGGGCTGTCAAAAGATGATATTAATTCTAATTATAATCATAAGAGTGTTGATATAATATATTCTAATATTGATAAGTTAATTACAGAATGGAATGATTTTAAAGAAAAGAAGAAAAAATATTTAATTCAAGTAAGAGATACATTAGATAAATGTGTTCACGGTCACGATGAATGTAAAATGCACATTGAACGAATTGTTGGACAATGGATTAATGGTAAAATGGAAGGTACTGTATTTGGAATGCAAGGACCACCTGGTGTAGGTAAAACAACTATTGCGAAAAATGGTATTGCGAAATGTTTAATTGATATAAATGGTGAATCACGTCCATTTTGTTTCCTACCACTTGGCGGTTCGAGCAATGGTTCAACTCTTGAAGGTCATAATTATACATATGTTGGTTCAACTTGGGGAAAAATAGTAGACATGATCATTGAGTCCAAATGTATGAATCCGATTATTTATATTGATGAAGTTGATAAGGTTTCCAAAAGTGAGCGAGGTCAAGAAATCATAAGTATTTTAACGCATTTAACAGATTTAACCCAAAATGGATCTTTTAGTGACAGATATTTTAGTGGTATTCCAATTGATTTATCAAAAGTTGTTTTTATATTTTCATATAATGATCGTAGTAAAATTGATAGAATCTTATTAGATCGTATTACTGAAATTAAAGTTAAAGCAATTAATAACACTGATAAATTGAAAGTAGCGAAATGTTATTTAATGCCAGAGATTTTAGATCAGGTAGGCTTTAAAGATGGAGATATAGTGATTAATAAGAAGGAATTATTATACGTTATTGAGAATTACACATTTGAGGCAGGTGTTCGAAAATTAAAAGAAAAATTATATGAAATTGTCAGAGAAATCAATTTAAATAGAATCACCGATGATGAAGAAATGGATTTCCCATATACCGTTTCACAAGAAAAGATAGATGAGATCTTTTCTAATAATTCAAAGATTATTCTTAAAAAATGTGCGAAAGAACCACATATTGGAATGGTTAATGGTTTATACGCTACATCTCTTGGAACAGGTGGACTAACAATTATTCAAGTTTACAAAACAATATCAGATAATAAATTATCACTTGAATTAACTGGTTCACAGGGAGATGTAATGAAAGAAAGTATGAAAGTTGCTAAAACATTGGCATGGAATATAATACCAGACAATATTAAAAAGAGTATCAAAGCGACATGGGATGACTTTGGACCATTTGGATTACATATTCATTGTCCAGAAGGAGCAACACCTAAGGATGGTCCTTCAGCTGGTACAGCAATCACATGTGCAATTATTTCAAGATTGTGTGGAATTAAAATAAGTAATCTAATAGCTTTAACTGGTGAAATTACATTACGTGGTAATGTAACTGCAATTGGTGGAGTTGATTCTAAAGTAAGTGGTGCAAAGAGAGCTGGTGCTAAAAAAGTATTACTACCAGAAGATAATAGACAAGACTATGAGAAATATGTTAAAAAAGAAAAAGAAGCATTATTAAGTAGTTCTGAATTTACAGAAATAGAGGCAGATGAGATCTTAAACTCAATTGAGGTAATTTTTGTATCACATTTGAAAGAAGTTGTTAAACATATATTTGTAGATAATACATTAGAGTTCCAGTTTGAAAACATCTAATTTTTGTATATTTTCAAAAATATATAGTCATAAACAATACCAATTATATCATAATATGATATAATTTGTTCATAATAATTAAGAGTCATTTTAAATAAAATTTAAATAAAATTAAATAAAAAATGCCAAAATACTTATTTAAAATTATATATTATATATATATTAATATGTTAAAACTAACTGAATCACAAAAATGGACAGTCTTAAATAGTTTTTTTAAAGATAAAAAAAATCTAGTTTTACATCATCTTAATTCATTTAATCATTTTATGCGAGAAGATATTCCATCGATTATTGAAGAAAACAATCCAATTGTAGTAAATTATGAGTATAATAAAACACATAATAAATTCATGAAAGAATATCGTATTGAAATTGGTAATATTTATATTAGTAAACCAGTTATTAATGAACCAAATGGTGTAATTAATCAAATGTACCCAATGGATGCACGATTACGCAATTTAACATATGGTTCATCTTTATATGTTGATATTAAACATTGTATTCGAACACATAATATAAAAGATGATAGCTATACAGATGAAGAGTTTCCATTAATTAGTAAAAAAAACTTTGGGAAACTTCCAATTATGTTACAAAGTGATTTTTGTGTATTATCAAATCAACCAAGTAAAACTCTTGCAGAAATGGGTGAATGTGAATACGATACTGGTGGTTATTTTATTGTAAAAGGACAAGAAAAAGTTATTGTATGTCAAGAATGTAAATGCGTTAATAAAGTATATGTATTTCCAAATAGTAAAGTGTCAGCACATAAATATACGCATATTGCTCAAATTAGATCAGTGCCGTATAAAGTAAGAGGAGTTATTCGGGTTGTTAAAGTTAAAATGACATCGAAGGGATCCTTTGGAAAAACCTTAAAAGTAGAAATTAGATTTATTAAAACAGATATTCCAGTGTTTATTCTTTTCAGAGCAATTGGAATTATCACAGATAAAGAAATCTGTGAATATATTTGCAATGATATTAATAATAAAGATATGATGGAATTACTTAAAACATCAATGGAAGAAGCTTCTGTAATTAACACACAAGAATTAGCAATTCAATATATTTCAAATTATTTTAATTTTTATAACAAAAATAAAGTATCAGATGAAGAGTTTAAATATTATAAATATAAGAAAATTATTAATGTAATTAAGGAATCTTTGCTACCACATGTGGGTGATAGTTTCAAAAGTAAAGCTTTATATTTAGGATATATGACAAAATGTTTACTTGGTAATATTTTAGGTGTTGATAAAACTGATATTCGAGATTCATATATTAATAAACGAGTATTTACCTCAGGAGAATTATTAGCGATTCTATTCCGAGAAAATTATATGAAAATTATTAGGGATCTTAAAAATACAGTTGAAAAAGATATTTATTCAGGAAGAGTAGATGAATTAAAAATTAATTTATCAAAAAAAATTAAACCAAACTCATTAGAGATTTCTATGCTACGAGCATTAAAAACAGGTGATTGGGGAATTAAAAGTATGGATGGAATGAAGGGTGTTTCACAAGTTATGGGACGATTATCATATCTTCAAACATTATCACACTTACGAAGAATCATTTCACCACTTCAACGAGATGCCAAGATTATTGAACCTCGTAAATTACATAGTACACAATATGGATTTATTTGTCCAAGTGAAACTCCAGAAGGTGAAAGTATTGGTATTGTTAAGAATATGGCACTTACATCATATATTACAAGTAATATGAGTGTAGATACTGTATTAAATATATTAAAATCGAATGAATTAATTCCAATTGATGAAGTATTTCCAAAAAATATTCTACGAAGTCTTAAAATTTTCATAAATGGTAATTGGGTTGGTATTCACAATGATTCTAAAAAAATATATGATATTCTAATTGAACATCGTCAAAAAGGAATTATTCATCCACATACATCAATCTGTTGGAAATATAAAGAGTCTGTATTACATATTTCTACAGATGGTGGTAGATTAATTCGACCAATGTTTCTGGTGAAAGATAATAAATTACAAATTACAGAAGCTATCTTAAAAGATTTAAGTGATAATAAAATTAAGTTTGATGATCTCATTATTAAACACAACTGTATTGGATATGTTGATTCAGAAGAATCTGACTCACTAATGTTTGCAATGAATACTAAAAAATTAGAAGAAAATAAAAGAACAAATGATTTATTTGTAAATTATACACACTGTGAATTACATCCTTCTATGATGTTTGGTGTTCTTGTTTCAAATATTCCATTTGCAAATCATAATCAGGCTCCTCGTAATATTTATCAGGGTGCTATGGGAAAACAAGCACTTGGTATATACGCAACAAACTTTGCAAAACGAATGGATACAACTTCTTATATTCTTCATTATCCACAGAAACCACTTGCTACAACAAAAGCTAGTATTCATGTCAATAGTAATACATTACCATCTGGTTCAAATGCGATTGTCGCTATTGCATGTTATACTGGATATAATCAGGAAGATAGTTTAATTTTCAATCGTTCTTCTATTGAGAGAGGATTATTTGTATCAAGTACATATAAAACATATAAAGATGAAGAGAAACGAAATAGTTCTACATTAGAAGATGAGAAGTTTTGTAAGCCTGAAAAGTTTTATTCAGATAATACACTTAAAACAACTGGAATGAAGGGTGGTTCATATGATAAAATTAATAACGAAGGCTTCGCACAAGTAGGCCAAGAAGTTAAATCTGGTGATATTATTATTGGAAAAGTATCACCTATTAAAGGGGCTACTGACGGAGAACCAAAATATAAAGATATTAGTAAATCAATCAAAAAGAATGAGAGTGGAACAATTGATGAAGTATACGTAAATCGTAATGATGGAAGTTATCGTGTTGCAAAAGTTCGTGTTAGGACATTACGACCACCTGGCGTAGGTGATAAGTTTTCTAGTCGTCATGGTCAAAAAGGTACAATTGGAATTACATATTCAGAAGAAGATATGCCATATACAAAAGATGGCATTCGACCAGATATTATTATGAATCCACATGCTATTCCATCCCGTATGACAATCGGTCATTTAATTGAGACCTGTTCCGGAAAAATTGGTTCTGTATTAGGAAAAGAGATGGATGCAACTCCATTCACGGACATTAGTATTGATAAAATAGGTGAGATTTTACAAAAAGAGTGTGGATATTCCAAAACAGGTAAAGAAGTTATGTATTGTGGTAAAACTGGTAAAATTATTCACGCAAATATTTTTATTGGTCCAATCTTCTATTACAAACTTAAACATATGGTTCTTGATAAGATTCATAGTCGTCTATCTGGACCATACCAATTACTAACACGTCAGCCATCAGAGGGTCGTTCACGAGATGGTGGTCTTCGTTTAGGTGAGATGGAACGTGATGTACTGTTAGCACATGGTGCGGTACAATTCTTAAAAGAGCGAACATTCGACAATTCAGATAAGTTTCAGTTTTATGTCTGTAAACGAACAGGGATGATTTCAGCAGTTAATGAAGAAAAACATATTTATAAATCATTACACGATCCAACGAATCATACTGAGTTTGCGAAGGTTCAAATCCCATATGCATCTAAATTATTGATTCAGGAGTTAATCAGTATGAATATTGCACCTCGTATTTTTACTTAAAGTAAATATATAATTAATCTCATATAATGGACGACACGGATTTAATTAGCAAGTTGAAATTTATAGGAAAGATAAATGATTCTGAAAAAATTGATATTAAATATATGACCTTACAAAAAGATACATATACAACATCATTCATACGAACCTTTTTAAGTAATAATTGTAGACAAAATACATTAAATTTTATTAGTACTGTAATAGAACAAAGTATTCATTTAATTGATACTTATTTCACATCAAACAATGAATCAAAAATACGAATGGCACAAAATATATATAAAGACTTTTTAGGATCTATAAAAGGATTGCGATCATTAAAAACAACTTATAGTAATGATACAATGTTCTGTTGTAAAATACAAACAATTATTGAACATATTGAAACAAAAACATTAGATTTTAATAAAAAATATACAATTGAAAGTTCTGAATCACCTATTTTTGAAGATTTTAGTGATTAATTTCATTATTGTATAATTACAATTCTCAAAATTATTATATGATATAATACTATATAAATAAATGTCTAGAATTTCAAATTATAGATTAGTAACATTAAGTTCTAATACTGATAATACTAGTTATCAGGATCTTGTAGAATCTGACATCGCCGATATTAATTCACTAAATCCAGATAGTGATACTAATATTATTGATTATTCCGCCTTAAAAATTTTGGTAAATAAGGCTACTGGTGAAGATGTGAACCTTGAGAATAAATTAGTTGATGAGTATAGTTGGGCCGACCAACATGGTGGTATAAGTGACCCGTTATCAGATACTCGTTTAGTTTATGTTTATAAAAATAGTTATAATAACACTAAATATTTTAAGATAGAAGAAGACAATTCTCAATATTCTCCATATTCTAAATCTGCTGAATTTGACAATATAACTAATGTGTCACTATATAGTGAGAATGGTCCAAATATACTTGTTATGCTTAATTTTGGATACTCCGTCGCCGCTGATTATGATAAATTTGTCAACCAGTTAGATCATAACATAACCATCAAAGAGAGTAAAACTAAAAAGGGTAATGAGTTTAAAAAACTATTAAACTTAAAACTGGCCCAGACTGGTACAACCACTTTTAAAATGTCAAAGGAAGAGGCAGCCACTATTTTATCAGATATCAAACCGATTGATATGTCGGATAAAATTACAGAAGATTTAACAGTTTTGAAGACCAATATGATCCATATATTTCCCATTGAACCAATTACTATATATTCTGGACTTATGAGGAATGATTCTGTACAGATTTATATAAGTAATACCCAGCAAAACTATATGATAACTCGCACAAATGATACAGAGTATCGAGTTCAGACGGTTATTAGTAGCCTCCCCCTTAATATAAGTTTATGGAACACTGTTAATACAGATACTGATAATACATATGAGGAAGATGCTGACTGGACCAGTCCAGGTGGTACATATTTTCTATTTGGCGGTGCCCTCGGCCACCCCTCGTCACAACCAGAACCAGAACCAGAGCCAGAACCAGAACCTGAACCAGAACCAGAACCAGAACCAGAACCTGAGCCTGAACCTGAACCAGAGCCCGAACCTGAACCAGAGCCGGAACCAGAACCAGAGCCAGAACCAGAACCTGAGCCAGAGCCAGAGCCAGAACCTGAACCAGAACCTGAGCCAGAACCAGAGCCTGAACCAGAACCTGAACCAGAACCAGAACCA
>Ga0206126_10001307_pt1 | contig 30319 bp, 30 predicted proteins | sample Helgoland_Spring_5_FD_148621 | JGI IMG/M metagenome (GOLD analysis project Ga0206126, IMG submission 148621) | Pelagic subsurface seawater microbial communities from Kabeltonne, Helgoland, North Sea - Helgoland_Spring_Bloom_20160412_1 | ecosystem: Environmental > Aquatic > Marine > Epipelagic ...
TGTGTCTGCTTCGCTTGTGTCTGCTTCGCTTGTGTCTGCTTCGCTTGTGTCTGCTTCGCTTGTGTCTGCTTCGCTTGTGTCTGGGGCGCGCGCGCCGGGTGGTGCCTCCTCCTCCACCCTGCGGCCGCCCGCCGCCGCCGCCGCCGCCGCCCGGCGTTTGTTCGTGCACCACATCACTCCCAGGTCGAGGATGCGAGATGATCCCCTCACTCGCCGCCTTCTCGATCGTGTTGCGGTCTTTTTGGCTGGTGCCTTCGGGGATCATGCCATGTTCATGGGTGTCGATCAACAACGTCGCAACGCGCGCAGCATTGGCGTCGGCGATGGAGGAGCCCACGCCCTCCGTCCCGGAGACATGCCCCACCCACTTGACGGCGCGTTGGACCAAGCCGGGATCGTACCTGTCCAAGCCGCTGCTGGCCAGTGTGTGTACTGGTCCGCGCTCGCCGCCCCTGCCCTCCGCCTGTGCCGCCGCCGCCGCTGCCGGGTTGATCGTGGAATAGTGCTCCTGCGCCGCCACCATCGCCGCCGCCTGTGGCCCCGCCCCGTTCCCAATGCCACGCACGTTATCGCGTAAGGCTTCTCCCGCGAGTTTTGCTTGATGTTTAGACATTATGGGCGCGTCGCGCGCGCCCGCCGCCGCCTCTGCCGTCACCGCGGTCTGGTATAGCTGCCCGGTATTTTCGCGCTCGGTGGAGGTGGAGCGGTGCAGATTGTGTAGGGCATCGATATGTACGCCCATCTGGGCTGAATTCAGCTGGGGGAGGTCATTCATCGTGGTGCCATCCCCTTCGACTGATAAGAGCCCGCCGACAGCCTCCGCGCGGCGCAGATCCGCGCGGCGCTGAGCAGCAGCAGCAGCAGCCTTGCTAGAGCTGCCCCATGGAGACTTGGAGGTGTTCTCCGCGGGGGCGGTGCTCGCCACCGCAGTGGCCCAGTCCCTCCCGGGTCTGTTCTCCGCCTCCTCTTTGTAATTCTTCATCCTGAGATCCCGCTTCTCCTTCGCGAGCAGCCCACGCCGCAGCGCGTCGCTCTTGACTTCATCGGCATGCTTCGCGTCAGCAGCTTTCTGCTTCGCGAGCGCGGCGGGCAGCTCCGCCAGAGCGTCCACCGCCGCTTCCGATCTGGACGCGTCGCTGGCCCCCTCCCCCTCCTCCAGCGTTTTTTCAGCGGCAAGTTTTCTCCTTATATCTTTGTAGAACTTCGAATTTGGTCCGACGCCTTCACTACGTAATACTTTTTTTTCTATTTGTTCCTTTATCTTCTCCCGCTCCTTCGCCTTCATGATCTTCTCCCGCGCCGCCCGCCCCTGCGCCGCCTGCGCCGCCGCCACCCGCGGCGACGCGGGCCTCTTGTTGTCGTCCGCGCTCATGATGTGATTGCCGCCGAGCGTTTGGCTGACATTCTCGGACTCTGTGCTGCTGCTTAACCCGTCGGCGGACTCCTCCCCCACATTCAGCCACGGCGATCTTCTAGCATCGAGCGCCTCCACCCTCTTCAACCGCAGCCGCTCCTCCTCGTCCGCCTTCGCCTTCCTTATCGCTTTGAAGCTCTGCTTCGCCGCAGCGTCGCGCAGCTCCACCGCATCCTTGTCAAAGCCCTCTTGTTTTTTTGCTCTTTCTTTTGCTTTCGGTCGGAGCCCCCTTGCATTCAGCGCCGCGTGAACTGCATTTCGTGTTTTTCTAATGATCCCCGCTACCCCCTGATCTTGCGGTGGTTGCTGCGAAGATGGCGATAGGCCTGCCTGTTTGTAGAGCTTTTTCACTTTTCGCGCAGCAGCAGCAGCATCAAGCCGAAGAGCTGCCTTTTTCCCCTTCTCCGCAGCCGCCGCCGCCTTCTTTTCCTCGCGTGCCGCTGTCTCCGCAGCGATCGCCGCCGCATCATCCTTCTCCTTGGACATTTGCGACATTATATTTCTCAAATGTTCGGCCTGTGCTGGTGGCACCCCACTAAGTGCGTGGTCGCGAGCATCTTCTATCATCGCTTCTTCTTCTTCTTTCAGTTTTTTTGCCCTTTGTTTGGCTCGAGGGGAGAGAGGGACAGCGGAGCGAGCGGCCGTCCACCGCGCGCTCTCGCCGATGGGATCGTTAAGGCGCTGAGGGTCTCCGCCGGCCGCAATATACCTCGCCAGGGCCGTCTTGCCCCACAGCTTCGGGTCGGCCTTCTTGGCCGCCGCCTTCGCCGAATCCTCCAGCCTCTGCTGGCGCTCCTGCAGCCTCTCGATATTGGCGGAGGCCTCGCGCGCCTTCTCCGCCGTTTCCTCCACGGTGGCCCCGTGCTCCAGCAGCATCTGATGCTGCTGCAAAAGTACGGCGTGATGCAATGCCGCGCGCGCCTCCTCCTCCTCCTTCTTCTGCGCCTGCTGGGCTCCCCACCTCGTCGCCCCCTTGATCCACGCCTGAATCTCTGCCTGTGACATCTCCTCCCGCCCCTCCCTCCTTCCCTGCCCCTCGCTACCCCACTTCGCCGCCTCCTCGACGTCGTCGTCGGTGCGAGCCTCGACGACCTCGCCGGCGGTCGTCACCTGCCTCGACGGCTGCGGTTGCCCATCGTCGAGCCACTCATCCCCCCCATCCGCGAGGGCGGTCAGTTCTGCAAGTTCATCCTGCCACGGCCGATCAGCCGCCGGCGCTACCGCCGCCGCTACCGCCACCGCCCCCCCCGCCCCCGCCTCCCCCTCCTCCCCGTCCTCCTCATCGCTGTCCCACGCACCGTCGAGCTGCGGGATGGCAGTCGCCATGACCACGTCCCCGCTGTTCTCCGCGGCGAGCAGCCGGGCTTCGGCAGTCGCCTCAGGGCTCTTGAAGCCGACGATTTCCGGGTCGTCGGAGCCGCCCTCCGTCGGCGGCCGCCCTTTGGTGCCGTCGTGCCCCTGGAGGGAGAGGCCAAAGCCACTCCCCGCCTCGCGCCTCGCGCGGGCACGCTCGTTCGCTTTTGCAAGCTTGCTCGTCAAGTCTTCCACTCCCTCGTTCAGCATCTTCCCAGCGGGGGAGTTTTCAAACACTGCCACAGTCACTGACGTCATGGCCCGCTCGAAGAAATTGTTCCACTTCGGGTTATCCTTATAGAATTTTTCAATGGCGGCTTTGCTCCCACCGACCACCGCCCCCTCAAAATCCTCCATCGCCTCCTCAAAGCCACTCGCTTTCGCGAAGCCACGAAGCATGGGCAACACCTGCTTCGCCGCCTCCCCCCCAGCCTTCACCACGGCGGTGGTGATTTTTGATCGCGCCAGCGCGCCCGCTACTCCGGGCGCGCCGCCGCCGTTTGCGTACTTATTGTAGAAGTCGTAGACATCGGTAGGGCCCGTGAGCACCGTGGCGACGATGCCATCTCTTCGAAGATTGAAAGTATCCGTGATGATTTGGCCAACGTCAGTGGCCGTATCGGCGAGTTCGCGGAAGAACAAGGAGAACATCATCGTCTTGGCCGTTCCCAGCACCGCAATGCCAACCGGCCCTCCCACGACGCCCGCTGCGCCGGTTGCGACCATCTCGGCAGCCAGCCAGGTCCCACCGGAATCGATGGCCGCTCTAACAAGCTTGCCCTGCTTCTCGGTCGACAAGAGTTTGCGGTCTTTGAAGCTCTCCGACAGGCGCTTGGTCATTGCGTTCCATTTTTCGCCCACTACCGCCTTCGCTTTATGCACAACATCAAATGTGCTCGGATTCGCCGCCAATGCCCTGCCAACACCACCCCGGTCCTTCATCGAGGTCGTGTCGGCGTTATCAGTCGCGCCAGCCGTCGGGGTCATGGCGACAGCCCCCCAGCCCCGATCATTCGCGGCGTTCTGTCGCAGCGCAGCGGAAGCGGTGGCGGCTGCGGCGTCGGGCGCTGCCGTGGGATTGACAGGTCGATCGCCGTAATCATACCCTAATCCCGAGTCATTTGGACCGCCAGATAGTGACGGTTGGTGAGCAGGTGGAGTGAAGGAGCCACCGGGCACACCTTTCCACGATTCGGGTAATGGTCCGGCTAACCGCGCTTCATGCCTAAGCATCTCCGCGGCTTCGGGGTGCGGCACCTTGGCCGGATTGAAGCGCAGTTTGTTTATCTTAAGTCCGGACATTATATTATAAGAGAATATTTTAATATAGTTATTATTTTTATTAAGTTGCTATAAAGTCTTCTCCATTAGAACGCTATTTCGGCGGTATTCCCATTGCGTCTGCTTCGCTTGCGTCTGCTTTGTCTGCTTCGCTTGCGTCTGCTTTGTCTGCTTTGTCTGCTTCGCTTGCGCCTGCTTTGTCTGCTTTGTCTGCTTTGTCTGCTTTGTCTGCTTCGCTCGTGTCTGCTTCGCTTGCGTCTGCTTCGCTTGCGCCTGCTTCGCTTGCGTCTGCTTCGCTTGCGCCTGCTTCGCTTGCGGCTGCTGCGCAAATAACCGGTCACTCCAGCAGCAGCGCCAGCACCAGGTACATCAGCAGCTAGCGGCAACACTGTGTCTCGTAAATATTCTATCGTATTAGTTAAAGTGCGCAATGTATTACTTATATTCTCAGTATCTATTTCTTCTTGGGCCTCGAGAGCTCCATCTATCTCGAGCTCTTCGTCGTCAATACCCATAATAAAATTTTGTAAATTTCCGCCAAAAAATTCACCATCAATAGGTGGTTCCCAATTAACCAACGATTTCATCGCCTCCATTAAAGAAAACTTTTCCATCTGCCAACCATCAATCACAACTGCAGGAATCACCATATTCTCTACGATGCCGTCCGAATCTAATATATCGTACGCCATCCGACTAATACTTCCGTCTTCATTTCTTCCTCCAGCGAGGCTTCTACAAATCTCAACAAACTCATCTTTAAATCTTTCGGCGTCATTGAGTGTAACACCCTGCCGCAGTGCTGCTGCTTCATATTCTTCTTGTGTAACGGGTCTTCCGCCTACCATCGTCCCAGCGCCCATAAGAACCCAATTAAACTCATCTGTGCGTCTTGATAAATCGGTTATAATTATATGAAATTGTTCTAATTTTTCTAATAATTCATCCATATATATATATATATATATATATAAAAGACAATCGGTTGTGCAATAAAAAGAGTTGCACGACTCGGAGGTTCATACCCTTTGGCGTAACAATATATAATTTAACAATATATAAATTTACAATGGAATAGACGTATTAAATGATACTACTCTTCCGATATAGTAGATAAACTTGACGCAGAACTTCTAATTTTTTTTGCACTTTTTTGTGTCATTTTTTTAATAGCATTAACGCATTTTCTAGAGTCAACGACTAATTGCGCATATGCTCGGCGTTCTGTTTCTAATTGCGCTTCGGTGCAATCTCCCGCCGGGCATATTGCTGCTTGAGATACAAAGTAAGGATCTATTTTTAAAGGTTTGCACGGTTCTAACCCAATAACATCACCAAGAACAATTATATTAGGAGCGGGGATAGGTACTCTACATTCCGCCGCTAATTTAAGCAAATCCATTTTATTTTTATGGGCGACAACCCCATATATTTTACCTTGAGCATTACTAAACATATCTCCACAAGGGTCACACTGGACCGACCCGTGTTGTCTCCCAATTTCCATCCCTAAAGTAGTGGTTAATGCTCTAGATAATGCTGGAGTGGGCCCAGAACCAGGCTTTCTTGCTGCTGTACCACAAGTGTTTATATCCATTCCTAATTCTGCTCCGGCAATTTTAATAGCTGTAGACCGACAAGTATTACCTGTACACGCCGCTATAATTTCCATATTATCAAACGCCTGTTCAATTGTTAGAGGGCGTAATGATGGATATATAGATGACATTTGCGCACCTAATATTTGTGTTTGTGCCGGTGTAGTGACTCGACGTGATACTACAGAATGTATCTCTTTCCCGGCGTCTATTGCATTAAATATATTTGCAGCGGCACCGCCGAATGACATAATAAATACTAAAAACATATTTGCTTTGCTACTAGATTTATGATGAGTGAGCCTTCTCGTTAAACGCATAGAAGGGCTGGCAATCGGGGAAAGCGTTTTAGTTAAACGTCTCAGTGAAGTTGCCTTCTTATATCTCGATTGTCTTGAGCGCGCTTTACCGACCATCCTTTTTGAAAGTGTACCACCCTTTCTCATTGTTTTTTTATTAAAAAAACTCATATAATATAAGAATTTATTTAAAATTATTTAGCAGGCGTTTTCCTCAGGATCATCTAATAATTGAGTTTTTAGGCGCTGTGTCAGGTTCGATTATGAACGGTTGCGATAGAATAGTGGAATTTCAGTGGATCTCATAGAATTCCCTTTATAGTCCATATTTTTCTATAACCTCGGGCGGAGTCATCACCGGAATACCACGTTTTCTAGCCTCCGCCGCCTTGCCGGTATCTTCCGCCTTATCTTTAACAATGACCATAAATGTTTTTTTGGAAACAGCTGATTGCTCGACAGCCCCCACCTTTTTAAGTTTGTCAATAAGTTCTTTATCCCTGAACCCGGTGATAACCCACTTTTTGCCAAATAATACGTGGTCTGTGTCTGCTGAGCTGGGTTTAGGTTTATAATACAGTCGGTCTTCTAGCCCGACGTCCTTCGCCCACTCGACAAACGCATTAATATGAGACAAGAATTTAGTGGCGGATTTTTTAGCCATACCGTCAATATCTTTTAATGCTTCGTGCTTTTCTGCATCTGTTTTACTAGATACCAATATATCGGGCTGTGCGAGAAGGATAGACTCGAAACTCGGCGTGGCGAATCCACGTCCAAATATGTTTGTTGCATGCATTATAACAGGTAATGTCGCCTTTTCCAGCTTTTCTTTTATTCCGTCGTGAATCTTATTTGCGAGCGTAGTCTTAAATCCGGGCACCGTAAGATAATCCTCCACGCTCATTGCAAGTATCTTTGCAATAGAATCGAACCCTCCATCTATAAGATGATTTACGTTTCCACGTCCAATTCCCCCCACGCCTAAAACAGCAAAGAATGAGGTAATTGTTTTCGCATTTACTGTCGCATCCGCAGATTTATCAAACAACATAATATCTACGTGGGTATCATTCCATACATAGGGAACGCTCGGCATAAGAGGTTGTTCGGCTGGTTGGATAACTTTTACGATATGGGGGATAACATCTCCAGAACGAATTAACTTGACCAACGCACCAACACCGATCTTATTTTCTTCAATAAATTTCCCGTTGAAACCGGTTGCATACTCTATTTTTGCACCACTAAGAACAACTGGGTCAAATTGGACACGTGGTTTCAAATATCCATCTTTGCTGGCGGTCCAAATGACATCAAGAACCTTCGCTTCCGCGATTTGGTCAGAAAGAACCATTTTGAATGCAAACGCGTGATCGGGATTCCCCGTTTCGCGTGGATAAATCTCGTCATTAATACAAATAACTCCGTCAATCTCATACTTGTATTTTTCGCGCCATTCCACCAGAAGATCCGACAATTTTTCGTTTGTGATTTCCGTCTCGGTGACGTTGCGGACGACCTCGACATCTTGAGCTGCGAGAGCCGACATTTGCTGGGAAGGAGATAATTCTGGCTTGATGACTTCGTATGCAACAAAATCTAAATCTTCGAAATTCTTTGGAATGATTTTTTTCTGATTCACCAGCCCAGCCACATAATTTCTTGGATTGGCGAATTTCCCAGAATACTTTTCTTTAAATATAGCTTTTTGAATAATAAATTCGCCGCGTATACAAATACCTTTTTCTTTTGGAAGACGCAAGAATGGAATAAGGTGGCTAACGTCTTGTCCCACCTTGCCGTTCCCCCTCGTATATAGTTTGGGTGTTCCACCTTCGGTTGAATACATACCACTTACTCCGTCTAATTTGCAAGAAAGAACATATGGTCCGGCATATTTCTTTCTCCATTTACTCAACGCCCCAGTATCTGGTTTAATTTTGTCCATTGACCACATTTCATAGGGTAATTTTACTTTATTTTTCACAATATCCATCTTACAGTTTGTATGCCCTTCTAGGACAGCTTTATTATTGGGGTGTTTTTCGGCGGTGTATTCTCGAAGAATATCGTATTCGTTGTCGGTTAGAATAGGTGTTTGGTCGCAATAATAAGCGTCGTTCGCTGCACGTATCATCTTACTTAGGTCTGCTTCGGACAAGACTTTAAGGGCAGAAATCCCTTCTTTCTTAAATTGGGCGATTGTGTCGATCTTTGGATTGATGCGTTTTTTTAGGGTTTTTTTCTTTCTGATTGTTATTTTTTCTTTCGGAGTAGGTTCTTTCGGCGTAGGTTCTTTCGGAGTAGGTTCTTTTGGAGTAGGTTCTTTTGGAGTAGGTTCTTTCGGAGTAGGTTCTTTCGGAGTAGGTTCTTTCGGAGTAGCAATTAATTTTACAGAACGTCCGTCGATGCGTTCGTGCGGTTCACGATATTCCATTTTTAAGAACTTGAAAATCGATTGTTCTGTCGGGAATTTCTCGTCTAGTTTTGCACCTTTATCACCATCCTTCTTATGGTGAAAGCTGTGTTCGTTTAGAGTATATCCCATATCCAACGCTCTTTGTCTTTGAACAGTATTAAATGCGCGGCTTCCTGTGAAATATAGTGTAGCGAATGCATACTGGTCGGGAGGCGAATACATAAAGTCTAGTCGACGGGGTCGTTTTCCGGGGATTTGCCCAATAGTTAGGCTTTTTATTTTCCCCTTAGAGAGAATTTCAATAACAATATTATTTTCAACAAGACTATCCAAGAACAATCCCAATATTTTATTATTATTATCTGCGTTGGTTAACACAATATCTATGTCTCCCGAGGTTTTGGTCCCGCGCCTATAGGACCCCACAATTTCCATCGATGACCCATCCGGTGTTGCACCTCTAAATATATCTGTTAGTATTTTTTTATACTCGTCAATCTCTTCGCGGGGTATCCGAGCCTCTATGTCGTCAAAATATTTAACTCCCAGCCTCATATTCGTCGTGAGAAGGTCTTCGTTTTCTTTAAGATCTTTGATGGTAGTGATTCCTTTGCTGATAAATTCCTTTGCTTTCTTCGGACCAATACCATAAACTTTAGTTAATACATTAATAGGGTTATTTCTCTCCCGTTCAAGAATGTCAAGGGTTCCTGTTTTTACATATTCCTTTAATTTTGCCATTATAGTCTTTCCAATATTCTTTACTCCTAGAAGTTTATCCGGGTCGGCGATATCATAATTATATATCGTAATTGCCTCACTTGCGTTTCGATATGCCTTCGCACGGAATATTTCCCCTTGTCTTGTCATAATATCAGCGAGCTCATCTAGAACAGAAATAAACCCTTCGTTCAATCTCTTTTTTGCCATAGTAGTATTATGAGCGGTTTTTGTCTTTATATTAGAATTATTATCCACTAATTTCAATTTTCTCTTTTTCCTCTTTTTTATTGTCATACGCATAGGCGAAGAAACTGCTTTTTTTATAGTAGATGGTGCTTTTTTTACGGTGCTTTTTTTAGAGCTGCTTTTCTTGGAGCTGCCTTTCTTGGAGCTGCCTTTCTTGGAACTGCCTTTCGGACAATATCCATATTTAATTAGAGTTCTGGACTTTGGATTTATTTCGGTTGCACATATTTTTCCGGAAGGCGTTTCTAAACAAGAACTATGTTCTTTCCATTTATATTTAAATGGAAAGATGCAGTTTCCTTCCTTCGCCTTTTTATTCTTTTCTGTTTTATTTTTGTTATTTATTCTGGATGCGTATATTTTATTAGAAGACATCGTAAATATAATATAATATAATTTGATATTATATTTGATATTATCCGCCATAAAATCACGAAAATACATCTTTTATAAATTGAGAAGTATAAAATTGGTCGATGTGTTTCTTAACTTTTTCGCCTTTATGAGCGTTTTCTATAATGTGTTTTATATGAGGATTAATTTTACCTAGTGGATTTTGTTCATCTGACGATGATTTTTGTTTATCAGGTGAATTACGTGTATCTACATTCTTGTTCATTTATAAATAAAATATAATATAATTCGCAGAAACAATCTTATTTAATAACTAAATATTATACAAAATTGATTGCATATCTTATTCATAAATATAATTTATGTCTCTCCTAGAAAAAGAAAACCCACACGAACGCGACACACACATTTCGTTTGACGAAGGCCCACACATTTATACGATTGATGGCGATAGTAATTATATGTCTGTTACAACGTGGAATCACTCACATTTTGAAAAGTTCGACGCGGATAAAATTATAGAACGAATGATGAAAAGTAAAAATTGGCAAAAAAGTAAGTATTATGGGAAAACACCTGACGAGATTAAAGAAGAGTGGCAGAAAAATTGCGATGAAGCATCTAGTGCAGGAACAAATCTACACTATGATATTGAGTGTTATTATAACGGATGTTCGCGAAATAACGAGAGTGTAGAATACGGCTATTTTATGAACTTTGTTAACGCATACCCTAATCTTAAACCATATCGCACCGAATGGATGGTGTGGGATAGAGAATTGAAATTTGCGGGTTCGATCGATATGGTATTTGAAAATCCAGACGGAACACTTATGATATACGATTGGAAACGCTCGAAAGAAATTAAAAAAACCGCGTCGTTTCTGAAGTTCTCGACAACCGAGTGTATTGAACATCTACCAGACACAAACTACTGGCATTATTCTCTTCAACTAAACACATATAAAGCACTCATAGAGAAAAATTACGGAAAAAAAGTAACAGATATGTTCTTGGTGTGTCTTTATCCAGGTAATAAAGATTTCCAATTGTGGAAAGTAGCAGATTTACAGGAAGAGGTAAATGATTTATTTGAACTCAGGAAGTCTAGTCTAATAAATACTTAAATAATAGAAATTATATAAATATTATAATGAACGTAACCTCTGTATTTGGGAGTTATGATATGCCCAGCCGACTAACAACCTTTCTTGCAGGCGGTGTAGTAACCACGTGCGGCGTTATATGTAGTATTACGCTCATTAGTTATATGATGTATGACAGAAGAAATAAGTATCATTCAGATATTGATAAAGAAACAGAAGAAATGAAAGAATGTAGACTTCTCCGATTAAAAAAGATTAAATATGGACAACAATTTTTTAATGAGTTGGACGAGCTAGAAGATAAGGAGCTGTCCAAAGACGAGATGGTTGACCTGAGAAATAAAAATATTGTCGAGGAGACACCTGAAGGAAATGTAATAATGTTGTATAATAGTGATACTGAATCATTCTGGATATATAGTAAGACAAAAAATATTTCTTTCCGCACACTAGACGCTGTTGCTAGAAAATATACAATCAAATATAATTGTAAACAGGTGTGTGTTAATCATCGAAATGAGATTGAAGAAACGCGGGACAAACTGAGAAAGGAATACGAAGATAGTCACTCCGCGAAGGAAGATAAACCGGTTGAGGAAGATGTAAATAGGGGAGTATTCATGACTAAAAAGGTAAAAAAGGCATCAAAGAAATCTATTATGCGTAGATATAATCGCGTAATATTATCCAGAGTAAATCGGTTTACGTATAAAGGGACAATTGAAGATTACAAAAAAGAAGAGGAAAAAAAAATAGCCAAACCAGATAATAACAAAGAGTTAAGTTTTGAGGATTTTAAGGCTCTAATAAAAAAGAATAATTACGTTGAGTATAAGCCTATTACTATTCCAGATATTGCAAAGAAGAATCAATAATTATTTTTATAGTTTTTCTTTTACAGTTTTTCTTTTACAGTTTTTCTTTTACAGTTTTTCTTTTACAGTTTTTCTTTTACAGTTGTTCGAAACCAATTTTTATAACCAATGCTTTTTTCGATATCAAATGACGTTTCAAGATGTTCCGATGCAATTTTCAGAACAATTCGTTCTTGCGTTGATAGCTGGGCGATGTATTCCGAAATAAGGGGATTTTCCTGAGAGGTAGAAGGCATATGATATAAGTATATTATATCATATGATCAATTTTATGAGAATTTCATTCTAACTGCCTTGTCTAATAAAACAAATAAAGTTTTTTTTAAATTCTACTTTAGAATTATTCATCATCTTTGTCAACGACGTATCGATGATGTAGTTATTGCTAATTACATAACTAAATAATAGACCAATGTCTTCAATACATAGCAATTCTTGCGTGTTATTGGGATTATATACAGCGTATATACAGGGCTTATAGCAGCCATCATTCGGTCGTGTTGTAAATGGGGATAGCTTTGGAGACTGAATTCGCTTCACAATTTTTTCAAGCTCCCCTGTTGGTTTTTGGTCAACAACATATATATTTTTATATGTTTTGGAAAAATTATCATAGAATGTCTGGGTGCTAATTGTAAACATCTTTTATATTTACCGGTGAAAAACTTCTAAAATTGAAACACGATAATCTAAAGAAATAATAAACAACCAAATAATGCCAGCGAATCTAGATAACGCCTGTTGTTCTGGCAATGATGCAAACTCCGAGAAGACCGTGAATATTTTCAGGTTCAAGTTCACCGATGAAATCGCAGAGAATATAGCTAATTTTTCAAAAGTCCACCAGTATGACGACCGAAAGGTGTATAAGGAGTGTTGGGAAGAGTGGCTTGATAAAAATAATGATATTGTCTCGAGGGAGGAGTCAAGACTTATAGAACTAGGCTACGACAAAGATGTAAAGGACAAGATGTTCAAAGCAGGCAGGTATTATTTCCGGAAGAAGGACAGAGTGCCACCCGTTCCGGTGAAGCGCCGTGAATATGTTTCAATCTCTCACCAAATACTGGGGTTGATGGATTCTCATATTACATCCCATATGAATAACGATGAGTATACACCAGCGAAAGGATATGATTCTTTCTGCGAAACACATACAGCGTCTCTATCGACCGAGATACAAAACATTCTTGCAGAACACCAAATAACCCCGTCTGATATGGCAAGTAAAATTAAGAAAACATATAAGAATCGCTATTACATTATTAGCAGAGCTTAAACGCGAGATTTAAAATTAAACTCTATTGCCGAACATTATATTTTCTCTTTTTATTAGACTTGCGACGTTTCTTATTATTTCGTTTAGATTTTACTTTATATCTCCTAGCTTTTTTTGTTTGTTTTCTGTGTAATTTATTTCCGGCCGCGCGCCCCGTATACACCGGCATTGGAGAATTTCTCCTATTAATTTCCTCCTCCTCCTCTAGACGCTCCTCCTCGATCCTTCTCACTCTTTCCGCCTCTCGCTCCCGAGATTCCTCCTCCTCCTCCTCCCTTCTAAATTGTTCTGCAGCGGCTTGCGAAAGACCTGTAATGCGTTTTATTTCTGCAACTCTTCTTCGTATAGTACGTGCGCGTGCGCGTCTTCTCGCCATATCCCTTGCTCTTTGCGTGGCGGAGGGCGGCGGCAGGGGTTGGTAGTTTGGTGGGGTGAATGATTCAGACATAATATATATAAATATTTAAAAACTAAAAATTTTTTTACTTAAATATGTAATATTTACGCAGCGGAAAGGTTACTATAAGGAACATTAGTGCGTTGGATATATATCTCCAACTGGAAATTTTGACTGAATCACTTAATTTAATATTCGTTTTTTCTATTAATTTATTATAGTGCTTCCTACCATAGACGAACATAGCTTGTGTAAACCCCATCGATAATGTGTTACCTATCATAAATCGATTAACAACTTTTTTATGTAGGTGAACCTTTCCGTAAAATACATATTGTTGAGCAACAAAATTAAGTACATAATCAATGATTAATCCAACAATATTTGACATATTTAAAGACATATATTTATCTAAAATATCAGTAATAGAAAGATAAATAATAACTAATACCCCGCCTACAATTGCCGATACTAGTGCCTGGTGTTTAGTTTCAATCATTATATACTATATAATTAACTAATAATTTTATTAATGAATAAAGGAAATTTACTTTTATTTATTTATATTAACATTATATGAGCACATTGATTAGTCAGGGTGGATTTGGGTGTATATATTATCCTGGGATAAAATGTTCTGGTGCGAAATCAAATGATAAGAAATATGTTTCTAAGCTTCAGAAAAAAGATTTTAATGCGATGAATGAAATATATATAGGTAATCTAATAAAAGAAATCCCTTTTTATACAAATCATTTTATACCGGTTGTGAGCAGCTGTCCTATCGATTTAAGAAGAATAGATAGGAAAATTGTCTCAGATTGTAATGTAATTGCACGCAGCAGCACAACAAACTATATATTAATGAACTTAGATTATATAGAAAGTATATCACTAGAAAAAACTATATTAACTTCTGAGTCGACCCAAATTAAAAAAAAAACTTTTTCACAAATTCTTAGTATGTATTCCTATTTATTAAATGGATTTGAGAAGTTATTAGAGAAAAATATCATTCAGTTTGATTTTAAACAAGAAAATTTATTATTTAATCTACAAACTGATATACCTATGATTATAGATTTTGGTATTTCTATTCCAAAAGATAAGCTAACTGCTGATAATATGAAAAAATATTTTTACGGATATGCGCCAGAATATTACATATGGCCTCTTGAAGTTCACGTTATAAACTTTTTATTACACATCAAAGAAGAACCTTTGACAGATGATGATGCGATATTAATCGGGGAATCTTATGCAAAATCCAATATTATTAGAAACTTTTTTTCAGAAGAATTTAACGCCCAATTCACAGCCGGGTGTGTTCGTCAGGTAAAAAAGTATGTTAGTATCCCTAAACAAAAACTTATTGATAAATTAATAAGTTATTATAAAACGTGGGATAATTATTCCATAAGCATAATGTTTATTGGAATACTGCAAAAAATATTTAAGAGAGGATTTCACTTCAACGCGATGATCATATTATTTACGCAATTATTAGTTATTAATTTATCACCCAATCCAGAAAACCGACTAGAAATCGGCAAAAGCAGAGATGCATATGAAAATATATTTTATTCGGAACCCAGTCATAAAAGATACAACGACTTGCTAAGCGACATCGGGTAAATTATTCCAGCCGTGCAATCCTTTCCTTTAGTTTTTTAATTTCCTTTTCATATCTTTTGCATCCCGAGCATTTCGTTTTACGTGTTTTTCTAGAGGAATGATGTTCTTCGTTATTCTCTTCCTCTTCACTATCTTCATCATCGTTTTTCTTACATTTCTTTGATTTCTTAGAGGACTTCCTCTTTTTACGCGTTCCGGGCGTGCTTTTTCCTTGGGAATACTTTTCGTGGGACCCCGATTTTACCTTTTTCCATTCTCCGGCCGCCATTTTCATTATTTTCCCTAGATGGAGACTCGGATTATTACCTTTTGTTATTTTTACTAGGCCTAACCAAGTTACCGGTTTTTTCTCTACCATTATACTATTTAATAAGAAATTAATAATGTACTATTATTATAATTTATTTTGCACATAAAATTGATATTTTAATATGCTTAGATATTGTCGACAAAAAAATGACATTAACGCTAACCAGGCTACTTTACGCAAAAGACGAAGTAATTTATTCACTGATAAATGAACTTTTAACTCAGGAAAACTACAAAGCCTGCATATTTTGGGCAACGGAATTATTCTATTCACATACAGAAAATATATTCTCTCTAATATGGAAAATCTATTTTGACTTTTACTCGGAATATAATCCTGGCCTAGAAATATATATACAAAAGAAACAGACAGCGTGGAAAACCAAGAAAGATATAAGGCATATTTTATATATTGTCCATAATATGTTTTATCTTAACCGGTCATCAACTACCTTCTTATTACGTCTGTGTGTTGAATGCGAAAACACGAAACTTATTATATATCGAAAAACAAAACATATGGAGTGGCTCACGGATTACCCAGTTTATTCCCATAGCTTATTAATCGCTCTTTCCAAAAAACATATTAAACACGCATCTATTTTATTGAAAGAGCTCTCTAATTTATATTCCTCAAAGACTATATACGATATTATTGTAAAATACTATAATCCCTCGTTAATTTCTGCGGATAAAATAGAAAAAAAATGGAATAAACGTGGATGGACGTGTGATTTTCACGGATTGCTCGCGCTTATTGTTCATTTAAATACGCCCGTTGAAAATATTACCCGCCCACTAGTATTTAAAACACCCTCGAAATCGCATCTCATGAAAGTGGAAGAATCTAACCAACATATTATGGACCGGCATTTGCATTGTGATCGCGTGTATCGCATTTTAAAAGAAAATCGGGAGTTTACCATACACCACCTGGTTGGAGCGTTCCAGTTGGATAGAAATACTCACGTAAATTTCATAAATGATATATATGATTATTGGGAGTATTATGCAAGCGGGTCTCCCGTATGGAAAATGCGGATTGAAGAGTTTGGCGGAGTGTTTCGGGGGAAAAATCTAGAATTTGACGAGAAACCAGATAAAGATTTTTATGATCACTATGGTTTGGAACCAGATGAACAATCACTACATACACAAAGAGTGAGTAACCCGCCTCTCCGCAAATATTCTATCGAAGAATGGCATCAGCAAATATTTAAGAATCCGTGCAAATATATATCCGGCGAAGATGTGTGTGCATATTGATTATGTAAATATATTAAACATAGTCGTATATTATATAAATAATGGTGAAGAATAGCAAAGGAGGATGTAAGAGCAAGCGAATGGCAAGAAAACACGTAAATAGCTGCCCACAAAGAAGTGTTCGCAAAATTACAGAAGACGGTGAGATGTATGCAATTGTTGTGAAACATTTTGGCGGGCAATGCGAGGTTGTGACAACCGACGGCGTAACGCGTATGTGTATTTTACGCGGGAAATTTAAAGGACGTTCTCGTCGAGATAATAATATGGCGCAAGGGTCGTGGGTAATGATTGGAATACGTGAGTGGGAGGTCCGCGGAGACGGTAAAACAAAGTGCGACCTGTTGTGTGTATATTCTGATATTGAACGCGATGAGTTGAAACAAAATTCAGATGTTAAATTTACAGAGCTGGAAAAGGTGAATACGGAAATGACCGGAGTTATCGTGGATAATAACGTCGCGTTCAAAGATGACAAAACGAGCGACTACGAAAATATTATGTTAGATGCCGATAATTTGGAGGCGGATGAAGTGGCGGAGGATGATTTTGGAGAAGGGACCCCGAAAACAGCCGATGCCCCCGATGAATATGTTTTTGATGTTGACGATATTTAACTAATTGTGCTATATTTTTTTTCAATACTACGTAACTGGTAACGACAAACAGGACATTCTGCCTTTTCATTATTTAACCACGTAAGAATAGACTGTGAATCAAAATAATGTTCACAAGGAAGCATAATAAGTTCATCTCCCTCGGCGAATGGAGTATGAAGAATTGGGCACGTATTCACCGCCATATCAGAAGAATAATTTAAATACTTTAAACACTTCTTGCCTTCTTCTGAGATAACCTGTTTATAAGAGGGAACATCATACAATGAATCGTTTAAAGCAGTATTCATTCCGGCACTCGATGGGTTGTCGATAAGCAGGGAGTAAATCGTGTCGATTTGTGCACTTAGCTGTGGTGTAAGTAATAGGTTTTCGATAGGGGTACTTGTAACCGCTGCGCTTGTAACCGCTGCGCTTGTAACCGAACCATTTACATTAATACTGTTTACTAATGGAACCGGTGAAAAAATGTTTGTTTGTCTAGACTGTCTAGAAATCTGGTCTATGACAGAAAAAAAATTCATATCAAAATCACTGTAATCTGACGGCGAAAACGCATCGTTGGAGGACATTATTAATCTATAAGTATAAATATATTTTATACTTATACTTATATTTATAGTAGTTTTGGACACATTACCACCACCACGAGGGAGTTTTGGGAATAATTAAATCCTCTTGTAAATCATTTAATACGTCTACTGCGGGCTCGTCTACCATACTAGTAGTTCTAACCTCAAATATACTCATATCTTTTAGATAATCGTCTACCCACATATATCTCTCACCTTCTAACTGACTAGTGAATGACTTCCACGCAGTGCAATCTTTTAATGCATCGACACCCTTCTCGCAGAATGAATTTAATAACAAAGGATTACATCCAGACAACACGCTTATATTTTTCATAAAAGATAAACTGGGGAATTTTTGGGTAGAATGCAAATTCCAATAAATAATATGAGGTGGTGTGAACGGAGTAGCCCATTCGGATTTTATTCCAGCATCATAAAACATTTTTTCTATCACATCTTGCCTTTCCTCACACTCTTTGTCTGCGTTATCTATTTTCATATCTGAAAATACAACAAAAACAAGGTTATTCACCTCATCCGGAAGAAGTCTCTTCTCTGTGCACGCACTTAGAACCAGGCGCATAACTTCCTCGAAATTTGTAGTCATTCCCCAGTCATTGTCTGATACTAATACTTCGACCATATCTGTCAAGCTATTTGTAGATTCTAAGTCAATCCACTTCGGTTTTACGCTAAACGTAATTGCGCGCTTACCCAACTTAGAGTTTTCTGCGATTCTACACCCCAGACCAATCGCCGCCGATATTGGGTCACCGTCCATAGATCCCGATGTATCAATTAACGCTACAAAATTATCTAGCGCCTCTATATTCTTTCCACTGTCTCCCCACCGTAAGTTAATCTCGTCCTTGGCCGCACGTATATGTTCGCTCATTACGTCATTCGCATCGCCAGGTATTCCAAATGTCCTGCTATTTTTCTCGTTTTCAATAATGTATATTGCATCTTTAACCATATCTATCATACTATTGCCATCGGACTTTATCTTACTTTCACCTAGAATGCGATTTTTAATGTATGTTTCGTAGTTTTCTTTACATTGAAGGCGGTCGATGTTACCTCCTCGCAATTCTCCGTCTTTTTTCACATACTGAAACGCCTTGCTCTGCCGGGATAAAGTTATTCCCGTGACAGATTTATCGAAATCTATTTTTGACCACGTATTATCACACTGATTAATTTGGACGGTCTTTAATACGCGATTTAGACCCGCAATCATCTTTCTATAATGTGTTAAACATTTTCTCTCGGCAAATTTATTTGATAGAACAACGCTATGGTCGTCACTCGTTGAAATATTAATACCGCTTGTTAGCCATCTTGAATAATATGAACACGCAATATGTTTTGCCAACCACCCGAATTTCTTCGATTTTTCGCGAGGCAACCACTTTCCAAGCAACGACGGAGTTTCAGAACAAACATCGACGCGCAGTTGTTTTATTATCATCTTAATAGCATACGAAAATATAGGCAGTGTATGCACGCCACCACACGTCCTCGCCCCACGCAAATACGTAAGGAAATATTTAATGTCTTTCCAACTTCCATAGGGAAGGGTCTCTCCGTCTAGATAGACCAACGACTCTAGAGCTTTGTTTGCCAACTGGTCAATACACTCTATTGTTGATTCGTGCATAATATTGTCTTTCTTATTAGACCCAACAGAGTGAAGCTGTTCCGAGACTTTTACCCACTCGCCCAATAGAATATAGAATAATTTATACTCTCCTTCTCCTTCTACGATGTCGCGAGTTTGCAACATTATGCGATATAGAAGTGATACATAGGTTTTTCTGGTTAAACAATCTAGATGATTTGATAGGAACACCTCCTGCAATAAATCATTATATGTATTTCCTATTATATTCTGCTGAATTTCGCAATCGGTTCTAGATAAATGACACGAAAGGTCGAGTATTTTCTCCTGGAAATATGAAGACCACTTATATTCTGGTTTCTCGTCCCCTCCATACTGACAATCTGTGTTATGCTGTCGAGACGGAAAATTAGTTTGCGGAGACGTAGACATTACTATATATTTAATATAGATATTCTTTATATGCATTTTTTTCCGAGAATTCGTCGAGTTTTATGAAACCGATGTTTTTTCGCGAGGATGCCGGTGCTCGCCCCGGTGTATCTGCACTTCCTTGTATGGTTATCTCCTTTTCTTTCCATTTTCAATATAAAAAAAAGCGAGTTTACAGAATGAAACGCCTTAATAGTGTTATTGAATTTAATGTCTTGAACATACGAGTATTTGCGTAAATACTCATTTTGATAATCGTCTTTATTAATTACATTATATATATTTTCTGCGTCTATTGTAAAATTATATTGTAATATCGTTTTCAAATTATATTTTTCGGTCATACTTCCCGCTGGATTATTTCTGAACATAACATCTATTATTTTGTCTTTTGTAAGTATACTATTTTTATCTAATTTAACATTATCTCTCTTAATAGATTTAGCCTCCCCGCCGCTGTCTATAAATAAAAAATATAATTTCACAGTCGATGGTGGCTCTTTATAGAACTCTTCATACGACTCTTCTAATTTTTTAAACTCGGTCATCCACCCACAGTCTATTTCGTCGTTTATATCATCATCTGAATTACTATGTGAATCATCGCTCATTAAATATATATAAAAAATATATTTTAGATATGGGTTAAACTAATCGGTTTAATACGTGTCGTCATCACTGCAATATTGTTCGGTATTAACATATTCTTGCTCACTCTCATCCGTCTCCACATCAGAATCGGACAAGTAAGACAAATCAGTAAGGCTGCTTTTCCCCCAGTGAGAAGAAGATGCTCCAAAAGTTTCGTTTTCGTCGTCGCGCGCGTGTTGAATGTTCTGCAGCGTTGAGTAAGATGCTACCGCGCATTCATCCTGATATTTCTCGTGATTATATTCGTCGGGAGTTTTGCGATGAGAACCCTCTAGAGTCTTGTTGTCGGAGCTATCGATTGTGTGCATAATTGTAACGTTATTCTTTCGAGATAGATAACACCACCCGGTCTTAACAGGAGGAGGCACAACCTTCTTGATTGGAATATCGTCCTCCACCTTACTAGCCATATCACAATAGTCTGTTTGGTCCTTCTTGCCAAGAGTAACCTTCTTAATATGTCCTAGTGTAGGAAATGAACCCTTATTAAGCTCTTGGTCGATGCTAATGCGTCTGGGTTTCCGCGCGCTGTTTGAAAGGAACGAAAATTTGTCTGCGCTTCGCCTAGCCATCCTGTCGCGGCGACTATACTGTGAATCACCGCCTTCGCGGCGGCGACTATACTGGGAATCACCGCCTTCGCGCCGACTATACTGTGAATCACCGCCTTCGCGGCGGCGACTATACTGGGAATCACCGCCTTCTCGCCGACTATACTGTGAATCTTGCTGTCTGCGATTATCGGAACACCTAGATTCCGTGTTATTGAGACATTCGAAGCGGTTGTTTTGAGGAAGTGAACGGTTGTTGGGCTGATAGTTGGACGACATTATGTTCTGGAGAGTTATCTAACAAGCTTTTGAAACATATACAAAGCATTAAACGCCTTTCAATTTTTTATGAAATTTACGAAAAAATTGAAAGCAGAAAGTATATGATATAATATACAACAATATGGATTCTCAAATGAACGACCCCACTTATCCCAGCATTTGCATCCCTCGCACGTGGAAAAACGTGACCTGGCAACTTGTAAAGGACGCGTTCGAAGAGGTTTTGGGACCGGGCTGTGTGGAGCGAGTGGATGTAGTTTCGCGAGAAGCTAAAAACGGCGAGAGCTTCAATAAGATCTTTATTCACTTTAATGCTTGGCCGAATACGGAGGAGGCTCAACATATTCGACAAAATATTCACGAAGGGAAAACAATCAAGATGGTATACCAGTTCCCGTGGTATTGGAAGTGTGTAAAGAGCAATGTTCCGAAGAGGCGGTGGAATGGCCGCCGCCCTTTTATGGAGGTGATGGGCGAGGAGGATGCTCAAATGCTTCTCGAGGAGGGCCGTGGTAGCGGCCAATAACCTTTATAATTTAACTAAAAAGAGGAAGTTTTAGGATAGTGTGTAGATAAATTACGAATATATTAGAGTTTGTTTATCTTTCTCTATTTTAAATATGAAAGAGTTAGATAATTCACTTTTTCTGACTATTGTAATTTCCGCTCTTTCAGAAAGCGCACGCCGTCTATCAACAAATACACCCATTGTGGATGAAAATATATGGTTCAGAAATATAAAGAAATCAGGTAATAAAATAACAGTTTCCCCTAATAAATTGACGAAGTTATCCACCTATTTTAAGAAAAATGGTGTATTTACTTATGGGAAAGTCTTGCGTTTTATAATTTGTATGGGACTGCAATTAACCGCATTAACTAAGAATAATTGTGGATTTATTCATATTACTATGGATGACATTGTAGTTATCGACGACGACTGGTTCTTAATAACAAATTTTGATAATATTAGTTTATTAACTAAAGACGGGAAAATAAATATTACGACACCCTTTTCTGCGAACAAATTTACCGCACCGGAGCTTAGGGATATTAAAACGCTACCCATCGACGTAGAGCAAACTTGTTCCTATTATAGCATAGCAATAATATGTTTGAGCTTATTTGGATTTGAATATAATAAAGATAATATGGATAAACTATACCCTTCTCCGGTTTATTTTTTCATAGAAAGATGTTTATATGAAGAACCGGAAAAAAGAGCATTTCTTCTTATTTAACCAAATAATGGTTGGGTTAATTGTTTATCATTAAATACGAGATAGTTTAATATATTTAATATATATAATGTCGCTCGTTGTATTGAAACGCAAATCTACAAGATATCAGGCGAAAATCTCTGGAAAAGGGTTCAAGGGATTCTCCATAAATGGTGGGCTCCGCAACCAAGGTTGGGTAGGACAAACTACATTGGGAAGACATTTGAGCAAAACACCGTTTCGAGGGAATCTCCCGATGGGTAACGGGGGGTGCTGTGGGAACTACGATGTTTCTATTTTAAGCGGGAGTAATTGTTGCACGAACGACCCCAATATTATAAAACGGTCGACTATGAATACCAGCCCTTACATATTAGCTAGCGTAGAACACCCTACACCGGTGTTCATACAGAATTGCACAAAAGGTTGCTTTAAGAATACGGATAAGTCATTTATAGATTTCACGCCATTTATACACTCTCAGGGGAATTATATTAAGCATAAACGTAATGTTCTCGCCGAAGAATTATGCTGTCTCCCGCCTAAGAGTGAAGCAGATAAATCTAAAGTTTGTCCGTGTCCAGATGTATCTAAGGATGTAAATATACAATCATCTAATGAATATACGGAACGAGGGGTATTTCTAAAAAATGCGTTTCCCGAACATATTCACCATCTCCACGAAACTACCAAGTCTTGCGCTTCTCGTTAAAATTAGACAGAAAATGTTCTATTTGTGATTTTTGCGCCGTTTGGATTCAAAAAGTTTTATTTTTCTTTTTTTTGTTTTTATATGTTTTTTATAGCTTTTTCGCTTTCCTTTCTTTTTTGGACCAGAGGCCAACCCATATAAATCTTGTTCCCAATTTATAAAATTTCCGTACTGATCCACCTTATATATTAAATGTATCGGTGATGGCGTTTCTTCTTGGTGGCCGTTGTTGAATAAAATATTTATTTTAATAGATAAATGATTCATCTTTACATATGGTTCTCCTTGTCCATCTGAACCGTGTAAATCTCCTTCTATAATAATATCTACGTTGTTAATATCTACTATATTTAAACCTCGTGATGGTATCCAATTATGATATACCCAATATGCTATTAAAACTGCATCACCGTGGTATATATCTCCATAAACTTGTCGTCTTATGATTCTATATGGTTTCATAATTACAACATTAACAAATCCAATTTCATCCATTTATATAAATAAATAATAAAAAATAATAAAAATCTGTTGATTATTATCGCCTTCTTAAATAGTCTTTGTGTCTTACGCGACTTTTATCGAATTTCCGATACAGTCGCCAAAGGGTACAACTATTTTTTACGAACTACTTTCACGCATCCATATAGTTTATATCCGTGTATTAATATATCTGCGCCCCGCACTAGCGTGGGTGGTTATCGTGTGAGATGCTAGTGAATCTATTATATTATACCCTCCGTCAGTAGTATGAACGATTCGCTTTACATTCAACAATTTCAATACACGCATACAATCCATACACGGAGCAGACTCCTTTAATTTGTATTTATCGTCCGTTCTCGCGACATAAAGGACCGTCTTACTAAATAACTTTTTTATCTTAGGCAACTTTTATCGAATGTTCAAAATATCCGTGACTCTTGTCTACTTGATGAAATGCTTGGCGAATCGCCGCCATCTCTGCGTGACACGTGCAACTATCTCTGACGAGTCCATCTCGGGTAGTACTCCTATAGTGATTGTAGCCGCGTCCAATAATATGTCCCTTTACAACAGCGACCGCACCGTGGCGCATATTGCACGGAGACTTCAGAGCTTCATCTTGAGCAAACTGCATAAAATCCTGGTCCTGCTTTGTAACGTAGTCCATATATATATTATATACTGTCATTTACTTACATCAATTTTATTATTATAAAAATTGATGTAAACACAAAACGTTGTTTATATTATTATGGAAACTACTTCTACGAATAACGGCGTATACTCGCAGAGACACGCCCCCGATGCAAATGCTTGGACCTCAATTGGAACCAAATTAGCAGGATGTACTAGTGCCTATCGTCCTTTCAACGCATACACTATAGTCTCTATTACAAAGAAACCTGTTCGCGCATATTATCGTTTAAAAATATTTATTAGCGAGGTTGTCGGAGGAGATGATAATTCCAAGATTGACCCAAAGTATCGTAAGGAGGAGCAAGACCATTATAATTATGTATTATCTGATAACATCAACAAATCCCTACCGTTTACCGAAAACGGTTGGAAACGAGAGAGACTCGCGCAATTATATAAAAAGTCTCTTTCTGACCACAATGAAGACGTAACTAAATATAAAAAAGGAGAAAAAGTATACTTTGATGCGGGGTTTGACTTGTTTTATCCGGCATATGCCGCATTTGAAAGATTCGGCGACGGTTCAAAAAAACTAGATCATTGTGTGAAGTGCAGTATGGAGAAGGTAGATACGGATAAGGACGGGAATGAGACGACGAATCCCGTTGGGTATTATTTGTTTCCACGTTCTAGCACGGGCACGAAAACTCCACTTTCGTTGTCTAATTCTGTTGGAATAATCGACTCTGGTTATAGGGGGAATATTATTTCCGCGTTTTATTGTTCCCGCACCACCGACAAATATGTTACCACGATGTTCCAGAGACTCGTGCAGATTTGTCCACCAGATATTAGTTATCCGGTAGAGGTTGTATTGGTAGACTGCGAGGAGGACCTGGGAGGAGGAGGGAATCGCGGTAGCGGTGGATTCGGTTCTACTGGTTCGTAAACATAGATGTGACGCTCTCGCAAAATGATTTATCGTTTGTGTTGTTTTCTTCGCTATTCGCGACAATAAGGCTTGATGTGGGCGCTTCTTCAACTATTATTGTGACCGGCGATATTATGTCTTCTAATGGAGGAGACAGGGTCTTTGGTGGGATGGGGATAGGGAGGGACGGAATATATTTTTTCATTACAGGGGGGTCTAGACTATATACGGGATATTTATACGGTTCTAATGTTCTTTCGCTTATATATGTATTTATTCGGTTTTGTAGATAAAATATGAGATTATTTCTTGCATTTTCATCTTTGGATTCCCGAGCACATTGTTTACATAAATATAATGTATGCGTTTTATCATTATGAATATAATCCAGGCAATTCGCGGTTTTTACTCCGCAATTAAAACAACCTTGTATCCACCCGTCTTTTGGAACTTTTGATGAGGCGCAAATATCCATTCTTATATAACCCCAATTATAGAGATGTTTCTAAGTTTTTAATGTATTTTCATATAATATTTCTAGTTCTAGAGAGAAACTCCAATCCATATGATTTAAATCGATTATATCACCGAATTTATCCAGAAGTTTAATTTCTAATTTATTAATATTCACCGGACCATTATATCTCCTTATTTTGATAAGAGGGTTTTTATCGTTTTCATCTATGGTAAACGACAGCTTTCCGTTTCGTAGGGGGATTTTCGCAATAATATTTTCATTAATCGACATATTGTCGAAACATACTATGTTCGTCTCGTTATAATTATACTGGTAGTCATTTACTGCTAAAAAAACGTATCTGTCACCACCACCGTCGAAGAGACCTTCGGAAAAAATAGTATCATCTATTTTTAAATATCTCGCTAACCTAAATCCCATAATCCAACCAGTTGTTTCTAATATATTATCTACGCCTTCGTCGGTGAAGTGAAGTGAAAATACGAATGTTTCGGGGGCGCTCTCCATAATCTCGAATTGGCTCTTATTTGTGAGGGGGTGAATTGAATACTTTAAAAATTTCAGGGGGGTTTCTGTGTCGGAGCTGTGAAGATAGCGTGAATTAATAAAGTTTACAAAGGTTTCTGTATCATAGTTGCCGTCAGGTATAATAAGAGTAAATACGCTACACTTGTCGCATATGGTTATCTCGATTTTAAAACTATTGTTTTTCTTTATATGCGAGAAGAGGAACCACGAGTTGGGGAGTTCAATAGATGCTAATTTCATAGATAATAAATTATTAATGGGTGGGATACAATATCTGTAATCACAGGGGTTTGATTTATAATAATTCTCTCTAAAACAACTATTTATATGGAGATTAGTTAGTTGAGTATCTCTTCTTATCGCGTTTATGTCTCCTGGTGCTATCCTGTTTTCATATGTGTTCGTAATGGGCGGAAGTGGATTAGGGTTTGTTGGGTGATGATTTTCGACATTATATACGATGTTTTGCTTATTTTCCGCGTCGATTATATTTCCTTTCAGATGGCGGCTCGTCTTTACTATATTGTGGACTATATCCAATACATTGTTATATTTGTCAAAATCCGGGACTAATTTTACCGCGTTTATGAACTCGCTATCGTCCTTAGCGGTATATACATATTCGGGCGTGGTTAATTTAATATAATCTCGATATTTCTGCACACACTGAATCATTGAATAGCATTTCTGAAATAAAGTGGATATTGTCGGGTCTACATTATTTTTGATCTTTAATAGTGTTTTTCTTGCGTCGATTATTTCGTCATCACATATATTATTCGAGATTTTGAATAAATTTAAAATATCTTTGAAACTATAATTTTGAAAATTTAATTCGGTGTTTTCATTTTCCATATGATATATTTTTACATAATTATATTAGAAATATATCGGTTGATTCGTGTGTTTGAATGGGTATTATTTACGCCAAGTAATCATATCTATGTTATTGATATTTTATAATACATTAAGTATAACGGTCCGCCCGTAGTAGTTTCCGGATATTCTTCGGGTAACACAATATTGTCGTCGGTGGCGGCGGAGAGGGATGATATAACTGTGGTGTTCTGCAATACTTGGCCACTAGCGTCCAATGTATTTGTAAAAAAATTATCTAGTAATTTTGCGTCCTCATTCCCTTCCGGATAATTGCCCAACGCGTCTGGATCTGGATAGCTTATTCCTATGTATATATCATCTGTATCACCAGTAAACCAACCGGATGTTTGTTGAAAGTCTATCGTTTTAACTTTTATATCCGTTTCTGTAAGGTGATCGGTCCAGCCTATTTGGTAGTCGGCTTCTTGACTTGTGCCTGATATTTCTTTCCTTCCTAGTATGGTATAAGTAGTGACAGATTTTTTTATTAATAAAATTGTTATATCGGCGCCTTGATAAGATACTGTTATATTCCTCTGCACCTGAACACGTATATTAGTTATGCTACCATTATTAATATTACTATCCTCGTATTTATATGCTATAAGTGTGGGAGGATTATCATTCGGAACGATTGTATTTGCAGTAAATGCTGTATCTCCAATTTCCAGTGTATATGCTAAAGCATATACATCGTTTGGTGGAGCACTCGATTGTTCACTCGATTGTGCACTAGATTGTGCACTCTGTGTTGCGGAAGCTCCTCCGCAAGATAATAAATTATCTCTATAATCTTTTGCGAGTATTGATATATGTTTTACCGAAGTCATTAGTTTTATTGCTTCGGGGCGCGACAGTGATTTACGTTGTCTATCATCCGTCATATTGTATTTTGGATATGACCATCCATATGGTTTTCCATCGCCGACATTTTGATAGCCGTAACCGCCCGTCCCTGAGGAGGCCGGCGTTAAATCTACTTTAAATTTCCATATAATATCTAGAACGACTTCCTTGTTGGCGATTTGAATTGGAGTGTAATTTGTGTTGTTAGAGATGTCTTTCTCAAGTTCCGCCGCTTGTAGAGCACAGCCGTCCAATAATGGAACTTTACCGTTTAAGCGAGTTGTTATGTTTACTATCGCGGATTGTTCCCAATATTTTACATCCCACGTAACACCGGTATCAGGTGTGGTTAAAATATATTGGCCACCCGCGCCATAAAGTCCATCTACGTAAATACCCGAGATAAGGATTGTGCCGGTTTCGACTGTCACACCATAGCAATCCACTAAGGCACCCAGACTCGCGTCAACAACAAGCACATTGCTGCAGTCGGATATTTGGCCCGAGCAATCGCGAAGGGTTAATGTTACAGCAGTAGGACCAGTCGTGTCACAATCGTAAACGTCTGTGTCCGGGATATAAACAAACTGGTCTTTGCAAAGAATAATTGGACCGGGATCTGTTCGGGAAAGCTGTGGTGGGCAATCGAGTTCTTCCCAGCTCGGTGGTGGTTCCGGCATATTTGTATCGGGATCAATTGTTAATGGGTCATCGGCATTTGCTTCAAGCGCGCAAAACATATCATCTAATGAAAGAGCGCACTCGACAGGACATACACTCGTAAGGTCTGTTAAATTTTTAACTTTGGTGACACTTTTTGTAAATTTTATTTTAGAGTGGGTGTCCCAGCACGTGATGAGTTGTTCTGCCTCGCATTCATATAATTCGGACATCTGCTTGTATAGATTTAAGCTCGTATTAAGATTGAAAGGAGAGCACTTGTCGTGGTCAATACTAGTAATAATTCTTTTATTGTTTTCTATATATTGTTTGAAATACGTATTCTGGTTGGTTAATATTTCGTTTGGTTTAAATACATTATTTTTAAAAAATAATTGCTGGAAACCAACATAAGGTATTGGTATACAATCCAAATGAATTGTTTTCGTCGTGGTTGTTTCTACGCCTTCGTGGGCGGACTGAGACAGTAGGGCTACATCTACGCACGTAGATGTAGCCACTGAGGAACAAAGTGCATCACATTCTGCGATAAGCATATTATATATTTATATTATAAAATATGGAAGAAAAATAATTATTGATACACCTATTAAGGGATAAATAGTATATAGGTCTATTGTGTTTTATGTGCGTGATAAACGAATTCTTCCAGTGTGATGTAAAAATTCCGATATCTGTCTTTCTCAAACCAACACGCTAAGCCGAATTGTGGCGTAAAATCAATTTTAAATGGCCATACTACGTCCACTATGGTTGTTTCATGTTTGGATGTTTCACGTTTGGATGTTTCACGTTTGGATGTTTCACGTTTAAATCGCGTCATTATATTTACAATTGGACTTTTCGCTAGCCAAATGTCTTGTTGGGGCATTCCTGTTTTTTCATCAATGAGAAATCCCCCCGTATTTAATTTGTTGAATAAATCATCCAGCGTAAAAGTATATGGTTGTTTACATATATCATTACAATCAAATAGGGTTTTTATATTATTTTTATTCATTTGTTTTGTGAAAGCTATTTTATCTTGTATATCAACGATATTGTAATCTTTTTTCAGAACATTAAATAAGTTATATATCTTTAGATTCTCATTTTTTTGGGATATAAGCCTGTTTTGATTTAAGATATATTCTTTTAAATTTAAATCTGTTAGCATCTTTGTGTTAGGCGTAAATTGTTTATTATCATAAAAAAATAGGTTGTGGAAATCTAAGTAGGATATGGATACAGGTTCAAGAATATGCTTTATATTTGATGGGGGGGTGGAGTGCGTATCTTCGGGATAAGGAATATCTATATTTATTTCATCGAGCTTCGGTGTAGTTAGGTCTTCGTTAAACATAATATAATATAATATAATATAATATAATTTATTTTACTAAAAAATTTATTATATTATATGGTGTCGTTTAATTACTCACAAACCTCAAAACGAAGTCTATGGAGTAGATTCGGAGGAATCACCCGAAGCTTGCATCCTATTCGCCTGCCGCGGCGACCAGCCCATCAATCGCGTCGTCGGTCAGGCTTTTTATTTTACTCAATGATGCCATTAGCTTTATAGCTTCGTCGCGCGGAATGCTTTTTCTCTGTCTGTCGTCCGACATTCTGATAGTGGGGAACGACCAGCCGTATG